>Ga0315909_10005525_pt1 | contig 14493 bp, 20 predicted proteins | sample LakEriMetagenome_11_FD_203527 | JGI IMG/M metagenome (GOLD analysis project Ga0315909, IMG submission 203527) | Freshwater fungal communities from buoy surface, Lake Erie, Ohio, United States - Buoy 2 MA125 | ecosystem: Environmental > Aquatic > Freshwater > Lake | place: USA: Lake Erie, Ohio...
GCGATTTGGCAAGCGTCAGCGTCATTAGTCCAATCGATTTGTTCCTTGCTTTTCATTATTCGGTTTGCTTCTTGCATTAGAAAACGTACGTGCTTGAAATCGTTACGCACTTGCTTTTTAGTAGTTGTCATTTGTTTTATCCCTTAGTTAAGTGAGCCGTGTTGGTTGATAATGCGTACTGCTGAGTTATGCGCTTCCTTGATTGTGCTTGCGTAGAAAGTGCGCTGACCTAGATATAAGTCACCGAGCCAAGCATCTACTTGTACTGCACGTGGCTCTGCTTCTGGTCGAACTAATACAAGTTCTAAGTCTTTAAGATTTGTTTGGGTTAGCATTTTGTATATCCCTTTTCTGTAGGCTGTCTCTTCAGTAACACTTGCCTAAGGTGTTAGACAGCGCGACTTTTAGTGCCGCGCTGTTTCGATATTGGTTTTTTGTAAGGCTGGTTCGCCATTGAATCCTTCACTTTTATTAACGTTGCGCTGGCGTTGTATCTGTCACTCGCTCGCCGTTTGATTGGGTCTTCGCGGATACTTCGTTGATTCCTAGAACTGGAATGAGCGTCGCTTTATTTTGTGGGTCATACTTTGCGTTCTGACGTATTACGTATTGAATTGGTTACCTTCTAGTGACTACCGCTATGTGTGAAACCTGTAACGGATTCTGAACGCTTGGTACTGGCTACGTGTTGCGCTAGGTGCGGATTGAACGTCATCTGATTTAGATGATTAGTGTATGGATATGCCTACGATTAACTTTGGTTTGTTAGTTCTTAGTGACTGCGCGTATTCATATACTGCGTCTAACGTTTTGACTCTGATAACTTCTAAATCGCCCGACTTGTTTCGTGGAACGATTTTGTAACTACTGGAAAGTGCCGTAACGTTTAACTGTATGCGGTTTTTCCAATAGTTAGGTTTTGATTCAACTAGTCTTTTGTATTTAACTACTTTTGTCATTTGATTCTCCCTTTTTATACAAATCAGATGACGCTTAAACCGAACCTAGTGCTTGCCTTCTCTATTTAGTTTTCAAGTACTGCTTCAAGTAGGTGAAGGATTTCGCCCGATTCGGGTTCTAGCGGTTAGCCGTCGAATCCTTACTACCCCTCAATAGTACTAAAAAAATAGGAAGTGTTACAGCCCAAAATCTAGGCGCGCCATAGGGCTTTTTCAGGGTATTTCGACCCTATACGCCGATTTGCGACCTTTTCGGGCTATCGGTAAGGGTTAGGGCTAGGGCAAACTTCAACACGCTTCAAACCGCCAAAGAATCCGCAGAAACGCGTAACAGTTCAATTTACAAATATATTTGACTCAATACGCTGTAACGCAATTACTATTTGTATATGGCTACTGGCAAATCAAACTACACACACATCGAAATCCGTTGCGGCGGATTAGTTGTGCAAATCGGAACTGAAACTGAGTATCCCGATTTAGTTGATGATTTGGCAAATCGCGCACTATCTATCTTCAAAGAAACTATGGCAAACGCCAAAGAAAATGATATTGATGTCAGCGATATGCGACTAATCACCAGCGATTATGGTGATGACCTTGAAGATGATGACTAATGTGTTTGCAATGCGGTAATTGCGCAAAAGAACACCCATACGATTTAGATTCTGCTATTGACGCTTCTGTAGATTTCAATAGCAAAACTAAATTGACCACCAGCCTTGTAATTCAGCCTTGCCGCTAGCAATCCAATCTTTATGTTGTTCTGCTACTAACTTCCAATCTATTTCGTGTGTTGGTTTATCGCACTTAGGACATATATCGGCGTTCATAATCCGATAAACGTGTTCGCAAATTAGTCCAGCCATATTTTATATTCGGCTGTAACGCGACCTTTGATTGGGTCAATAAAATGTAATCGCTGACTAGGCGTAGCACTTGCCGCTAACAAATCGCGCGCATAACGATTATCTGATTCTGTACTACCTGTTTGATATACAGAACCAGCGCCATTAGCCATAGGCCAGCAAGCGTGCGTATGGTAGTGACCGATATAAACGTCACGGAATTCCCACGGATATGCTCCTGAACGCCAACGATTAGCGTGTTGAACTATTGCTGTAGGGGAAGCAAAACCATTTCTACCTACTTCATCTCCGTGAATCAAAAGCGCGCGATAGTTTCCAATCTCTACGCGTTGTACGTCATCAGGGCAATCTTGCCAAGTTAATCGCTTTTCATTACCTAATAACTGACGTGCTAATTCGTAGCACATTCGGTCAAAGTTATCGCTACGTGGAACGTTATCGCGTTTGCTTCCAATTCTTCCGTGATTACCCCACTCACTAACTACAGTTACGTGCTTGTAATTAGATAAAGCAAAGCGCACTACTTCTACGCATAACCGCGAAACATTTACATATTGCTCAAATAACGTGGAATCAATCTCGAACGCTTGGCTTGGAAAGTTAAACAAGCCTTCAACCATATCGCCACCAAACATAATTGTTACGTCATTTACAGGGTGGTCTGCTCTTTGTATTTCTGTAATTGCTACCGCTTTTTGCGCAAATTCCATAACGCGCTTTTTCATAATCTCGCTGTTATAGGTAGTTGTCTTTTTGCTTCCTTGCCAATCCGTTAAATGCCAAAGGGCAACTTCCGATTTCTTTTTACTCTTTGCGATATTTGGTTCTGGAACGTTTGGGATTGGTCCAGCCGATAACGTTGCGTCATACGCGGCAGTACGCGTTACTTCTACAAGTTCGTCAATCTTTTGTTTAGTTTGTAATAGTTTTTTTTGCGTACGCATTAACGCTCTGCGTAATTCGACTACATCACTAGATTCAATTCCTTCAGGTAAATCATTAAAATGGTCGTCAAGAGCCATAATTCATTTCACTATCTTTTAGGGAAGAAGGGTGTTGCTTTTTTGCTACGTCATAAAACGCGCAACTTTGTCCGTGTGTTGTATATCCAATTTTGTCTAGCCAATTATCTTCGTGTTCAGGATTCTTAAACGCGCGAACAGTTTTGAACGCGTCCATCATTAACGCTACCTTGTATGGTTCAATAGGCGCGGTACCAAGTAACGCACCCCATACTTTTCCGATAGTAATGAAGTTTGAATAAAAATCGCCGTGATTCATTTCGCGTTCTTCAAGTATGGCTTTTATACGTTGCTCTTGCACCGACATAAACCTTTCTTATGGTTAGCGATACTTATTTCAGCAATCTTGTAACCTTCTTTGCGTAACGCACTAGCAAGCGTTATATCAGGCAAACCTTTTTCCATAGCATTAAACAAGGCTTTTCTGTCTGCGTCATTTAATTTATTTATGAGTTTTACAAAAGGACATATCCCAGTATCAGTTCCCTTAAAGCGGAACTCTTCAATAGAATCTTCTAAAGACATATCAAAAGAATATCAGAGCAGATATACAAAAAGAATCCCAACACGCCTTCCCCATGCGTATTGGGATTCTTTTAGGTCACGGTTGTGAAAACCGCATTATTTAGTTTTAGTAGCAACCTTTTTGATTTTGGCTTCTACCTTATTTGCAACAATACCAAACGCAGGGTCAGCCTTGTCAAGTCCACGAATTGCTGGACCAACTACAGCCGCAACTACGCCAGCCAATACCGCTTTCCAATCTGCGTCAGGCTTGGCTACCCAAACTGCTGCCGCAGTAATAGCGAAATGGCGTACTGCTGATTTAATCTTTGCAATATCTTTTGCTTTCATTTTTCTCCTATGGTCGGGCTACAGCCATTACAAGAGAGTAGGCACGTTTCTTTTGATACACGCCGTCTCCATTTGCCTGTGAGCCTTTTTTATCTGCTGATGTATTTCCTTCAATACACCATAGATATTTGCCGTTGTTCTTAACGACAATTCCAACGTGGTCAGGTTCAGCGTCATTATCAAATTGAAAAAATGCTATGTCGCCAGCCTGAGCCTGTCCTATTAGTACTAACTTGTTTTTCTTAGCAAACCATTTCAAGCCAGCGTCACAACTAGCAAAACCTTTTTTAGTTGAGGCGGCAATCTTCGCGCCTAATCCAGCCTGTACAAAGCACCAAGAAACAAACATAGCGCACCAAGGCTGATTATTTAATCCGTACCATTTACCAAATTTTGTATCGTTATTTGCGCCTTCTTGAAAACCAATTTCTTGTTTTGCAATATCTACTACGCTCATTATGCCTTCTCCAAAAGTATTCGATAAATTTCATCTATGCGCGTTTCTAATTTACAAACTTTATCGTCAATATCTTTGACTTTATCTTTTATTGAACCGCCCCCATTAGGTTTCAACTCACTTAAATAATGCTTGACTAAATGGCGAACACCAATAGCCAAACTACCCATAAGCGTAGAGATACCTACACAAACACCGACCCACTCATTAACGCTCATATCAAGTCCAGTTCAATATCCTTACAGTTCCAGCCGAATCAACTATCTTGGCTTGATTAGTTGTAGTGTTAAGCCAAGCGTCACCAATTCTGTAATTAACAGGGTCAGATGTTACAGTAGGAAACGTAAAACGTGTAGCGGTTTCAAGCAAACGCAAACGTTTTTCTAAATCGGCAAAGATAGAACGCATATCTGCTGGTTGATTTATGTATGCCATACGTGCCTCAGTTTGTCGTTAGAGTTAAAGTTAATGTTACACGTTCTGGTCCATCTTCACCGGGCTGAACCGACAAGCCAACTATTCGATAAACCTCATCTAATCCGTCAGGGAATCTAATGTCGCGGATAATCAAACGTGCGTCATCACCAATTTGATATGTACCAAATTGCGGTTCTGCGTATGCTGGAACTGTTACCTTAATAATGGCTGGCGGTTCTGATACCGCATTTACTTGACCTGTAGCAAGTTGGTCTAAATAACTTTGGTCTGTTACATCTGAGTAATTGCTTTGTGTTTCTAGTAACGGCCAACCTGCGGAGAATTTAGTTGTATCTTGTGCAATAGAAATTAACTTGCCTTCATTACTACCTGCGCCAAGCGCATAGATTTTATTGGCTGTAATTGAGCCGTCTTCAGGATATACATATTGAACTATATTTCCTGGCAACTGAAATACAGGCGCGTATGGATTTGATACAGAATAAACATCTCCAATACGCGGATAACCAAGAACAAGAGTTTTAGTTGGCGTTCCTGAGCCGTCATAGGAACATTGGATATTGAAATCAAATCCGTCTTGCGCACGCGATAAATCTTGTAACGCATTGTAAAAAGTTTTCAATTCATAACTGTAATAAGTGCGGTCAAGTAATATGCCTGAAGTTTCTACGCCAACATTTACGCCAATGTTTCCGTAAGGTGCTGATTGCGCTAACGCAACAAGGTTTTGTGCAATAGTTAATTGGTCTGTAGCCGTGAAAGAAGTAGTTGTGCTAATGCGGCGTTGCTCAAAGTAACTTTCAAATTCGCGCGCAGAGATACTTAACTTTTGACTTTCGGAATCATAATCACGACCCCAAATAATTCCGCCCCAAACAATTTCGCCATTTCTATCAACAAAGATAGCGTTACGCGCTGGTTGCGTAGCGGCATTAACATTAAATTGTTCTGTGTTAATTCCGCCAAGAAGAATATGCCCTTGTAACGTTCCTGCTTGGTTTAGTTGCTGTGTAAAAGCAACGCCAGTAATAGGTAGTTCAGCAAGCGTTTGGTTAGTTAGTAAATCTACAAATAAGTAACGATATGTTGTAGGCACATTACCGCTACTTTACTGTAGTACTTGGCGCAGATATTTCTTTTACAGGTTCAATAACTTCAGCATCAATAATATTTTCATCATAAATTTCAACGTAAGGTGGTTGAAAACCATTTTCTTCTGAGTATGTATAGTCAATTCCTACACCTGAATTGCACTCAATAACTAACTCATAACCACTATCCCACGTTTCAATGAAATCGGGTTCTGCAACAATTACATTTTCAACTGTATTGTTATTAATGCAAGCGTAATACATTATGCCCACCATTCCACTATAACTAGACCATTACCGCCGTTAGGTGCGCCACTAAACGTAGGTGCGCCGTCACCATAATTAACATTACCAATATTAACATTTGCATTGCTCATGTTATCAGGAGCAAGTAAACCAGCGCCACCTTTACAATATCCGTCAATACCCAAACCTGCTGTGTAAACATAATTGTTATTGTTACCATTACCACCAGTAACGTTTATAACATTGACCATTACATCTCCGCGAGATGAAGCCGCACCAGCAGAACCAGTATGGTTATTTGCAGTACCAAGAGTCGAATTAAAACCAGCAACCATTTGTCCTTGAAAACCACCAACTGCGTATCTGCTCCAAAGAAGCGTACTAACATTTGTACCCAGACCAGATGAATTGTCAGTCATATAAACTAAATAACGTCCTGTACCTGCAGACATAACACTTGAAACAAGTGAAGGATTGAGAGTTATTGGAGTGCCATTTACACCTTTATTCCAGTATTTAACAATAGTCCAGTTCACGCCGTTAAGTGAAGAAAATAATACCTGTGTGGCTGCAATAGAGGTTGCTGCTGCGCTTGTACCAGCAAACATAAACCATCTGTCGTCAATTACAACAGGATTAGTAAATGTACCATACGCAGCACCGCTTCGCCAAGGAGCAAGAGGTAATTGAGATGTGTACGAGCGGCTAGTCCAAGCAACTCCGTCTGTAGATGTGTAATAAGAAGCACCACCGCTAGCACCGTTATATGGGTGCGCTAAATAAACTCCACTAGAAGCATTGTAAGAAATCATACCGCCAGCAAGCGTGGTTCCTGCCGTTGTCCATGTGCTTCCTGTAGTTGTGTAATAAGTTTGACCTGTACCGCCAGTAAAATAAATACGACCATTTGCAACAGTCATACCATTTGCTGCTGCACTGTTAAGCGCAACAGGTAAAGTAACACCAGTCCAAGTCGTGCCGTTAGTTGAATATGCCGCAGTTGTACTATTAGAAGAATAAGCAACACTTAAAGTTCCTGAAGTTACACAACCAGTCCAAGCAACAGATGAAGGTAAAGCGGCAGTAGTCCAAGAAGTTCCGTTTGTTCCGTAATAAGCAGTTGTTCCTGTTGCGTTTGGAACCATAACAAAATAAGTTCCGTTCCAACCTACTTGTTGATTAGAACCAGTCGTAGTTGTATTTTTTGTCCAAGTAATTCCGTTAGATGAAGTCCAAATTTCATTACTTACGTTTGCAGTTGCAACATATAAATTTGAGCCGTTGTAAGCAACAGGTTGTGATGGTATTTGAGAAGAAAAACTAGTAGTAATCCAAGCATTAGCGGTTGTACGTTGAGATGTTGATAATACTGACCATCTAGCCTGTGCAATTCCGTCTGAAACATTTTGTGTGTTTTCAGCAGTACCGCTATCTTGGGTAGTGGCACAGTTACCAGCAGCAAGCATTGTATTGTAAGCAGCAATACGACCTTCGCCACCGTGAGCAAAAACTAAACTTCCAAAAGATGAACTTGAACCGCTTGATACGTTTGCGCTGGTATCTGTAGAAACACCACCTGCGCCAATAGTTACAGTTGCAGTTGAAATAGCAGATACATCTACGATTGTTTTAATATATCCGCCAGCGCCACCGCCACCAATACTGAGTGTGTTTGCGTAAGAACCACCACCGCCACCAATACAGGTCACAGTTGCAGTATTTACACCAGCAGGTTTAGTCCAAGTACCTGAAGAATAAAATGCTTGACGATATGGTTGTTTTCCGCCACCAGAAGCAGGAACCGTTGATGAACCCATTATACAATCTCCACTCCGCTAATATGAATTGAAATAGATGTAGCAGACGCACCGCCAGTAATAGTTTGTGTTGCTGTAAGTGCTTGTTTCAAATCAATATATACAGTTGAGTTACCTGCAATTGCTGTAGCAGTTTGTAGCGCGGTATTAGAACCAGCAGTACCCATACCAAGAGTAAATGTACCTGCTGTACCTGTTGTATTTGTAATCGCAATATTGCTTACGATAGTAGTGGTTGAGGCTGGAACTGTATAAAGTACAGTTGTAGTTGTTGTTGTTGCCGCACCTCTAAATAAAGGTTTTGGTGTTGCCGCCATTTACCATGCTCCCATCAAGTTAATGAATATGTTATCAGTAATTGAACCTACTGAGTTAGTTCCTGTTTGTGTTAAATTTGCTGCCGAACCTAATGTAACAGTTCCAGTTAATGTTGGGCTTGCGGCTAATACTGTCGCACCTGAACCTGTAGTTGCGGTAGTTCCTGTAAAATCGGCGTCCCAAGAAGCAGCAGTAGTTCCTGATGTAAGAATACAGGTAATCAAATATGTATTACCAGCAGGAATAGTTACTACCAAGTTGCCGCCAGATGAATTTACAGTAAGTGCGCCTGTGCTGTTGTTATGAATTGAATAATTTTCGCCAAGCACCATAGTTGAAGCAACAGGTAATGTAATTGTTTGTGTTGTAACGCCTGTAAAGAATTGAGTTGAAGTGCTTGCGGCAGTTAATACTGTTGTTCCAGCGGCAGTAGCGGTAGTTGTGTAACCATAAACAACTGTTCCGTCTAATGAAATAACAGGAATTGGACCAGTACCAGAAGCAACGCTGATACCTGTTCCGCCTTGTACTTCTGTTAAATCTCCAACAGGTAAGTTAGTTGTAACGTTAGTACGTGTATCTGTAATGTTAGCGTTTGTAATTGAAGTTGCACCTGCGGCAACAGCAATAGTAGCCAAAGAGATAGACATAGACGGCGTGGCTGGTGCTACAGGGCTACCAGCAGGAGTTCCTGCAATAACTTGGAAAGCAACTGTATTGCTTACGCCTGTGTAATAAGAATCTGAAACTGTAACTACAACGCGGTCAATTCTTGGGTTAGTTGGGTTAGCGGTAGTTACTGAAAGAGTTGTTGCGGCGTCATTGTAAAACTGATAAACGCCCATATTTGTTGTGTAGTTACCAACAAGCGCACCCCAACCTGTTGCTACTTGAACGCTCATAGCAGGAGTAGCAGATTGACTTACAGCAAGAGAAGATGAACCAATAATGCCTGAAGTAGCAATAATGGCTTGTGTAGTTAAGCGGTCATTTTCCGCAGGGTGGCTACCATTTTGTAACCAACTAGGCGGTGTGCGTAATGCCATTTAATCTCCTATACGTAAGTGTCGTACCAATTAACTGTACAGGTTGTAGTGCCTGGCACAGACAACGAACCTGTCAAATAATACTGCGAAGTTCCCGGTGGTGCGTCAAACCACTCCGAATTACCAATCAAAAGATTTCTTGCTGACGCGCCATTAAGCGTTACAAGTTTATTCTGTAAATCTACAATAAGGGTATCAGTATTTGCAATAGTGGCTGAAAAATATAGATATTGGTTTGTTGTAACATTTCCAAGAATCGGGTTAAAGATTGGTCCAGTTAAAGTAATAGTTGGATACGCGGTAGCCCAACCTGAATTAGTAATTGAGGTTGTAGTTGCTAATGAACCATAACCATAAACTAGGTTATATGTACGATTGTAAGTTCTGCCCGGTGCCGCAGATACGCTTAGTGAAGCGGTCTGTAATGTAGAGTTGAAATACAAAGGATTAGGGCAAAAGAAATCAACCTGCGCCGTAATCTTTCCGTATGTATAGTCAGGGTCAATAATAGTACGCAAGGCACGAACGCGCGCATTAATGAACTGCTCTGTAAATGGCGGTAGTAAAAAATAAAGTGGCGTTGTACCGCTTTGCTGTGGCAATAACTTAGCCTGAATTGTATTGAAGTTAGTTTGCGCGGAAGTAGCACCGCTTCCAAATGTATTGAAAATAATGCTAATAACTCTGCCACCATAAAAATCACGACCGCTAAACATTCCGTCTTGATATCCGCGATTGTCATCTTGGTTACGAATTGCTGGCAAGCCTTCCAAACCTTCAACAGATTGAATCTGATAAGGCGAGCCTGTACCGCCAAATGTTATGCCACTAAATGAAAAACTATAGGGATTTGTTAATGGCATTAGAGTACCGACAATCCAAATTTAGCAACACGTACAATAGTATCGCTCATATCTTCTGCGGTTGTAGTGTTGTAATTTGTAATAGGCGCATTAACAACTACACCAGCCTTAGCGCGCAAGTGTGCGTCATAATCTCTATCTTGTCCGCCATAAATATTTGGCGTAGGTGTTCCGCCCTGCGTTGCAGGTGGCGCAATAGTTATAGAACCTGCGGCAGTTAGCGCGCTTTGCAACGCAAGAACGGCGGCAATAGTTTCAGCAACCATATCTTTCACGCTACCAAGTTTCTCAGCAAATTCATCTTGAATTTCTTTCAGAGAATCTTTCAAACGCTTACGTGCTTCTTCTTGCGCGTCAGCCAATTCCTTTGCGGCTTCTGCTAATGCGTCAGCCAAATCTTTATTGATTTCAGCAATATTTTCTTGTAACTCTTTATCAACTGCGGCTAATGCTTCAGCAAGGTCAGCCTGAATTTGCTTGATAGTATCGTCACGGTCTTTTTCAGCCTGTGCCATAGCGTCAGTAAATTCATCGTTGATTGCTTTCATAGATTCTGCATATTGCTGATTTTGTTCAAGTAACAAATCGGCAGTTTCTTTTTGCGCGTCTGCGTATGCTTTTGTTAATTCATCTGTAGCAAGGCGCGCGCTAGTATTCATACTTGCGCCTAGTGCGTCAAGAGCAGTACTGCTTGTCTTTTCTAAATCGCCAAACGTATTTTGTAATTCTCTTATTGTTTCAGGTGACGCTTTCAAAATAGATTCCGCTAATGCGTTACCTGTTTCTGCGCCTGACGCAACTACTTGTTCGATAAATGTTTGAGAGAAACCTGCGGCTTGTAATGCGGCGGCATTAGCGGCAAGTTGCTTTGCGGCAGACAACTTACCTTTCAAACTATCAAGTAGGTTATCTACGTTTGCTGTACCACTATCAACTAAGCCTTTGAAAATATCAGCAACGTTAAACGCTGTACCTGTAGCAAAAGCGTTACGTAAGCGGTCAATAGATTGCTGAACAATAGACGCAAGTTTGTTTGCGCCTTGTAATCTAATATCAGCAATACGCTTTTCGTTATCTATTGCTAATTTAGCAAGGTCGTCATCTTTTTTCTTAGTTAAATTTTTAACTGTTTCGTTAAACTTGTTTGTTGCTTCTTGTTGTTTTTTTATCGCATCTGAGTTTAATTTAGCGCGTGTTTCAAAAGCCTTCTTTTCAAGGTCAGCAATTCTACGTGCGGCGTTAGCCTTTAGGTCAGCAACTTTTTCTTGATACTTAGATTCAAGGTCAAGCATAGTTTCATTAAAAGTATCTTGCGCTTTGTAAAGTTTGTCATTTAACTCTTTGACAATCTTCATATAGTTTTCATTATTTTTCTTAATGGTTTCTGCTTTTTCTTTTGCCGCTTTGATTTCTTCAGCAGATTTTCCACCACCAAAACCTGAACCTGTATTACCTAAATCAGGAATACCGCCAGTACCGCCACCGATTTTGATTGGCTTATTTAATTTATCAAGATTAGCCGCAAGTGCTTTGGCTTTAGCGGAAGCCTTGTCTGCAAAATCAGATACGCCGTCAAGACCCTTATTCAATAAATCAAGACCAGCCTTAGCGTACTTACCAACACCGGGCAAATGTGATAAAGCACTTAACAAAGTTTTCATAGGCGTTAAAACAAACTTCAAAATTGTTTCGCCTACTTGACCGATAATTGGAATGATTGAAGCGAACGCTGTTAGTGCTGTTTTGGCAACTTGGATTACGGCTTTGCGGAATGTTTCAGAACGATTCCAAACCATTACAAACGCACCAGCAAGTAAAGTTAATGCAGATACAACTAAGCCGATTGGGTTTGCTTTCATAGCCGCATTTGCCGCTTGTTGTTGTTTAGTGAATAGTGCAAGTACGGCTGTAGCAAACGCTTTAGCCGTTGTATATGTTTTTGTAATTACAAGTTGAACTTTTACTGCGGCGTTATATGCGGCGAGCGCAGTTGTAACAGTTAATAAAATACCGCCAAGAATCTTAAACGCTGTAGCGTGTTCCTTAATAAATTTGACGCCATTATTTATTGTCTCCAACATATTCTTGATTAATGGCAAAAGAAAAGTTCCTAATGATTCTGCTGTATCGTTGAAACGCTCACGAACAATTTGCATTTGTACCGCAAAAGTTTTAGTAGCATTTTCCGCTTGGTCACCAATTTTTGCATTTAATTCCTCCATAGCCTTAGCGATTGCTTCTGACTTTGGCAAAGTAGTATCTAGTTCAATACCCATTTCCTTGAACGCTTTAGCATTACCCATACTTGCTTTAGCCAAAATTCCAGACGCTTCAGCAAGCCCAATATTTTTAGTGCGCGCTACGTCTGCTGATAGTGCTAGTAATTTTTGCGATTCATCAAGGTCGCCAGTAGTACGCAATAAAACTTCTAAACCTGCGGCGGCAGCGTCATCAGCAAATCCCAAGTCAATATAAGATGAGGCTAAATCTTCAACAGCCTTGCGGTTTGACGCAGTATTTAATCCTGCCGCAGACATAGTTGTACCAAGTTTGTTCATTACAGTTTCGGCTTCAAGTGCTTCCTTGATACCGATAGCGGCAAAACCAGCAAACGCAGTACCCATAGCAAACAGCGCGCCTGTAGCCAACTTAGACGCTTTTTGCATTCGGTCAATACCAGCACTAGCCTTACCTGTAGTGCCGTCCATTTTGTCTAACTCTTTATTGACTTCTTTGAGTTCAGCAATAGCCTTATCAGCAATAGCCTTGATTTCAATAATGGCTGGCGGTAAAAATCCTGTCATTATTTACCACCAATAGAAAGATGTTTGCGAACAAGTTGTGGAAGAATTGGCTGGAATTGCTTGAACGCTGGAGCCATAAATGGAAATCCCTTCATAGCGGTAGTTCCTCTCCAAGACGGCGGTGCATATTCGTTGCCTAATTCTACTGCACGACCATAAACCATTGTTGGACCAACAATAACTTCGTACTTTGCAAATCCTACCTTGCGTTTTTGTCCACGTATCGAACGGCGCAAATTACCAGTTCGATTCATAGGCGGTTGTCCTGCCGTTGCTTTCTCCCATACACCATTGACTTTTGGTCGTTTTCCAACGATTTGTTCCTTAGAGAGTTGAATCAGAATAGACATAGCCTCTTTAGCAAGATTTTCTGCACCCTTGCCTATATTGTTTTCAGCAGATTGTAACGATTCACGAACCAGTTTAAGGTTTGTTTTTATCATTCTGTACCTGCTTTACCATAGACGCTATTGCTAATAACCAATCAACTAAAGCGGCAGGTTGTTCATCTACTTCTGTAGGTGTCCAACCAAACTCTTTAGCAGACAAGTAGTAAAACCACTCATCATCAGGATAACTGAAGGCTTCGTGGCGTTCTCCACCTTCAACTAACCATTTTAATCGTTGGAGTCTGCGAAAGGGCTTTCAGGGTCTTTCTCAGATTCTTCTGTTTGTGTAATCTTTGGGAACAAAATCTTTTGCGCTTCTTTAGTTTGTTCAACCAAAAAGTCATAGTCAGGCATTTCTAATTCGTCAAGAATAGAAATTCTAACTGAAGGCAAAAGTAAATCTAATGTCCAAGACTCTACAAGAACAGCAATTAAGCCGTCTGTGAAAGAGAGTGCTTGCATAATGCCTTCATCTTGCTTAGAAGCATTAGCGTAAATCTTCTTGCGGTCTTTTACACGTAGTTCAGCAGGGTCACGTAGTACTACTTCAGCCCCACTTTTTGGTAACTTAACTTTCTTGCTTGCCATTTGTTTTCCTTCCGATATGTTTCATTGTGCCTTCCAGTTTTCAATAATAAGGTGCTTGGGGGTGGGAGCAGGGAAGGCGTCTGCTACAACCAACCCCCAAGCACTACTGTTCAGAAACTATGCGTAAGTTCCTGAAGCCTTTGCGTTCTGTAGAACCCACTTAATTGGAGCAAAACCACCTGAAGCACCAGCGTCAGTTGCATTGCCTTGTCCGTTAAGTTCAACAGATACAGATACGTAATCATCTCCACGCTCGATTACTGCGGCTGTGTAAGCACCCTTAGTAATTGTTGCTTGGATTTGAGTTGCAGTAGCACCAGCACCTGTAGCCCAGTTAAGAACGATTGCTGGTTGTGTGTTATTCAAGAAGCGTGTTAGTTCAGTATCGTTTTCCATAATGAACTTAAATGAACCTGTAACTTCTACTGGTCCAAGATAAACGCTAAATGGATTCTGTGTATTTGAGATTCCATAAATAGGCGTTACGTTACGTTTCATTGAAATAGAACCTTCAACAGTATTGCTTACCGAAGAACCACCAATAGATACAGTACCAATCCAAACAGGAGTAGGTAGTAATGTGCTAAATGTTGGTGTAGGTGCGGTTGTTGTAGCAGATTCCCAACCAGTTGATTTTGTATCAAATTCCAACATTCCGTCTGCGTTGAAAGACAAAGTGAAATCTGAGAATTGGCAACCTGGGTATTGACGAACTGCCGCCGCATAGAAAT
>Ga0315909_10005528_pt1 | contig 14488 bp, 37 predicted proteins | sample LakEriMetagenome_11_FD_203527 | JGI IMG/M metagenome (GOLD analysis project Ga0315909, IMG submission 203527) | Freshwater fungal communities from buoy surface, Lake Erie, Ohio, United States - Buoy 2 MA125 | ecosystem: Environmental > Aquatic > Freshwater > Lake | place: USA: Lake Erie, Ohio...
TACTTCGTGAGGTCGACCTTGATCTCGGGGTAGTCCTTGCGGAGCCAGATGCCAGAGTCATTCATCATCGCGTTGGCCGCGCCGCTGCACGTCCATCCGTCGCCGTCATGGCCTCTCCACCAAAACAGCGCTTCGGTCGAGAGCACGCCGTTGGCGATGGCCTCGGGCGTCAAGTCAGGCTTCCCCTCAACGATTCCTGTGACCTCGTCGGGCCTCCCGTCAATGAGTTCGCACGTCCAACTGGTGAGGGCTGCGGAACGCGAGGCCATCGAGACACAGTCGCCAATGTCCTGGGGAGGCCCCGGCCAGCATCCCGGCCAGTAGTCCACGACGTTCTGCCATGTTGCCGTCAGTTTGCCCTTTCCCAGGTCCGCGAACTCCCATTGGTGGGCTACCTCGCCACCGTCGGGGTTGCCGCCCTTGCGAATCACAGAATCGACGAGCATCTCGTCGGCCCGAGGGTCGTTGTACGCGCCCCGGAGGCCGCCATCGTAGGCATCGGCCGGATTGAACCTAGCCATCAGTGCCGACCTTGAACGTGTAGACCAGCACAGAACAGGCGTCGAGGATGGCTTGCCGGTCGGCCGGCGTCAGGGCTCGCGGATCGTCGGTCTTGAGAGCCGAGAAAAACACCTTGTCGATGGCGACGTCGAGGCCGGGGTATCGGCCGACCTTCTCCAGTTCGATCGCAGCCTCCAACGTGCCGCCGTGATAACGGGCGAACGCCTCGGTCGAGCCGACAATCGGCGTCTCGCGGTTTGTGTCGCGGCCGATGATCTCCCGCATGGCGTCGTAGAGGTTCGCCAGATACTCGCGGTCGGTCGGCAACATCTTCGGGACGATAGCCCGAACGTCCGAAGCCCACGCCTTCTGATCCGGCGACGGCTCGACGGCCGACACGACCTTGCCGACCTCGGGCCACGGCACCTCGATGGAGGCCCCCTTCCAGGCGAACACAAGCAGGACAGCCGCCACGATATGCCTCGCTTCGATCTTCACTGGTCGCTCCCCGCCACGAGGGCGAGCGTTAGGACGTCCACGGCCTTCAACTGCTCCTCGTGGAGACAGTCGGTGACCTTGAGCCGCGTTCGCACGTTGGCAAGGTCTTCGATGGCCGTGGAGTAAGAAGGGGCGACAGCCTCCTCGTGCGGCGTAGGCAGCGGGGAGTCCGGCTTGCGGAATCCCTGCCAGAGGCCGGTCGCCCAGGTGATCGCCTGCCCGGCATGGGGCTTCGCGAGGACCGCGAGCCCGACGACACCGGCGAGAATCTGTGCCGTTGTCACTTGGTCACCTTCGCCACAAGCCAATCGAAGAACGCCGCCCCCTCGGGCGACTTCAGCACCGCTTCGAGGTGGAAGAGGGCCTCGTCGTCGAGCGTGGTGGATGACTTGCCGGCGGCCCACTGGAGGGCCTTGATGATCGACTTGGCCCGATCCTGCGGCGTCTTGGAGTCCATGACGGCCTGGAGCCGGCCGATGACCGGAGCCCACTCCGCGAGGAGTTGCAACTTGTCGAACAGCGGCAGCCCTGCGCCGTAGTCGTTTTCTTCGACCAGAATGACTTCACCCATTGCTTCGGCCCTCCCGGTGCCGCTTCAGAAAATCCAGATACTGCGGGGACGTCGTCCTCGCTTGGCTTGTCGTGACACCCCAGTGACTCGGCGGCGGTTCAGGCACTTGCGACATCAGCGGCGCGGAGTCGTTTCCGTAGCGGAACTCTGCCTCATTCAGTCGCGGGTTGTTTCCGACGAAGATGTCGGGGGTTTCGTCGTCATTCGCCATGGACGGAGAACTGCATAAGGTCGTAAGCCTCGTCGAACAGGATGCGGGCCAGTTCCCTGGCCTCGCTGATCGACAATGGCGAGTCGAACTTCCAGAGTTCGTCCTCGACGATGTCGTCCCCGGTCTTCAGGATCAGCCGCGCCTCCTTTTTCGCGATGATCAATCGCACTTCGGAGGCCATATAATGTCTCGGCGTGTGTACTATTCCATCTTACCAAACAGCGGCCCCTGAAGCCGGGACTCCCGCTCACTGGCCGACCACTCGGCGCGGAACTTGGCCGTGGCGAGCCTGATCTCCTCGGCGGTCGGCAGATGGCACTCCGGTTCCACCCGCGGCCCCAGGCCCATCTCCTCGGCCAAGGCGGCGACCGCGTCGGGGTCGAGCCGCATCTCCTCGACCACCAGGGCCACCTCGACCTCGACGACGACGCCGCGGTCCTCAAGCAGTGCCTCGATGGCTCGCTGAACACCCTCGGCCGTCGGCTGGACGGCATCGCAGAGTTCGTCGAACTCCATGTCGCCGGCCCAGAGACGCCGCAGCGACCGCTTGATGTTGGCTCCGACCTTGGATTTCAGGAGTTCAACCGGCGTCATCAGCCGGCGGGGTTGTGTCATTGCCAGATCGCGATGTAGCGGCAGCCAGGGTTGATATAGAGTTGCCACCCCTTTTCCGACATCCGCCGATGGTGCGGGACGTGCTCGCAGTCCTCGCCGGAATAGCCCCCATCCAGAAACGCCTCGGTCTTATACACGCAGAGGCCGCCGAAGGCCGAGTTCATCGGGATCGGAGGCGAGCCAACGGGGGGGAGGAGCAACGAGAACCACGACATCCCGCCGTCCTCGTCCCGGCGGTCCCGCCACCAGTTCAGCCGGGCCGCCCAGGCGTCGTAGTGGGCAATCCGTACCTCTTCATCGATGGTCACTCGATAGAGCGAATAGGAGGCCATCCCTCCGGCGAGGCCGCTCGTCGCCCGCAGCCAGCCGATGGAGTTGAAGACGCCTTCAGGCGAGAAGCCCTTGTGGGGATCGAGGTCGAGGACGATCGTGAAGTCGTTCTCCTGCCCGTTGGCCCTTACCCACTCCAGGCAGATGTTTCTCGCCTTCGCCAGCCGCTCTGTCCGCTCGCGCTCGAAGCCCCGCGAGTCCGACCCGCCCCAGGTGTCGTGGGCGACCGTAAGCCACTCGTTCTTTTGAGCGTGGGCGTCGAGGGCGGTGGCGGTGTCGTCGGTCGAGTCGTTCTCGAAGACGAACATCTGGCACCGGGCGAAACCCTGCCTCACCTCGTCGACCAGGGCGAGTGTGTTGGTCAGGAGCGGCATCGCGTTCCTCGCGAGCGACACGATGTTGACGCCGCAACTCGACGCCGTCTCGCGGCCGGCGGCCGTCGCTGACTTATAGACCCCCTCGTACTCGGCATCGACGGGCCAAAGCCCTTCAGGTCGCAGCATCGCGAGCGGCCTCCCTCATGCAAGAGACTCGATCTGGAAAACTGGTCGCATGAAAGAATCGGCAGCCGGCTGGGACTCCTCTGGAATCGCGGACGTGTGGATTCCATTCGTAGGGCAGTTCGCTCCACAACGGGCCGGCTGGAACCGCAACCGGGGTTGCGTCTGGGTCGCCGCCGAGCAGATCAATGACCGCGGCTTGCTCCCACCAGCCGCCAGAACGTGCGAAGCCCGATCGGTCCCAGACGGAATCCAAGTGCGGGGAGAACGACGATCGCATGTACATGACGCCAGCGTTCGGAACCGCGCCGTCGTTCGTGCGATGAACGACCATGTGCAGCGGATGATCGCCGCAGTCGTCCGATATGTCTTTGTCGAATCTCTTCACGACGACGTCGGCGTCGAGCCAGAGAACCGACTCAGCGCCGTCGCCGAAGAGTCGCTTCAGGAGCGGTATCTTCATCCACGACGCCGGGCGAGACTTGGCTTCGTCGCTAAAAAACGAAGCCTGCGGAATGAACAGATCGTAGCCGTGCGCGGCGGCATAGCGGGCGAACCCTGGGATCGCGATCTGAAGGAGTTCGGCGTGGGGGCCGAATCCGAAACTCGCCAGAACTCGCCTCACTTTGCGGCCCTCATGCTCGTCCCAACAAACAGCACGCGACCTCGCGAGTCAGCGGACTCGTGCGACGCCGAGAGGACAGACTCAACCCTTGCGCGGTTGTGAGGACTCAACAACTCAAAGTCGTGGATCGCGACAATGTCGGCGATCTTCGCGCAGTCCATGTATTCCTCGATCACCGCATCGCCGTGCGTGGCGTCGTGAAACGCCATGTCGGAACGCCTGCCGGCCGTCGCGGCCTCGCGGACGAATAGACCGACCTCTGCCTGAATTTGCCGGATCAAACCAGTCGGAACTCCGGCGCGGCTCCAGAAATCCTCGCGACGCTGAACCCACTCGCCGCCGAACCAGTCGACTGCCGTGATCTCGGCGGTCGGTGCCGCCAGGGCGAGCGCTGCCGTCGCGATTCCTTGGTGCGTTCCGAGTTCGACGATGCTTCTGCATCCGGCGGCATACTTCGCCAGAACGGCGATATGCACGGCCGCCGTCGTGTTGACGTCGGACTCGTCGATCGAGGACAGGTATTCTTCGAGCGTCATCCAATCGCCTCCAAAAACTCCTTGACGTCGCCGGCCGACCGACAGACCGTGCTCGGGCAGCCGTGGGCGATGAGTTCGCGGATGCGATGCTGTTGAATCTTCGTCGGCTCTTCGCCCGGCCGCTTGAACTCGATGAAGTAGGCGCGTCCGTCCTTCAGGAGCATGACGTCGGGGATGCCGACCAGCGAATACGCCGAGCCGTGGAGTTTCACGGCGTAGTAGCCGAGACTCTTGGCGATTGCCATTCCTTTGGCGACGATGCTCTTTTCAGAGGGGCGTCGCTGGGGCATGTGGTTGCGTGTGGCCTAGTGAGGCATCCTTGTGAAAGCCATATCGCGACCGTTGAAGGCGTAGGCGGGCATCTCCCAATCGGTTCGGCCCATCCTCTCCATCCGCTTCTTCTCCTCCTTGGAGCGGCGAGCCCTGCACTCCGCAGCCCGCTCGACGATCTGCTCTGGCGTGGGATCGTCCGGCCGGCGCTGGGTGTCGCGGTTGACGACTCGCGGACGGATCGGGAGGCCGTACTTCTTGCGCAGGCCCCAGAGCGAACCGCCGGTGATCTGAAAGTGCTCGCAGAGTTCGGTGTTCGTCATGTCGGTGTGCCAGAGACGGAACAACTCCTGCACGTTGACTTCTCTCATGCCCGCCATCTTCCTACTCCTTTGTGAAAGAAACACCACTACCGATCATCCATTTCGCACACAATGCAAGCCCCGCGAGGCCGATGCCGTTTCTGACCGTGGCCGTCGGGAGGCCGAACAGGTCCGGCATCGCCATGTTCCAAAAGATCGAGCCCGCGTATCCCGTCGCAAAGACAGAGAGCACGCCGATGAGGATGCCAGCGAGGATCGCGAACACCGCGGTGGCAAGGATTTCAGTCTCGTCGCGCTTCATACCCACTCCACCTCGATCTCGTAGTCGCCCTTGTCGATCGACATAGTCTCGTAGTAGCCGAAGTTGTCCAGCGTCGCGATGTCGATCGACGACGCGAGCGGTGTCACCGAAACCGACCTTGGAGCGCGACCGCGAGACGCCTCGTCAGCCTGATCGTCAAGCGAGGTGCGCTTCGCGTGCGGGGCGTGTTGGTAGGTGATCGTCCACGACTCGAAGCCACTCACGAGGACGCTCTTTTCAAGCGACGTGACGCGGCAATCCTTGAGCATCTCGATCACAGTCCGCTGCGACTCGTCGAGGCTACGCTCGAACTGCTTCGTGTCGGCGGTGACTGCGATGCCCGGCGTCACGCTGGCCGACTTGATCGCGGCGGGTGGCGGCGATGCTGGAGCAACCGCTGCGGCGGCCGCGCGGCCGGCGACGGTCAGGCCGCCGGCGGCGGCCATGAGGGCTTGGAGGAAACTACGCCTCTGCATTTGGGCCTCCGCTCTTTTCGAGTCTCGACAGGAGTTCGAGCGATAGTCGGCTGATCTTCTTGGTCTGCTCGCCGTTCTCGTGCTGCAACCGCTCAATCCGGCCCGTCAAAATCTTGACCTCGTCGCGAAGCCGACCGACCTTCCTATTGAGCCTCTCGGCCCCTTTGCTCGCCGACCTCGCCCCGTCACTGGCTCGATGGGCAATGATCTCCCACGAGCGAGCGAGGTCTTGAAGCCAGCGAACGTAGTCGGCGTCGTGCTCGGACATCTCACCCCCCGAACCAGCCACGCCACCACACGGTTTGCGGCTCCGGCTCTCGGTACACCGTGATGGACTGCGGGCCCCTGGCCTCCAGCCTCTCGACGCGGCCGCGGAGTTCCGCGACCTGGGCAATGAGTTGCTGGAGCAGTTCTGCGGTCGTCGGTTTCTTTGGTTTCTTTGGTGCCATGGTTCTCGTGGTGTTGAAGGGCCGCGGCGGGCCGCCCGAGGAGGCGGTGGACGACCCGCCGGGCCCAAGACTTCACTGGTAGCGGATCACGGCGATCCACCGGCGACGCAGCGGCGACCACGCCACGCCCTCATCGACGATGACGCGCTTGCCGAAGAAACAGCAGTTCCGCCTCGCCTGCTCGGGGGTGCTGCCCTCACCGATCCCTTCGTACTGATTGCACGACGAGTGGTAGAACGCGCCGCGGCCGGCGAGAACCACGGCGTGATCCTGGGCGCTCGTCACGACGACGGTGGGCCGACGGACGATGCCGTTGTTGATGACGACGGTATCCGCCGAAGCGACGGTCGCGACGAACAGGACGATCAGGGCTGCGATTGCGATACGCATTGAATACCTCGTAACTAGGTGGGAAATCGAACCATGGCGTATTGTCGTGGCGAAGAACTAATAGTCAAGAGGAAATTCCTCTTCCTCGTCCTCCAGTGCCTCGTCCGACATGACCCGCAGAACGAACGTGTTCAGTTCCTTCGAGTAGCCGATCAGGCTCTCGCGTACCATGTGGACGCTGAACGCCAGCCGCTTCGCGCCGGCCTGATCGCAGATGGCCGCCTGGGCCTCGCAAGCCTCGAACACCGTTCGCAGAGTTTTCTGCATCGCGATCAGCCGCTCGGCAAAGTGCCGGCGTTCGGAGGGGGTCATGCGATCCGCCTCGTCGCGATCTCGACGTAGTCGAGGTTCAGTTCGATCCCAAGGCCCACGCGGCCCATCTCGACCGCCGCCGCCACCGTGGTGCCAGAGCCCGCGAACGGGTCGAGCACGACGTCGCCCTCATTGCTCGACACGCCGATGATCCTCTTGACCAACTCCATCGGGAGTTGCGTCGGCACGCCCTTGACCCGCTCGGCGAAAGTCCCGCAGACCCGGCTGATCGTCCAGACGTCGCCCATGATCTTGCCGCCCGGCGAGGCCCGACGATCGCCGTACTTCGTCTGCCGCGCCGAGGGCACCGTCACGGCGGCCTTGTTGAACGTGAACCGCCTTGAGTCCTTCGTGGCGTAGTAGATCGGCCTTGAGCACCGGCCGAACTTGTTGTGGCAGTAGACGCCGAACGTCTCGTGCCATGTGATCCGGTTCCGCATCGTCATCCTGTATTTCTGGATGGCGATGTCGATCTCGGCACCGTGCTCCTGGCCGCTGATGATCCAGAGCGAGCCCGTCGGCTTCAGAGCCCGGTAGCAGAGGCCGATCCACCGTTCGCACCAGAGTCCGTAGTCCGGCCGTCGGTCGGCCTTTTTGCCATTCCCGTAGTCGATGCCGATGTTGTACGGCGGGTCGGCAATCACGAGGTCGACGCTCTCGCGGTCGATCCGTGGGAGAATTTCAAGGCAGTCGCCGTGAAAGATTAGGCTCGAATCCACTTCGGCCCCTCCTCCCGAAACAGCGTCGGCTGGAGTCCGACCTTCCTCGCCAGAAGCATCATCGACGGCGTGAACACCGCGGCCGTGTTGTCAGCCTGAAACGTCGGCAGCGTCACGAGCCCGGCCGCGGCGAACGTGGCGAGGCCACGACCGCGGTAGTCCTGCTTGATGAACGCCTCCAGCGTGTTCCACGGGAGCGTGATCGGGATCGTCCTCCACGACTCCTCCGTTTCCTCGTGCCATTGCTCCGTTCGTGCCCAGCCGATCAGTTCGCCGAAGTCGAACAGGAGAGCGATAAAGCCCTCGATCGGCTCCCTCGCCGCCAGCCGGCGGGCGAAGATGCTGTTGGGTCTGGTCAGCCTCGCGATCGCGGCAACGTCCGAGGATAGGAACGTGCCGTCAGTCAGGCCGGTGGAGGGGAAGATGGAGCAGTTCATTACGCTCACGCAGTTACCTTCACATACACTGGCCCATGCGGCCCGACGTAGGCCCCGAGTGTGTTGAACGACAGGAACTCGTCGGCCTCCTCGGGCGTCATGCCGTCGCGGTTGACCAGCACCTCGACGCACTTGTCGTAGTCGTAGGCGACGACGTGCTCGGAGTGATGCCCAACGGTGTAGCCGAGGATCGCTGCCTCCATGCCGTCGGCCAGGAGGGCGTCGGGGTTGATCTCGGTCATCACCTCGCGGAACTCGTCGAGTGTCATTGCCTCAATGCCTCCGCTCGCTCGAAGGCCGCAGCCTGATCCTCAAGACGACGCATCAGCGTGCGGATGACATCTGCGATCTGGCCGCAGTAGTTCGGCCCGACGCCCGCGTATCCGAACTTCGCGCAGCAGTCGAGGAACAGGAGCGCGTCCTGGGTTCCTTCGATTTCCTTGAATTGTTCGTTCATTTCATCACCTCCTCCATCCACTCCCGCAGGACGCTCACGCGAGCGAAACCCTGCTCCTCACCTTCGCGGCTCTTGAGCGTGTGACCCTTGTCACGCATGGTGAACGAGTTCACGCCGCACAGTTTTCCGTTGCAAAACAGCGGCCCGCCCGAGTCTCCCGGCGAGATGCCGTAGGGCAGGGGGCTCGACCCGCGGCTGATCGGGCAGATGATCCGCGTCTCGTCGAACCGGCCCAGCCTCGCCGTCCCCGCCCGCAGGCGGTTGTCGGCAGAGTCGTAGCCCGTGGACATCGGCCCGTGGACGCCGAAGCCGGCGATCGAGCACAGATCGCCCGGCTTCTCGTCGCCAGTAGACAACGGCGGGTAGCCGGGGCGATCGAACGAGTCGTCAAACTTCATCAACGCGATGTCGAAGCACCCCATGCAGTCGTCGTCGAACTTGGGATGCAGGACGATCGTCGTCGACTTGTGGCCGTCGATCTCGACGGACACGGCGTCATGCACGACATGGGCGCTCGTGACGGCCCAGTGGTCGGACAGGAGCGTCGCCGTGCCAAACGACGGCCTGCCGTTCGTCCCGGTAGCGATGACCTTGACCGTATACGGGGCAAAGTCTTTCGCGTACTCGACGTACTTCTCGTCGGGGATCGCGTCGTCCCGCGTGCCGGCCGAGGCGATCAGGGCGATCGACAGCGCGGCCTGGGCAATCGTCAGGACGACCATCGACACCACGACGGCCACGGTGATTCGACGCATCGAAGTGTCGCTCAACCTTGGAGTTCCTTTGCGATCTCGCGGAGTTGGGCCGCAACAATTTCAGGTTTCGGCACCATGTCGGCATCCTCGATCTCGTCGGCAGCGTCGAGGAGTTGGTCGGCAAGGGCGAGCGGATCGGCCTCGTCATCGATCTGGTCTTCCTCCGGTGGCGGCGCGACGTATTCGAGGATGTCGCTTGTGCTCTCATCGAGCGAGTCGAGGCGTGCCTCGATTTGTTTCAGCCTGCCCATGATGTGGCAGACAGAGGAAAGGATAAGGACTTGATGATCCATAGACTTCATAAGTCACCCCGTCGTACAGATGGAAAAGAACACCTCGAAACCGTCATAGCCGTTGTAGACGTTGACCCTCTCGACATAGATCACGCCGCGGTCGTACATCGCGAGCACCGCGCCGGCACGAGACTGCTCTGGCGACACCTCGCCGACGCGCTTCGCCGGCCGGTACATCGCCCGGTAGTCGGCCCCGCGGTCGCTGGTCACGCCGAGGCAATACACCGAGCCGTCGCGCAGGCAGTCGATAACCGTTCGCTCGAACTGGCTCCGCTGATCCAGAGCCTCGGCCAAAGCGACGACCGTGACGTCGCCGCCCGGCGCGGCCAGATCGAAGCCACATACGGCCCGATCGGCCGGCACGTTCGCCGCCGCGGCAGCAACCCTCACGGCCGTCGATGCAGCCGTGAACGATGCGATCAGCGATAGAAAGTCGCGGCGAAGCATCAGTCGTCGTCCCCAAAAAACGTCGTGCTCGGCAGGAGCGTCATCCAGACCGCGATGCCGGCCAGGGCGAGGACGGTCGCGACGTTCAGCCAGATGTTCAGGTAGCCTTCCATGACTCGTGACTCCTTGTGGGTGATCGGCCGACGCCGGCGGCTGGGAGACTCACCAGCCGCCGGCGGGCCTCTGTATCACTCCTCGCGGACGAGGGTGACGCCGAACGATCCAGGCTGCGCCGGGGCGATGGTGTCGGCCGCGACGAACTCGACGGTGGCCGGCTGGCTGCGATTGCCGGCGTCGTCGATGTCGACGAGCGTCAGCATGACGTTGCCACCCTGCGGGGCGACGACCTCGCCGAGGGCCGTTTCGTTGCCCGAGAACGTGTTCTGCGCGACCTGTTCGCCGTTGATAACGACGGTCAACTCGCGAGTGGTGACGTCGGCGTCGACCGCCGAACCAGCGGAAACTGAATAAACGAGAGCCATGTTGGACTCCTTGTGACTCAATCGAACCCAAACCACCGGCCTGCGACTACTCATCGCAAGGCCACGAATCGCACTTCGCAGGAGCGACACCTCGATTGCGAGGTCGCCAAACAGCCAGCGAATCATTGCTTGACGAACACCCCTTCTGGCGTGAGCGTTCCCCTCCGGTCCTTGATCGCCATGTAGGCGAGGCCCAGGCAGGCCGGCAGATCGACGCCTTGTAGCCGCGAGTAGATCAGGAGCGTGACGAGGACATCGCCGACTCCGTCAATGATCCCCTCGCGGTCGTTCTTCAGCGTGGCATCGGCCAGTTCGCCCAGTTCGCTCATGGTCTTAAGCAACTGCGCCATCGGCGTGCTGTTCGGGATGATCTTGCGGGCCTCGGCCCACTCGATCACGCGAGCAGAGTCTTGGTCAAAGGTGCTCACCATGTCACCACTCGCCTCCGTACCTCGACGACATCCTGTCGGACCACTCGTCTTCGCAGCCTGCCTTGTAGGCTGCTTGGGCGTTGCCGGGGCGAACCGGAACCGGGCATGGCCTCACCTCGGGTTCGGCTTCCTCGTGCTCGTTGGGCTCGACGTTGTTTTGCTCGTTCATGCCTGCACCTTGTGTTCGATGACCTTCTCGATCTCCTTGCACTCGGCCTCAACTTCAAGGAAGCCTCGCTTGAACTCGACGATGCTCTGCCCGACGCTGCGAGCCACCTTCGGCAGCCGCCCGCCGAAGAGCATCACCGCGATGCTTCCGATCAACACCATCTCAACCGTTCCGATTCCGAACATGGTTCGCTCCTTCGATTTCAAAGATGTCCAACTCCAAATACTCCGGCAGGACGAACGCCATCGCGCCGGAGAATCCATGTGCATCGAGCATCGACCTGACGTTCTCACGCAAGTAGTCGATGGCTTGGGCTGGTGCGGGCTTCGTGAGCCGGAACGCGAAGACAACCCTCGTGTCTTTGCGTTCTGGCGATGCGACCTCCGAGACGCTCGCCTCGGACTTCGCCTCGCCGGCGGCGAACGCGCCGAGGGCGGTGAACGGGAGGGCCTTCAGAAGGGACCGGCGTGCGTCGTTCATTTCTTCATCGCCTGCATGAGCCTCTCGATCTCTTTCGCCTGCTCCTCCTGCGACAGCGGGCGCTTCCTCTCGCCGTTTCTGATCAGAAACTCCAACATCACCCACGCAGAAGTACCGACGACCTCCTCGGCGAACTTGTCGGGAGGAAGGAGCCCGTCCTGGCACCGCCCAGCCATCGCGACCGCCATCTCCTTCACCAACTGAAAGAAGCGGTCGTCGTGCTTGGCGTGGTGGACGTGCCAATCCCAGCCAGCCTTGTAGCCGTAGGTGTTCACGTCGCCGCCTCCTTGGCCTTCGCCCTGACGAGGAGTTCCTCGCGGACGATCGACAGATGCCTCGGCGCGTCGATGGCGATGCGGACGGCACCCTCTTCGATGCGGGTGACCAGGACCCAGATATTTGGGCCGATCTTCACCCGCTCTCCGACTCGTCGAGAAATCACAAGCATCGGCTGACTCCGTTCAGCAATGTGGCTGCGTGTAACCTAGCCGACGGTGGCCGATGCGGTCAAGAGGAACTTTTCGCACGCCTCGCGGACGCTCGGCCGCTTGTGCTCCTTGGACGCCCAGGTGATGTAGTCCATGCCCCTCGGGTCGGCGGCGGCCTCCTCGATCGTCCTGCCGGCAAAGCGACCGTCGCGGAAGACGAAGCCGACCTCCTTCGGCTTGAGGTGGCCCTCGATCGCCGGGAACCACTCCTTGAGCCCGCAGAACGCGCATTCGATCAGCCACTCTTTGCCGTCTTCATCGACGATGTCGTGGCACGCTGCCAGACAGCGGTGGCAGGCAACGTGGTTGTCGAGCCGGCCGAGGATGACCGCCGGCCGGCTGAGGATCGCCGCCAGGGCGTCGTCGATGTGGGCAGGCTCCGGGGCTGCCGGCTCCGGCGAGGTCGCCTTACGCTTCGATGGCCGCTTCTTCTTTGAGTCCTGATCCTCGGTCGGCGAGGTGTCGAAGAGTTGGTTCATTCTGCGGCCTCCGGCGTTCGCGAATGGCACGGGCAGTCGGGATGGTGCATTCCCCAGGAGTCGCTCCTGACGATGAACCAGTGGCCGTCGTGCTTGACAGTCGACAGCCAGATCGACTCCGGCGGCTCCCGAGGCTTCTCGGGCTGGCTCGCTGCGCTTCGATTGGCCGCATCCCTTGCCGCCATGAATGCGGGGGCGAGCAGGCCGATGAGAGTCGCGAGGATCGCCAGGACGACGAGGGCCTCGACGAACGTAAAGGCGTTTCGTTTCATCATTGGATTCCAAGAGCCTTGAACGCAATCTGCCGAAGGTCGGCAATGTGCCGCTCGGCGGCCCGCATCGCCCCGGCCGTGCCGGCACCGTCTGTCGGCCGGATGCCGGCGTTCCAGAGGTCGTCCATCAGAACCTGGGCGTGGGTGTGGTTGATCATCAGGAGCGGCCTCATTTCGGCGTTTTGGGCGATCGTCTCCCACTTGATGGTCGCGACCTTGGTGTCGCCGTTGTTGAGCCGGCCGAAGGCTGCGATAGCGACGCCTCCCATCCACGGCTCGGCCTTCGCTCGGATTTGGTCGTCGTGGTTCAGGAAGGACATCACTTTGACTCCGGCAGTTCGGGCAGCGGCATCCAGTGCGTCGGCTCGTGCAACTCCTCATGGTCGTCGCCGTCCCAGTGCAGATAGGCTCCCGTCAAGTGTCGGTGACCGATCGACACCCATTCGTCGACCGCGTTGCAGACCATCACGCGCTCGCCCATCTCCGGCAGCCGATCCGTCACCGGAATCCACGCCCGCGACGCGAACACCCTCGTGATGTCGTCGAGGATTTGTTCCTTCATGGCTTCTGGCGTTTCGCTCATTTTGACACCCCGATTGCATGAGAAAACAGGCGATTCTCGGTGGTTTTTAAATACGATCTGGGCGAGTTATGCGGACCCTCATAACACATAGAATCATCGTCTCGCGGCCGTTCGGTAATGTTTTGTACGCCTCGCTATGCAGCACACCGGGCGGCTACAGGGAACCGCAGAAATACTGGTTCTGTGGCTACTTGCTATCCGTTGGCGGTGCCGGAAGCGGCATCCAGTGGGTGATTCCAAATGAATCCACATCGTCGTCGTCCATGTCGCAGAATCGCCACATCACCCCATCATGCGACGCCATCTGAGCAAGGCGAATGTCTTTTGGAAACGCTCTTGTGACAGCCAAAACGGTGGCGTTCACTTCCGGCAGCCGCTCGCTCACCGGAATCCACCTTGCTCGCGTAAACGCATCGGTGATGTCGAAAAGAATCTTCTCTCGCATCTCCCACAGTTCAGTCATTGCCGCGACTGCATCGTCGCCGCCGTCGCGGATGCGGATTTCAAAGTCTTTCATGCTTGCCATAGCGTCACACTCTACGCTCACAGAACCAGCGGATGAAGCGGACGGCGGAGCCGCCGCTTATCCTGCGTGTTCTGTGGCTACTTGCTCACCCTCGGCGTTGGCGGGAGCGGCATCCAATGGGTGAATCGGTCAAGCCTCGCCGGCCCTAGTGCTTCTGCGTCCTCATGAACGTACCAGCCTTCGCCGCTCCTTCTGCCAAACGTGATCCACTTGCCGTCGGTGATCATTACCATATCGACATCGGTTTCAGGCAACGCTTCGTCAACAGGAATCCACCTACGCTCCCACTCAGCCATTGTCGGCTCCAATGATTCGATGATTCGTCGTTTCAACCAGCCCATTGTCGGCTCCGATTCTACGCTCACAGAACCACGCGATGCTGCGGACGATCCGCAGATCGCATCGTTCTGCCACTCGTCCAAGAACCTCTTGGGCCAGAACCTGTCGAAAGACTTGAACTCCTGAAACATCTCAAGCACCTTCACCCTCTCAAGCCAGCGAGTCTCTGCCCCGCGTTCGTTTCGCACCGTCACCGGGAGCCACGCGAAAAACTCTCGCGTCC
>Ga0315909_10005533_pt1 | contig 14472 bp, 20 predicted proteins | sample LakEriMetagenome_11_FD_203527 | JGI IMG/M metagenome (GOLD analysis project Ga0315909, IMG submission 203527) | Freshwater fungal communities from buoy surface, Lake Erie, Ohio, United States - Buoy 2 MA125 | ecosystem: Environmental > Aquatic > Freshwater > Lake | place: USA: Lake Erie, Ohio...
AAAAAACAGAATGTCTTCAGAGTCCAACCCAATGAAACTACAACATAATAAATTAAAACAAAGTGTTAGGATGAAAAAAAATAACCCAATGAAAACCCATGAAACACAAAAAAAAGTGAGCGATTCATTGAAATTAGTTTGGGGTGATGTGTTAAAAACCCACCCAAGAAAAGGTAAACCCAGAGAAGACTTAAGATTAAGAAACCTAACAAATAACCCTGTGAGGAATCCTGAAGTCGTCGAGAAGATAAGGCAATATGCATTAAACAAAGATAATAAAGGAGGTAAGAGTCCTAACTCCAAAAAAGTAATGGATGTTGAAACAGGGATTGTATATACATCAATTATTGAGTGTATGCACGGAATGGGAGTTTCTCACACATCAATATATCGTTATTTAAAAAATGGTAAAGTTGTTTATTTTTAATAAAACTTAAACCATCATTCATAATTTTTCAATTCAAAGGAATTAAACCAAATTTTGTTTTTTCGAATACGGCGTTTATTTTATTTTCATCGAAAATGGGACCTTTTTTTAAGTTAATAACAATATCTAATATTTGTTGTCTAGTTAAAGTAACATCATCACCCTTATCTAAATTCTTTTGACATTGTTCTTTAACTTTTTTGTAAAATTCTTCCTTATGTGTGTCTCCGATTAAATCCATTAAATCATTCGGATTCTTCTCAAAAAAAGAAATGAATTGACTAAGATAAATTTCAACATCAACATTCTTCATCATATTTTTTCTTTTAAGGATAAAGAAATTAATTTACATAGTAAAATCCTTTACCTTCTTCAGTCATTTTCTCTTTTAATTCATCTGGTATATGAATATTCGGATTTGAATCTTTTAAAGTGATAAATGCTAATTCTTTTAGATTTGCGATTGATGATGGTAAACTTTCAAGTTGTTTATTACTTGGTAAAGCCAAGAAATTAAGTTTTTCTAACTGACCAATACTATCAGGTAATTTTTTTACTATATTTTGTAATAATAACGCCTGTAAATTTTTGAACCTTCCAAGACTTTCGGGTACTATCAGAGCTATATCTTCTTTTGATTTATTATTTATTAATAAATGTTGTATATCCTCAGGAAGAGTTTCGAACAACTCATCAAAACCATATAATGCAACAAATTTACCCGCAGAACTTTCAGGATAATTTATTTCGACTTTGTTACCACCTTTTTGAACTAACCCTTTAGCAAACTCTGGTTTGAAAAAATCTTTTAGTTCGGACATTTTTCCATTCAAATATTCAACAAGGTTGATTTGTCTATCATCTCTATCCATAAATTGGCTAGATGGAAAATGGAATTGGTATCTTTCTTTTGGTAATCCAGTCTTTTGACCTACTTGTCCTTTGTCATCATTAGGGAAAACAACGTACAATGGACCGTCTTTGATATATCCATTGAAATAAGTTAAACCAGGTGATGATGTACACCATCTTGATTCTCCTTTATCGTGTTCATGGAATCCCCCATACCAAATTGCCGCGTCTTTACCAGTTTGACCTTGGTCTGAAATTTTAATCAAAGTCCAATTAGGTCCTTCGAAAATAATTTCACCACCAGCATGTTTAAATCCTTCTCTCGATTTTTTAGCTTCTTTTTTCTCCAATTCTGCTTTTTTCTTTTCAGGAATTTGGAAATCTCGTAAAGTGTCGAATAAGGATTTGGGAGTAAATTTATTAATATCTCTTTGTTCTTGAGGTAAATATTGTTTAGCTCTTTCGAATTTTTTTAAATCATCTGTTGTTTTGTACAAATCTTCCATGAACAACCTTCTAAACTCGGCAACCGCATTTTTAAATTCTCTACTTTTTGGGTCAATTTCTTGAGAAGATAATTCTAATTCGGAATTTTTTGGACTAACAAAGTTTTTCAACAACCATTGAGAATATTTTCCGACCTTAACTTTTTCCATATCATTAACACTAATAGTGTCTATATCACCCAATCCTTCAGGTACAATTGTTGTAGGGTCGGCAAAAATAATTGATTTTAATTGCTCAAAATCCATTAAACCTTTTGCGTCTTTTCCTTTTTTGTCTGATTTATCAGATGGTTTAACCATTTTGTCATATAAAACTTGGAATCTAGATTGTTCAGAAATCAATTTAGATAATAAAGATGTAAATTTCATGTCTTCTTTTTTAATAAATAAATATCCAAAAATACGAAAAACTTTTAATAGTTCATTATTAATAACTCTTCTCCCATATTTTGGGTTTTACCTTTTTTTGCCGCCGCAGCTTTTGCAAATTCTTTTTTTTCCCATTTGTATTCGTTTTTAGGTAACCACTCTGATAACAAAGGAAAATCATAATAAGACAATGAAAATTTACCTTTTACTTCTTTAAGAGTATTTACCAACCTTTCGTGGTCGTTTCTATCAAAGTCGTGATTGGAATAGTAATCACCTTCTCCGACTATATAATATGGGGGGTCAACATAAAAATATGTTGTTGTTGAGTCATATTTTATAATAACATCCTCAAAATCCATGTTTTCGATAACGTTAATTTTTTCGAACATATTTTGCCACTTCGGGTCTTTTAATTTATTTTTAAATGAAGTAAATTTAGAATGGTATTTACCCTTCAAATCGATAAACTTTGATTTTTCAGGATTTGCCCCTGAAAAAACTTGAGTTAAAACGTAAACATATTTAGCCGCAATCTCATAGTTTGGTTCGTCACCAATATTTAAGTCATCAGAATAAATTTCTTTTTGAAATCGATTAAAATTGTCTTGACAAATTGGGTTTGTCGGGAAAACATCTTTTTGTTGTACGATTAAGTTTTCACATTCTTCTAAAAGTTTTTGGTGATTTCTAACACATCGATATAAATTATAATTTAGTGGGTTGAAATCATTGTAAACCACTTTTTTAAGATTTTGATATTGTTTTAAGTCCATGTTAAAATAAACCCAAAACATTCCCGAAAAAGGCTCAACATAAGTTTCAATATTTTTTGGTATGAAGGGTTCTATCCATTTGCCGATTTTGGACTTTCCCCCGATGTATGATAATGCCATAGTTTTTTTATAAAAATATAATAAATTAAATTGAAAAGGCAAAGGATAAAAACAAAAATATTGATTATTTATACAAGTGAATTATTTTTATAAAAAAAAATAAAATGGAAAACGTAGAAAAAAAAAGTTGTAAAAAATGTAACAAAGGTTTAGGTGTGGGTCATAAAGTTAGCATTGTAATTGCCACTTATATTTTATTTGCGGCTATTTATGGTACAATTAAATTAATCAAAGAGTTGAGTTCTCTTATTTGATTATTTCCTCCTGAATTTCACAAATAATTTTACAAATAAATCTCCCCCGCTGAATCCTTTGGACTTAACTCTCAATGGTTTAGAGGAGTCAAAATCATCTGGTAATTTTATACTCATCTTGCCTGCAGGATGTGGTATTTCCATAGTGTCTTTTTTCAAATCTTCTAAAGTTAAATAAGCATTGTAAACTAAATCATTCATATTTTTTTCAAAATTGTTTTCAGGAATTATATTAATTTTCAAAACTAAATTTCCGTAAATACCATTTGAATAGTCTCCTTTATTCTGCATTTTGAAGAATTGGCTTTCATCAACTCCATGGGGTAATTTAATTTTAAGTGTTTCTAATTCCGATTTAGTACCATTACCATTACAAACACCACATCTTGATTTTAACATTTCACCTTCTCCTCTACATGTGTTACATGGTTGTCTAAATATCTGAGCAAAAAATCCTGTGCCCATGGTAACCTGTGAAAATCCTTGTCCGTTACATGCGGTACATTTGGTTCTTTCCCCTCCTTTACCCGAACAAGTATTACAAGGATGATTTCTCATATAAGTAATAGTCTTGTCAGACCCCAAATAGGAATCCAAAACTGAAATATTGATGTCAACTACTTTGTCAGGAACACCTCGTTTTCTTTGTGAGAATGCCGCTCCAAACATATCACCGAAATCTTGAAAAGGGTCTCTACCTCCTGAATTAAAGAAAGGGTTTTTTCTTCTGTTATCGTATTCAGTTCTTTTAGTTTCATCTCCAATTGTATCATACGCCTCAGATATTTTTTTGAATTTTTCTTCATTTCCTCCTTTATCAGGATGATGTTCTACGGCTAGTTTTCGATAAGCTTTTTTAATTTCGTCTTGTGTTGCAGTTTCTTTGACACCTAAAATGTCGTAATACGTTTCTGAACTCATACAATTATTTATATTTTATTTTTTTATGATATGATTATTTTATGAATTTTAACTATCAAATAGTTCTCTTCAAAAATAAGAAAAAAAAGAAAATAATCAACAAATTCAAAACGAACAAAAAGGCTAAAGTTTTTTTTGAAAATTTGATTAAGAAGTCAAACGAAGTAATATTCCCAACATCCTATGAAAATGGTCAAAAAGTTTTTTTTGAAATTGCTATAATTGAAAAAACAACAGGTTCTTTGTTACCCTTATTTTTAAAAGATGAAATAGGTCGTCAAATAAAAGCAACTCTTGATGATGATAATTTTACTATAACTAAGATTGAAACTTATAATTTGGAGGAAGAATTTATTGAATATGAAACAAAAAACAAAATTACAACTCCTGAGTTGATTATAAAATATCTTAATAGTGATGGGCTAAAATTGATTTCGAAGTTAAACAATAAAATTGTAATTCAACAGGAAGAAAAAGTTAAATTATTCACATTGAAAAATGTAGATGATGCCGATAGATTTATTGATGTCTTATCTCAATATTTTATAAAAAATAAAAAAATGGATTGTTTATTGGTTAAAGACCATTCAACATCACAGAGAAAATATTTGTATGAATTCCTGAGTGATAAAGGTTACCCTAAGAATTACCTTCAGAGGCTTTCAACAACTCATCCTTCAAAAAGATAAATTCAATTCCAGAAATATCTATTTTAAACTGTGTAGTTGTACTATCAAAATTACCGACTTGAGCTTTCACGTAATTGAAATCTTCATTAGTCATAGAATAAACAACCACTGATTTTGATTTAGGGAAAACTTTACTAATGTCTTCAGAAATCATTGCCAACTTCTCAATCAACCCATTATTACCTTCTTTATTCTTTGCCATAAACTCAGTTTTTCCTTTTTTTTAGGTGGACATATGTCCTCTTTTTTATAATTTTTTATTTGATTAATGAATGATGTTTTATCCTTATCAAGTTCGTACTTGTCCTTGGATATTTCATTCTGTAACCAATTTATTTGTTCTGACTTCTTCTTCATTGTCTTCCAACTCTATTTTGGTTGATTTAATATCAAACTTAAGGCTTTTCAGGTTTTTTAAATTTTGTTTGTCAAATATTTCTTTCAACTCAGTAACTTTTGATTCAAACAATTTTTCTTTTTCCTCCTTTTCCAAATTATACTTGATTATGCTTTGTAAATTACTTGAAGTATTTTCAATACTATCCTCAGTCAATTCAGAAATGAAACAAAATAATCTTTCTTCAGGAACAGTTGAATTTTGTTCTATTACTTTATCTTCCTGAACATATTTTTTTGGTAATTTCCAAGTTTTGGGAAAACTAACATCAAAACTTAAATAATTTTTGATTTTTCTCACGGATTGGATATAAGGTAACAAGGTCGAAAATTCTTTGTATAAACTCATTTTACAATTTTATTAAATAGGTTAAAAAATAGGATATTGAAATCCCGAGAAAAATAAGGTCTTTATTATCAAGAACCATCCTTTGAGGAGGGTTAGATAATAAAGCCCTTATAAATCTGAATACATTCGTGAGAATGCATAAGGTGAAAAATATGAATAAAAAAAAATATATTGCTTCTAAATTAATCATTATTTTTCCTTTTTTCTTTCATCCAAAATTTCACTTCTCAAAGTTTGAAGTAATGCTTTCAATTCTTGAGCCGATTTTCTAGCTCGAGTTCCCGCACTCTTGTTACCTTTGAAGAATTTTGTAGCGTCAACGGATAATTCTTCCGTTAGAGTTTTGATTTTTTCTAAAGTTTCCATGTCTTATTTTTTGTTTTATTATTAAAAAATTAAACTTTTTCCTTCTGTAGTAAATACTAAAAGGGATTTTTTAGATTTTTATCCAAAATTTTATATATTGTTGCTACCATATCTAAATCAGATTTGGTAAACGGTTTATTTCTATCGAATAAATCACTAAAAAAATTTCCTATTGATTTTCTGATGTTATCATCTTTTTGATTATAAAAAATATCATCAAAAAAAGTTAAAAAATATTCATAATGGTCACCTCTATTTTTGAAATCAATTCCTTCTTTCGAAAAATTTGATATCACTTTGTTCCAACACCATTCGAAATGACTTTTTTTATCATCTTCGGACAAAGATATTTTAGTTTCTGATGAACCTAAGTTTTCTCCTAAATAGGTTTCCGCAATTAATAAATTGAGTGAATGTGAAAAATCTGAATATAACTCCAATTTTTCTAAAATAATGTTATTGGCTTTGAACCAAACATCAACGTCTTCTGGCTTCAGTGGTTTCGTTATATAATTAAAAAAATTCTCCATAAGATACTATCCTATGGAGAAAATATAAACACAATTTTGAGTTTGTGAATTATTGAGTCTTTCTATTATATGAAAGAAGTTCTTTCATTCTTCCAAATTCCTCATTTAACTTTTTATCGGTTTTTTCTTCAGTTGATTCTAACTTAACCATTAATTTTGATGCTGAATCCTCACCTGTCTTATCTGACACAATCGGTTGAGGTGATTTGTTATAAGCCTTACGTTTAATCTGACCAAGTAAATTATCTTTTTGGACTTTTCTACGTTTTTTATTCACACCAGTATCAACCGCATTTGCCCATTCAGGATTATTACCTGTTTTAGAACTTCCAATCATTAAATCGTTAACCCATTCCTCGTTTGGATGAATTTCATCATATGTAAGATTTTCAAGTCCTGCAGCAGTTAAATTATCAGTGTAATCTTGTACTGCGTCTGATGGTATGTAAGCCTTTTTTGACATTTTAGCTAATTGTCCATTACCTTGAGGGAACATTTTCGGTTCCATTGAATATTCTCCTTTAGACCCGTCTTTTAGGTAATCCTTCATTTTTTTTGTAACTGACTTAATATAGTCAGTATTTTCTTTACCAGACCCTTTATGAGCTTTTTCATATGTAGTTAAACCTTTGTGTTTTGTACCTTTATTTAAATTACTTTTTTCTTCCTTTACTATCTTTTCTATCAAATCAATTACTTCACTTTCAGTTAACTTAACAGACTCCTTAACTTTAGATTTACACTTACAATTTTTCATTCCACATCTAGAACAAACCTTTTTCTTTCCTTCTTTGACTTCATAAGTTTTTCCTCCTACCTTAAACTCGTCTGACCCTTTTTCCTTAGCCTTTGCCAAAGCTCCAGAAAAAGCATTACCTTCCTCAACTTCTTCATCTGTTTCCTTCTTCTTAGATTTTCTCAATAACTTGAAATCTTCAGCGTCAATTTTATTATTTTTGTTTTTATCTAAAAGTCTCTGTTTTCCTTTCAAGGATTCATTCATTCCCTTACAGAACATTATCGTTCTTTCGTCTTCAGGTCCGAAGTTTTCTCTATGATAATTACAGGCCTCTTCATCACTTTCATATTCCATATCTTCTTCCTCTTGAACGTAGTCGAAACTTTGTTTTTTCGGAAAGTTACCCGCTTCGTCATAAATCCCTTCCATTTTATATCCACATTCATTACATTCACCTTCCATGATACTTCCTTTTGCTCCACATTGTTCACATGTATCTCCTTCGAATACTAATTCACTACCTTCGTCTTCATCCTCAAAGTCATCATCTTCAGGTCCTTCATCATCAGGAAACATTCCCATATATTTGCTCATGTGCATTGAATCTGTATCTAATCCACCCATAACATCTGAACCTTTAGGAATTCTTTTAAATTCTTTAGGAGAAAAATCTTTCCCTCTTCTACTCATGAAAACTTCATCACTGTCAAATGCTTCATTTGTTTCTTCGTCATCAAATTCTATTTCGAATTCATCTTCATCCTCAGAAGAATTGTTAATAGGTTCATTCATCAATGCTTCGATTTCTTCAGGAGACATTTTAGCAAAATTCAATTTCCCAAATCTTGGGTGAGAATCTTCCATTCCTCCAAGTTCATTTATGTTTTTAACCAATTTTTCAGCCTTCTCATCTAATGTTTCATTTAACACTTTGTTAATTGTTCGGCTAATATTATTTTTTAGTTTCATGTCTAATGTTTTTTTATATAAATATTCTATTTTTTTATTTAGTTTTATAATATTCAAATAAAAGAATTTGTTTTATAAGTTCTTCACTTATTCCTTCTTTTTTACTCAAACTTTTGATTGCCATACCCAATTTACTTTCATTTGTTAGATTTAGGGCTTTTATATCACCCTGATTACAATATGGGAATTTTTTACATTTCTTTTTAACTTGAACAAAACTTCCACCTGGTATCTGTGTTTTTGATTTACCTCTCCAATCTTTTTTACTTAATGATTTTGCCCATGCCGCTGGAGTAACATAAGAACCTGAAGACGCCGAACCTGTAGCTTCTTTTGTTTCAACTTTTTTCGGTGTTTCCTTAAAGCTACGTTTTACAAAATCACTATTAGGGTCAAATCCAATTGGTCCGACAAATGCTCCTGCAGAACCCGCCCCCATGGCTTCTTTACCTTCAATTTTTTTTAATTTATTATAATAATAAGGGTCTTCATATAAATGGTCCATCGCAATTTCTTTAGCCTTTTCTCTACTTTTGGTATGTTCCATTTCAACTTTGATTCCTTTGTTTAATTGTTGTTTTAAAGTATCAACCATATTATCAATATGATAATATCCTTTCTTGTCATGTTTTTTTGCAATATCTTGTAAAGTCTTTTTGTCAGCTTTACCACCTTTCAATATTTCCTCATTACTTTCTCGTTTCTTTTTTCCTTGACAGTGAGCTCTCTGACTAAATCCTTTTGGATTTTTACAATCAATACTTTTTTTATATTTTTGAGACCATTTTTCATAAAGAGGTTCTTTATTATATAATCCTTCAAAATACGCATTACTAGCATCTTCTTTTGTTTTGTAATACCTACTGTCTTGCGAATAAGGATACCAATCTTCAGCATACTCATTATACTCCAATCTCCCAACAAACCACTTTGTCTCAGGGTTTTTTCCCATAGGGTCTTCCATACATTTTTTCCATGGTGTACACATTACCATAATTTCAGTAAACTCCCTCAATAACGACTCAAAAATTTCTTCACTGACTTCGTAATTGGTGTTTTTCCCACTTTTACCAATTGAAAACAATTTTCCAATAGGTAGTTTCATTTTTTTCTTAGTTACTAAATTTTTCGATACTCCTTTTTTGTAGGGTTTTCTAATGATATCGGATTCTTCATCAACGCTTCTCATCATTTCACTAGCAGCAGTCATAAAATCACCATGACTATCTACAGGAATGTTACTTAATGTTTTACCCATTTCCGTACCCATAGCGTTTTTAAGACCTTTAAAATCTTCCTTTATTTTTTTAGACTTATTTTCCATAACATTCCTCCTTGTATTACTACAGATTTCGCATTTGAATATCCTAAACTCAAAGAATACAAATGTTCTTTTTTGTCTTTGAGTACAAATGTTGGTCCTGCAAAATTTATTAAATTAACCTTGTCAAACCCTAAAGTTCCTCCAACAAAAAATTGTAATTTTGGTGGGTCTTTAAGATATAACTTTTCGTTTATAGTAATTTTATTAATACTCGAAGTCCAAATTCTTTTATAAAGTCTGTTTTTGAATATTGTATCTATGACGGTAATAAATCCTAAACTGTCTTTAAGGGTAAGAGTGTCCTTAAAAGTATACTTCGCGTAATAATCTTTAAGAATTTTGGATGTATCAACATTAATAGGAACATTTACGTAAATTGGTACATCTACATAAATTGTTTCTCCATCTCTATAAACTGTCTCAGTAACCTTTTGATAAACCGTATCAACTGTATGTTTTACCAAAACATATTTTTTTCCATCAACTTTGATGATTTTATCTTGTCCATCTTTTTTTTCACCTGAACAAGCCCTCAAAAATATAATAACCAATATTAAACCTAATATTAGTAAAGTTTTGAAATCCAAATTTTTTAAAAAATTAATCATTGTTCAGTTTTTTTAGTTTTCTTTCTTGATGCTAAGATTTTAGCCCATTTGGATTTAAATTTATCATAATAAGTTTTTAATTTTGAAACCAATTCTAAAAAATTCTCATCAGCCTTAATCATATCTCCTTGAATGTAAATTCCACTTTCCTCTCCAATGGAATAACTAAATTGAATATCGTAATCTATCAATTTTCCAGACCATTCTACATTATTAGGAAAAACATTCAAATGACCAAAATCAACTAAATCAGAAACTTCTGATACAAACTCATCCATTGTTTCTTGAAAAGCAATTTTTTCATCAGTTGTAAGTTCCAATTCTACTTGAGATTTTCCATGGAGAACTAATATACCCCCCGAAATTCTATACGCTTGTTTTTTGTCTCTAGATGATGGCTCTTTTTCTTCTTCTCCTTTATAAACGTCATAATCTATCTTATCCTCGATAGATTGACCAACGTTTATTTTTTTTGTTATATTCCCAGAAGTGTCAATATCTTGTTCTAATATTAGACCGTGTTTCTGTTTGATTCTTTTTGACTCGGATATGTCTTGAGAATTCGATAGCATTGTTCTCGAAGCACTTAATAATTTTTTAATTTCTTCATGTGAATTCTTCATTTTCTATTTTTTTTAAAAATTCTTCAAAATCAAAGGCGGGACTCAAATCAGTATAATCAATGTTGAAATTACTTCTTGTCACAACCCCTTCGTATTTTTCTATACCATTTATTTTAGTATTATGTCCAATTATGTTATTATTGATTCCAATATCTTTAAAAAGATATTTCACCAATTTAACCGTGGATGAAATTTGTTCAGGAGTATAAGGTTCCCAAAAAAAATAATCTCTCCACTTCTTCTCAAACACTTTACCATTATAAATATCTCCAATCCAGTTAACGTAATAATCCTTTAAGGGTTCTTTTTGTAACCACCCATAATTTTCTAAAACTACAACAATTGCGTTTTTATCTATTATATCATTATTGAAGAAGGAACTGTATTCATTTGGTTTGAGTAACTCCAAAATCTTACCTTCTTTTGTTATTATGTAATTAGGTATTTTTTTATATTTACCATTGAACCTGTGTTTCAACGACAGTAAATAACCATTCAAACTACGAGATGTATGGGCTAAAACTATTTGATGTTTTTTTTTGTTTTTTCCTATCGATTTGAAATTACCAAACCTTACAATATCTTCCATAAGATTAACTTTCTTTGGTATACTTCAAAATTCTACTATTTTGTTCTGTGGTTGTCGTTGTAGTATAATTTTTTCCGATGATGTAACCATCAGGTATTGGAGTTCTTCTAATTATTTGATTCTGAGTTGTAGTTGTTGTCGTAAGTTCTTCTACATCGGAATTGAGTGTTTTTTCTATTGACTCATCAACAAAAAATCTATTTTCTTCAAAATAACTTTCATTTAAATCATTATTTTCGTATGGGGTGAAAGCAAGTGCCGTTGGCTCTTCATATAACTCTTCTTCAATAATTTTTGGTGATGTAACCTCTTCTCGTGATTCTTCTACTTTATCAAAATTTTTTTTTTCTGTATTCTCTTCTACTTGTGGGGTTACTTGTAAAGTATCTCCATCATCATATTTTACAAAAAAATGAAGTGAAGTTAAAGATATAACTGGTAATAATCCCCCTTCGAGAAACGCTAACCATCTTTTCATAGATGCTAAATCAGTTATGTCCGAACCTAAAGATTCCCATATCGGACCTGTAAGTTCGACCCAAGATTTGAATAATTCTCCGTTTTCGTCAATTTCCTTATATGAAAAGAAAATATTACCTATCATTTGAATGAAGGTAACGATACCGAACATGAACCAAACTCCCCCTTTTATTTTGTTAGTCGCCGCAATCAAAGCTGTCATAGCTCCGACTTCTATTGCTATCGAAAGATATATTGCCCAAGATAATGGATTTGCAATATCATACCAGGAAACTACGTGAGAAATAGAAATACCCGCAACAAGAAGTATTGGTACTAAAAACATACTTCTTATAGGATTGTTTTTTAACCACTCCCAAAATTTTATCATTTCTCAAGTTTTTTTAAATTTTGTTTAACAATTTTGTGCAATTCCATCAATTGTTCACCTCTGTCCTTTTCTGATATCCAATTATCGTACATAGTATGAACTTTAATTTTTTCTCGTCTTACTACTTCTGAAATGTTATCAATTTGATTTTTTTGTTCAGACAAAACTTTAGTCAAACTATCAATCTTAACTTGATTTGATTTATTTGTTTTTTCGAGTTTTGTAATTTGTCCTGTTTTCGAGCAAGAGCGAAAAAGAAAAATAACTAATAACCCTGACAAAATATAAATTTTGTATTTTTTCAAAAATTCTAAAATAGTTTTCATATGTTTTCTTATAAAATTAAAAAACCTTCTATTATAATAAATAGAAGGTTTTTAACTTTTTTGTTTTAAACTCAAATGTAGTCAAACAAAGATGAACTTTCGTTTCTTAGTTTTCTTAAACTTTTCTCTTTTATCTGCCTAACTCTCTCTTTAGTCAAATTAAAATCCTCTCCAATATCCTCTAACGTTCTCGGTGAACCACTCAACCCAAAGTAATCCTCAATTATAGACCTTTCTCTGTCATCCAAAATATTGAGGACTTTCAACATTTCCTTTTTTAATAAATCTTTGTTATTAAAAGCCGCGTCAGGCATTTCCGCATCTTCATTTTTGATGATATCAAACAAAGTGTCTCCCTCATCATTAATATTCATCTCCAAATCAATTATTGTAGGGAGATTCTGAAACTTATCGTCCAATTCTTTTCCTGTATTTTCAACTTCTTTTTTTGCCCTATGAAGTTCTTGTACCACGTTAACTGGAAGACGTATTGTTCTCGCATTATCATTCAACGATTGTAAGATTGACTGTTTTACCCACCACACAGCGTAGGATATGAACCTTAAATCCTTAGACCAATCAAAATTTTTGATTGCTTTCATAAGACCAAGATTACCTTCAGCTATCAAGTCAGGAAAATCCAAACCTTGATTTTGATATTGTTTAGCAACGGTAATAACAAATCTTAAATTTCCCTCTAACAATTCTTTATAAACCTGCTCTTTTTCTTTTTCAGTCGCATTACCTGATGTCATTATTCGGGATAGCTCCTTTTCACGCTCAGGGGTCATTACTTTAATTTTTCTAACATCTTTCAAGTAAAATTGAATCTCTTCTTGATTGATATGCATTACAGTGTTTTTCTGTTTCATACTACTATTTTGAATGTTTTTTTAATTGTTCCATTTCCTCCAAAGATAACGAATTTATTCCAAACTCACCTATTTTATCTAACAAATCATCCAAAGTTGGTACACTTGGTTTAACTTCTGTGAATTCAACATCTTCAATTATTTCACCGAACAACAAATTTTGTACCTCACGGATAGTTTCTTCGTCTAATTCTTGTCGGATGTCCTTTATGTCAGTTTTTAAAAGTTTTTTTTGAACTTTTGGGTCAATCCAATATGACATTTTGTCAGGGTCAAATGGTGTCATAAAATATGTTATACCTGTGACTCCCAACAACATATCAAAAAAATCTCTCAAATTTTCGAAGGACTCGTTCGAATTGAAAGAATAAATGATGGACTCAGGTCCGTAATAAAAATTAACGTCTGAGTTATCAGATACATTAGTTATATCCTCAGCTAAAATTTTAACAAATTTTTCCTGATTTTTTTCGTGTTTAGCAAAAATAAAGAGTAAATATTCCATAATTTTTTCGATTAGAAAACAAAGTTAATTCTTTTTATTCAAACTGCCAAATTATTGGGTAACAAAACTAATATTATCTTCTTTTTTGATTTTAATTACATTATCTGCCCAATTGGTTACCAACGGATTATGAGTAATCACAAATATTTTTTCAAAATAATCCTTGATTTTAGTAAAAAATTCCGAAACCATCTCCAAATTATCATTTGATATTTTACCAAAAACTTCATCGAAAATTATTATATTAGGTTTCGGTAAGGAACAAATTTTACTCAAAACCGCTCTCAATCCAAGTGAGGCAATCGTTCTTTCATATCCTGACCCTGATGACATAAGTTTTTCAACTTGAGTATTGTTATCTATCATGATAAACTCAACTTCATTTTTTTCATTAATCCTAATTTCTAATCTGAAATGAGAACTGTCTTCCAAAAGTCTTTGAAGTTCCGAATTTATTAATGGCATCATGGTTTTCATTATCACTTTAGATATCCCGTTTTTACCATAGATTT
>Ga0315909_10005537_pt1 | contig 14462 bp, 22 predicted proteins | sample LakEriMetagenome_11_FD_203527 | JGI IMG/M metagenome (GOLD analysis project Ga0315909, IMG submission 203527) | Freshwater fungal communities from buoy surface, Lake Erie, Ohio, United States - Buoy 2 MA125 | ecosystem: Environmental > Aquatic > Freshwater > Lake | place: USA: Lake Erie, Ohio...
TCCTGTGCCCGCGCGTAGTCCCCCGCCGGCGTGCCCGCCTCGCCCGCTGTCAGCTCCACCAGCACATCCTCCGCCGTCGCCGTGCTGCGCCCCCTCACACTGTCGCCGAGGGTGCCGCGCCCGCTGGCGGGGCCGTAGACGCGCGCGGCGGCGTTGTCGCGCCCGAGCCCGCGGCCCTCCTCTGCGAGCTGCGCCCCGGCGCGTGCGAGCGCCAGCGGAAGCGCAGCCTCGGCGCCGCCAAGCTCGGCGGCCATCTCCGAGAAAGTCATCACCGGCGCACCGCGCGCACATGGGGGCACAGATGCGGGCGCAGGGTGGCGAGCACATCCGCGGGCCACTCCTCGGGCCGGTAGGATGTGGTAGCCATCTGCGGGTCGCTGATGCTGGCGCGGCCATGGTGGAGGTCCAGCCCGAGCGACCACGCCGTGAGCCGCCCCACAGCGTTGCGCAGGTCCTCGGGTACCGCCGACACACCCGCCGTGCACGCCACCCGCAACTCCTCACCGCTCACGCCCGAGAGCCACCGCAGATAGGGCCGCAGCGGGTCGCCGAGCTGTGCCCGGTAGTCGGTCCCACTGGTGAGGACGTCATAGTCAGCGCCAGCGGTGCCGCCGACGTCTGAACCCACGCGCACCTCAGAGATGGTCGACACGTAGCAGATGGGCAGGGTGATGCGGTCATCGTCCCACAGCGGGTAATCGTCGCCAATCACCAGCGCGTGCGAGGTCGGCGATAGGGTCAGGTCACCCGCCGCGTTGACAGGCCATCCGATGTAGCGCATCACCGCCGCGCTCATGTCGAGCAGCCGAGCGGTTACCACCGCGTCGGCAGCGGTCCCCGCGCGGCTGTACAGGGCGGTGTAGTCGGCCAAGCTCAACAGCGTGGACGTCGCCATCATTCCTCCCCGTCGGCGTCGGCGCCGCTCTGCCGCAGCATCTCACAGAGCGCCCGCGCCTCGGCGAGCAAGCGCCGGCCCTCACGCGCTGTGATGAGCCGACCGCCCGGCCCGCGTGCACTCAAGGCAGACACCAGCGTCGCCATCGTGACGAGCATGTGCGGCCCAAGCTCCAGAAGCCGCTCCCGTCGCGCGGCGCGTCGAACCAGCCGCCGCGACGCGGGCGATGCAAAGCCGGCATCTGGCGCGCGGGTCACCCGCATTTTGCCGCCAGCCCGCGGGCGATGGCCGCCGCGATGGCGTTCAGCCCCACGGCGGGGCCTTGCCCGCGCGTCGCGCCGGTAGTCAAAAGCGGCTGATGAAGCGGTTGGTCAATGAAGGCCGGCTCACACACCAGCGCGTGACAGGTCATGCCGGGGTGGTTCACGCCCTCACGCCACACCGCGTCGATGAGCCCTTGGGCGCGCGGGAATGTTGCCGTAGTCGGCGAGACGTTGGGGGCACCGATGCCCGCCAGCCGCCGAAGCTCGGCGTCAATCGCCATCCCGAAGCGCGCGCATCCGACGCTGCGCGGGTCGCTCACGGTCATGCCGTAGCGCCCGCCGCCCGCGTTGATGTGCAGATGGAGCACCACCGCGACGGTCGCCCCCCGGCCTGCGGCAGAGCGTAGGCCCTCGGCGATGCGTGCCCGGTAGTGCCGCAGCGGGTGCCCCTCGGGGCACGGCTTGGGGGCATCGTGGATGCCGCAGCCGATGCCCATCGCCTGCAGGTGGTACACCAACAGCGGCGCAAGCTCGCGCACGATGGCGGCTTCATCCAGCCGCTCGGGGCCGGTGAGGGTGTCCCGCGCCGCTGATGCGCCGGGGTCCCATCCGTCGGGCCGGGAGCCGTGACCGGGCACGATGGCGACATACAGGGTCATGCCTCCACCACCCGCGGCATCGCCGCCCGGATGGCCCGCATCACATCAATCCAGCGGCCCACGGCCACCATTCGCACGGTGCGCTCCATCACTCCCCCCTGTACTCCAGCGGCGCCAGAACCGTGCCCGCCGGCGTCCGCACGATGCGCCCGGTTAGCACCTCCGCCAGCTCCCGCGCCAAGGCTAACTCGCGCGCCGTCGCGCCGGGGTCGGCTTCCAGGTACACCATCGCATCGAGCACCTCTTGCCACGCCCCGACGGTCGCCCACGGCCAGCCGTACCGCAGCGGCCCGCCGTAGCGCAGGGCGCCGACCTCGGCGCGCGCGGCGAGGGCCACGCGGACGGGCGGCGATGCGCCCACGCCGGCCTCTGCCGACGCGGACGGTCGACCCGGCGGGCCATCGTCGGGGCCAAGCTCGGCGACCGCCAGCGCGCGCAGACGGGCGAGGCTCATGGCACCACCAGGTCGCCCGCGGCTACCGCCGCCTGCAGCGCCAGCGCGACAGGGCGGGCGATGGCCCGGCTGTCAGCGGCGGGCGGCGTGGTCGCGCTGTCTGTGGTCGCGGCGATGAGGGCCGCGGCATCGGCGCGGCTCATGCGGACCACGACAGACACGAGGCCCTCATCGGGCGGCGTGATGCTCCACTCATACCCGGCAGTGATAGCCATCACAGGCTCCCAAGCGGCTTGCGCAGAAGCCGCAACTTGCGAAGGGCGACATAGCTGCCCGTGGTCGCGGTGCCATCGTGGTAGACACCAAACTTCGTGCGCCCGCTGATTGATGTAGCGAACCACGTGCTCGATGCGGTCACATCGCCACCGGGTGACGTCATCGTCGTGGAGGTCGCCTGCACTCGCACGCGCTGCCCCGTCTGCGGGTCTGCGTAGTCGGTCGCGCTTGGCCGCACATGAATGTCATGCCGCCGGCTGTCTGCGATGGTGATCTGTACGCCGCAGGTATAGGCCCGAGTCGGAGAGGGGCTCAGGAACTGGATCGCCTGATCTGCAAGGCCACTGATGTAGCTTGACGCGGCTACCCGTATCTGCGACCCGCTGTTGATGATGCGGAGCCCGGTCCCCGGCGATGTGGGGACCGATGTTGTGGATGTGTTGATGTTGAAGTGATGGCCGAATGTGGTAGAGCCCGCTGGCTCTTCCCCGGCCACGATAGCCTCAACCATCCACGCATCGCGCCGCGAACCGGCGCGAAGCGGACCCCATCCGGCGGGCCACACAAAGACAGAGGGCTGCACCGCCGTTGACCCATTCACCAGCGTCAACCCTGCACCGGACGGCGATAGGCTCAACGTCCGCGCATCGCTCACGTTGTTGTACACGTAGGCACGCGCCGTCACACCATCAGATGCGTAGAGCGTGTGTTGCCATGCGGTAGTCGATTGCGTCGCATCTGTTGACGATAGGGACGTCCAGTTAGCATCGGTGAAGTCCAGCTCATCCACTACTTCCCATTCGCCGGATGCCGTGCCGCTCGCCACGGACACGGTAACGACGCTGTACCCCTTCGCCGGGGTGCCCGCGCTGTCGGTGATGGTGAGCAGAAACACATAGGCAGTGCCATCAGTCAGCCCGGCGACACTCCAGGGCCCGAGGCCCGACCCGCTCATGGTCACGCCGCTGCCGCCCAGCTCTGTCACGGCGTAGGTGTAGGGCGCTGTCCCGCCGCTTGGGCTGCCCCATGTGCCGATGGTCGCGCTGGTGGTCCCCGCGGCGAGGCTCTGCCCCGCGGGCGCTGTGCCCGGCGTGATGGCCGCGGTGGTCGCGGCGATGGTGACCGCGCCTTGGATGCTCACGGTCGCGCCGAGCGCATCGGTGACGGTGCGCTGGACTACCACGGTCTGTCCGTTCACCAGCCCCGATACCGTTGTGGTGCCGGCTCCAGCGCCCGAGGTCGACACCGCCGCCGTGGTCGACGCGCCGGTGCTGTCGTACACCACCGCCGCCGCGGTGTAGCTGTATGGCGTGCTGCCGCCCGTCGGGGTGTTCCAGGTGATGGTGCCGGATGCTGTGCCCGCCGCGCTTGCGGTCGCGGCTGGCGCGGTCCACGCCAACGCCTCGGCGGCGACCGCTGCCGCCCCGTCGCGCTCGGGCGATGGGGGCCACAGAGAGCCGGGCCACATCAGGACACCACCACGTAGACGGTCGCCGAGGTGGTGTGCGCCCGCACATGCAGCGTCTGCGATGCGGTCACACTTGCGGATGTCGCCGCGGGCAGAGAGAGCCACGTGTCAACGGTGAGCGGCTGGAGGTCATCGCTCGCGCTCCAGCGCCACCGCGCGTCCTTGTCGGCGCGTAGCAGCACGATGGCCGCGCCCACGGGGAGCGTGATGTCCAGCCCATCGGTGCTGTCGACGCTTGACACCGTTTTGGTGCTCTGTCGCTGTGGCATGGTCAGGGTCTGCAGCGCCATGGTGGCCTCCTAAACGATGGGGGCGGACGGTCGCCCGCCCGCCCCCTTTAGCACGGTGGAGAGGGCCTTAGTTAGCGGCTTCGATGAGCCACGCGATGCCCATCTCGGTCGCCTTGCCCGAGCCGCCCTTGGCGAGCGTCATTTTGAGCTGCGAGCCCGCGGCCAGGACGGCCTCAGAGGGCCGCAGGGTGAGCGCCAGCGGGGTGTCCGCGGTGAGCGCGCCTTGGTTGGCGGCCCGGCTGTCGTAGCCGCTGGTGCCGGTGATGTCGCTGTCCACGTAGTCGGTGTTGTCAGCGGCCACACCATCGGTATCGGTGATGTAGCAGCCCACCACGCGACCGGCGCAGGGCATCGGAACGGCCCACTCGCCGCCGGTGCCGGCTGCGGTGGTGATGCCGGAGATCGAGACGATGAAACGCATGGAGCCTCCTATCAAACGCTGAAGTTATAGGCAAACGCGACCGGCTTTTTGGCGGTGGGGAGAGCCATCCAAGGCTTCCGCTGGAAGTACGTGACAACGAGCCGCGCGTCGCCGTCGACTACATCGGAAGTCACAAAGCGCCCGTGATCGGGGCCTTGCACATCCATGATGGCGCCGGGGTTCACCATCCACAGCGCGGAGAGGGTGCCGCCGCTGGCGACCACGCCCGAGCTGTTGAATAGGCTGGAGCCGCCGAAGTGCGACAAAACCGGCGTGCCGTCGAAGAGGCTCCCAACGAGCCAGGGGTTCGCGGGGCTGCTGGCCGGCGTGAAGAATGGCAGACCCAGAACGCCCACGCTGATGCGCGCGAACTGATCTGCAACCTCTTGGGTCACGACGATGGCAACGCCGCGTTTGTACTGCGAGCCAACGAGGGCGCGCACGGCCTTGATGGCGGCCAAGGCGTTCGTTTGCGACGCGAAAACGTTGGCGGCGGTGACGCTTAGGCTGGTGGCGAGGTCGACGGTGGTGGAGCGGTCCACCGCCATCGTGCGCATACCATCCGCCAGCAACAGCGGGTCGGTCGCGCTACCGGCGCTCACCGCGTCGCGGTGGTCCAACACCAGCGCGGCGAGGCCGGCGGAGCCGTACGCGTGCGACGCGGGCGCGGTCTGCTCATCGCCGTGGAGAAGGATGTAGTCCGCGGTGGCGGCGAGGCTCAGAGCCCCGGCGCGGCGATGCAGGGCGAGCCAATCGACGGCCTCACGCGGGTCGCGGAGGCTGGCGCCGTCGATGATGCTGGCGTGAACCGCGCGCTTGCCCGTGAGCTCCAGAACGTCGGTCGCAACGTCGGTTTTGGGGTAGGCGCCGACGGTGTTGGTGGTCTGCCTGCCGAAAATGTTCATGCCGCCCGTGCCGGTGAGGACCCGAAGCTTCAGCTTGGCGGTCTGGTGGAGGCCGGGGCCGCCAGCGGTGGCGAGAATGGCATCGTACAGGCCGACCGCGCCGTCGGTGACGTCGACCGCATCGGGCATGTAGTCATCGGCCACCCAGCTATAGCCGGGCACAGACGCGCCGCCCGCGCTGGAGCTGGCGAGGCTGCCATGACGGCGCATCGTGGCGCTCATGGCGCCCGCCACGCTGCGGCTGTGGGCGGTCAACTCGGCGCGCATGGTCGCGGGTGCGCCCTCGGCGATGTGGAGCAGACGGCCCAGCATGTCGGAAGGCAGAGCGCGAACGCCAAGGGCCTTGCACGCGTTCAGCTCGCCGAGCTGCGCGCGGTAGGCGGCGACGGTCGCGGCCTCACCGGCAGACAGCATCGCCTCGGCGCCGCGGTCCAGAAGGCCGGGAACGGTCGCCTCAACAACGTACGTCTCGCCGTCATGCTCAACGGTCTGCCGGCGGGTGGCCGCGGCGAGGCGGAGCCCGCCGCTGGCGCTGCGGAAGGCCGCGACGCCCGAGCCGTCCAACGCGGCCTCGGAAACGAGACCCGGCCCAGCCATCTTGGCGAGCGCGGCTTGGGTGTCATCCTGGCGGGCGAGGATGCCCTCCAGCGTGGTACGCAGCCCCTCGGGGCTGGACAGGTCGATAGCCATAATGGCCTCCAGGGCTGCTATTTCAGCAGGTGGGTGATGCCGGGAGCCGCCGGCGCGGTGGAGAGTAGATGCAGCACACCGCACCGCGCGACGTCCGCAGCCATCTCGCCCTCAATCTCTGCGCGTGCCGCCTCGGCGTTGGCGTCCGCCCATGCCTGCGCGGTGTCGCCACCCCACAGCGCGCGGGCGATGGCGAGCGGGGTGGGGCGCCCGGCGTCATCCTCCATCGGACCCTCCACCTGCGAGAAGCGCGCCCACCATGCCGCGATGGTAAGCAGCAACTCGGGGTCGACGCGGCCCGAAGCCAGCGCCCGCGCCGTACGCACGCCGCTCGGGGTGCCGCCGCGGCGGTACTCCGTGCGCCAATCGAGGCCCTGCTGTGCCGCGCCACGGATGGCCGCCGGCACCGCGAACAGGACACCCGCAGCAAGCGCGGCGTCCTCCACCGGGGCCTCGGGCGCGGGCGGCGCCTCATCCGCGGGCGGCATCGGGAGCGGCAGAGGGCCGACGGACGGCCCAAGCACGCGCGCGATGGCGTCGGCCTCAGTGAAGCCATGCTCGGCGACAAGGTGCGCGATCATCATCCGCGCGTAGTCGGGCACCTCGGCGCCCTCATCCTCCCCGTCATCCTCACCCTCGCCGCCATCCATCGACCACCGCGCCATGTCATCGGCGCCAACCGCGACAAGCGAAGCTTCGTAAACCTCAACGTCATCGATGACTTGGCGCACGCGCTGAAGGTCTGCACCCTCGGCGGCCAACTGAAGCAGCTCCACCGGCTCCATCTCATCCGGCGTGCGCCAGCGGCCCGAGAAGCCGATCGACGCCGCGCGAAGCAGGCCGGACTGAAACAAGCTCGCCTGTTCCTGCGCATCGGTGGTGTCGCCGAACCGCACACCGGTGGCGACCACCGAACGCCCGTCGACCTTCACGCCGGTCCACGCGCCGATGACGCGCGCGCGGTCATGCTCCCGCAGCATCACCAGCTCATCGCCGGGCTGCGCCAGCCGCAGCCGCATCGGCCCGGTAAGCCACAGCTCGCCACCGTAGGCTGACCCGGTGTTGAGCTGGTAAACGCCGCCGTCAGGGCGGAGCACATCCATCGCAAGGCGTCCAGAGCGGCGGTTCATCGTGTCCCCACAAGCCGCAGCTCTGCCGCGGGAGAGATGGTAGCGACGGGCCACCGAAGGCCCTGCGCTTCATAGGCCGCCTGTGGCGCCGCGCCCGCGGCGATGGCGGCAGCGGCGAGCCGGGCGCGCTGTTCCTCGGCGGCGAGCGCCTCCAACGCGACCTCGGCGGACCAATCGTGCGCCAGATGCACCCCGGCCAATCGCTGGCCCGGCGTCGCCACAGCGTCGACCACAGGTTGCAGCGCCCGCGTGAGCACCGCCGCAAGGTCGCGGCGCGCCTCGGCGGCGTCGCGCACCTGCAGAAGCGCCGCGCTGTCGTTGGTCACGCTGAACCCGTACAGGATGGGCGGCTGGCCCAGCGCGAGGATGGTGGCCTTCCGCACATCTTCGCGCAGCGGCAACTCATCCCGCGGTGTGCCGACGCCGGCCCCGAGGCTCGCCACCTCGGCGCCCTCTGTCGCCACCCATAGGCCGGTGCGCCGCCGGGTCTGCGTCACCAGCCGCACATGGTCGGCGAGGTCAGCCGTGGATGTCGCGCGGCTGCGGAGCAGCACGCCATCCTCCGTGCCATGCGGGCGCGTGGCGAGGTAGTCAGACAACCCGCGGTCACCCTGAAGCTCGCCCAGTAGGGCATACAGCGGCGACAACCCCAACAGATGGTCGGGCCGCTCCCGCACCGTCAGCAGCCGCGCATGGCACATGCGGTCGAGGCCCACGGTGTACTGCGCCGCTTGGGTCTGCACGCGGTACGCGACCACGCGCAGCCCCTCGGCATCAGCGACCGGGGTGACGTCGCCGGGGTCGTGCCGCACCAGCAACCCGAGCGCCGGGCTGGCCGCCGTCGGCTCGCCGCGCAGCTCCACGAACGCGTTCCCGTCCACCAACACATCGAGCGCCATCTGCAACAGCAGACCGTGCTCGCCACCCTGCGCCGTCGCCAACAGAGCGGCCACGGCGGGCAGGTCGACCGGCTGGCCGGCGCGGGTCAGCGCCTGGAGCGGCGTGTCCGCGATGGCGGTGGCGGTGCGGCTGGCGCAGGTCTGCGCGTAGCTCGCCCCCATGATGGCGCTAACCAGCGCCGAGCGCGAAGCGGCGCGGGCCGCATCTTGGCCGCCGATTGTGACCGCCGCTTCAGACGGCAGCGCGACCGGCGCGGGGAGCCCGAGAAGGCGCGCGCGTGTCTCCGCCTCGGCAGCGGGGCCGAGAAGGGACCGGATGGCAAGCATGGCGCGGCGCCACATCGAAGGCATGTGCGCAGCCTACGCCACCCGCGGCGGGCTTGCAAGCGAAGGCCCGCCCCGGTGGTGCGGAGCGGGCCGGGCCGGCTGTGACGGGGAGAGGGTGACCGGCGCGGTCACCCTACCGCAGCGGCTACCCGTCGGCCACCAGCGGCATCCATCAGCGCCCGCCCCACTACCGCGGCGAGCCGCGGCGGGACGGCGTTCCCCGCCTGCCGATACTGTGAGCCCACCCCGCCTTGCCACGGATGACCTGCGGGGAAGTCCTGCAGAACGGCGCACTCGGCGACCGTCAAGCGCCGTCGACCCGTCGTTAGATACAGCAGGTCGCTCGCCCGCTGCATTTTCGCGGGGTTAGCGCCCGGCCCGCTGCCCTTTTGCTCGCCCACTGACAGCACGGTCGGCGACGGGCGGCTCACCCAGGGGTGTCCACCCATCGACTGGTGATAGGTCGCCCCGATCGTGGGGCAGGGTGCATCCGATAGGTCGCGAACGCGGCGCGCGGCATTGTGAGCCGCCCCCTCTGGATGGGTCGCGAAGCAGTACACATCGAGCGCAAGCGCCTCACGCATTGACACCCATGGCCGCGCGCGTCCCGGCCCGTGCGTCGGCACGGGCTGCTCCAGCGGGGCAGGGCCTGCCCACAGGATGACCCGCCGCCGGTGCTGCGGCACGCCGTAGTCTGCGGCGTCAAGCACCCACCATCCAACGTGCGCGAACCGCCGGCGTAGGTCCGGCAGAATGACCCGCTCAAAGTAGCAGCCGGGGCAGTCCGCCGGCTGCGTGCCGCCGAATAGCCCGCCCTGCCCGCCCGCCGCGGTGCAATCTCCGCGGTGCGTGAGCAGCCCGCGCACGTTCTCGGCGAGAAACCACGCCGGGCGGAACCGATCCAGCGCGTCCACCGTCCAGGGCCAGCCGTTGCGGTCATCGTGCGCGCCCCGCCGATGGCCGACGGCGCTCCACGCCTGACACGGGAAGCTGGACCACAGCGCATCCACCCGCTCGCCAGCGACCGCAGCGATAGCGTCAAGGTCGCGCACATCACCCTCAACGACCGGCCCAAGGCCAGCCGCGCGCAGCGTCGCGCATGCGTCCCGGTCCCATTCCACCAACGCCGCGTGCTGAAGGCCCGCCGCATGCAGACCGAGCGCGGCACCACCCGCGCCCGCGAACAGCTCAATGCACCTCATCATCCCCCCACAGCCCGACTTGACCGGGCAGCGCCACAGCCGGCGCCGGCCCTTGCGCCAGCACCGCCTCCGCCCGCACCATGCGGACGGCCACCGGTGCCGGCTCGATGTGCTCCCACAGCGGGAGCTGTGCCCGCTCATCCTCCACCAGCACTTCCCATCCGCGCGCCCTCCAGCGCGCCGCCATGGCCTCGGCGATGGCCCGGCGCTGCCGCCCGTAGTCGGCCCACGCGCCACCCGGCGGGCGAGCGTGAACCCTCCACTCGGCGGGCTCGGCGTGCCGCGGGTCCGGCGTCGGCTCGGCGTCGCCGTCCCCGTCATACCAGGCACCGGGCCGCTTCACCGGGCTTCAGCCTGTGAGGCCAGCCACGCCAATGCCTTGCCCCGTTGATCTGGCGGCATCACCGACAGACGCGGGCGACCTGTGGCCGTGATGCGCGCGTTGGCATCTTCGTAGGACAGGCCAAGCTCCTTCAGCCGCATGAAAACGCCGTTCTTCGCATCATCCCACGATGGGTGATGCGCCGCTTGGCGCTGCTCCCGCTCGGCGGGGTGCTCATCCCGTCCACGCCGCGGCGCTGCGCGCTCGGCTTCGCCATCGTCATCGTCGCGTTCCTCTGCCCCAAGCCCGCACAGAGCGGACAGGGTATACCGCCGGCCATACGTGATGGTCGACCCAAGCGCCTGAACCGCGGTTAGCGCCTTGTTCTCGGGGATTGGGAGCGCCAACGATGTGCGCATCCATTCGCCGCTGGTGTGTGAGAGCTGCGTGGTGACGACTACCCGCGCGCCATCAGAGCTGGCGCCTTGCGTCACGGCGATGCCGACCGCCGCCAGCGGTTCCCGCACCGCCTCCAGGATGGCCTCCAGCGTTGCGTATCGGCTGCGCAGGTGCGTGTTCCCGCGGTCCTTGCGCGCGTCCCGAAGGCCCGGCGCCGCTGCGGCGAGCGCGCCCGCAAGCGCGCCGATGGTGTTGCTCTGCTCGATCATCTCTCCCCCCTCGCCCTCAGAAGGGCATGCTGTGTACCGGAAGCGCCGACCACCACGCCGACACCACCACCGGGCGCCATCCGCCCGGCCACCATCGCCCGACACCACGCGCCCGCCGGATGCGGCGAACGCGACGCCGGGCCACCATCAGCGCATCGGCGCGCGTGGTCGGGGCCACGTAGGGCACCGTCCCGCAAGCGCCGAAGCAAAACGCGGCGTCGCACAGGCACATCATCGGCGCCACCCATCGGTGGCCGCCGTGCCGCCGTCAACCCATCGCGCCCACTCCCACGCATGAGCGCCCGAGCGCGGGCGCGGCGTCGCCGCCATCACCACCTCCACCGGGCGAGCTGGCGCCCGCTCGGCAAAGCGGCGCGCGATGGTCTGCGCCAGCGCGCGGATGCGTTGTGCCTCATCCATGTGCACCTCCGCACCCGGTGTAACACACCGCGGCGCGACGCGCTACACCGTTTAGCGATTTTCCGTCGGTGGGCGGTCGCCGCTGATGATGCGGGCCGCAACGGCGGCGTGAGCCGGGCTCGGCGGCGGAACCCAGCGCGGGCGCTCCTCCACGGTCGCCGGGGATGGCGGCGGTGGCCGCGGCGGCTCGGGGTCAATGCCGAGCGCGCGGCGCAGCCATGGCACCTCGGCGCTGGCCCATGTGATGAGCGCCGCTTCGTCCAGCGTGCCGTCCTTGCGACGCTGCATCGCCACCTCAGTCAGCCGCATGAGATGGTTGGCGTGCTTCAGGTCGACGGCCACGGTGTCGGTGCCGAGGCTGAACTGGACCATCCGTTGGCACAGCTCTGTCAGGATGAGATCAACGCGGTCCATGCGGCCTCCTAAAATGGGATGACTTCGTCGGGTCTTGGCGTCCAATCAGTGTTCCGGGCCAACCACAGGCGCGCCTCTGCATCTTCGCGCTCCTTGCGCTTCGCGTCTGCGGCCTTGCGCGCCGCTATCGCGGCATCTGCCGGGTGCATCACTTGCACATGCGGCGCGTCGCTCACCTTGATGTCGTGCTCATGCGCGGCTTCCAGACCGCGCCAGCTTCGCCGCTCGGCGTACTCGGGATGTGCGAGAAGCGCGCTTAGGTCGCGGGTGCGGTCGACGTTGGATTTTCCATCCTCGCCGCGGTGCCAAGCAGCCTCGGGGCTCCGCAGCATCCATGTCCACCCGTCGATGACCTCCTGCGGGCTCTGCCGCTTCAGCGCCCGCCGAACCTGCGGGAGCCAAGTCTCGGGCTTCAGGGGGCGCCCGCCGCGGTGGCGCTCCAGCCGCATCGCGTCCAGCGTCGCTAACAAGCTCTCGGCGGCCTCAACCTCTCGGGTGGCCTTGCTGGGCTTGACCGGCTTCCCCTCACCGCCCAGCAGAGGGAGCTGGCCCGCGCCAGCGGGCGAGGGCGCGACCGCGCCCGGTGTGTTCTTATCTGGCGGGTTCAGTGATGGGTTCTCTGGCGGGTTCACTGGGGGGTTTGGGTGCACCACAGACACCGGGGGGTGTCTATTAGACACCGGGGGGTGCACCACGTGCACCGGGGGGTGCACCACAGACACCGGGGGTGTCTCACGTGCACCGGGGGTGTCTATTAGACACCCCCCCTCCACAACGTCGGCAGGCGCGTCGTCGTCAGCGGCGGCCTCGGCGCAAGCCGGCAGGCTGGCCAAATGCAGCACGTAGGTCGGCGTCACGCGCGACGGCACGTGGTGCACGGTCAGCACCTGCGCAGCCTCCAACGAGCGGAGGGCGCGCTGGACTGCGCGCTCGCGCCAGCCGGAGCGGCGGCACAGCGAGCGGAGGGCGGGCCAGCATCGGCCCGAGTCGTCAGCAAAGCTCCACAGCGCGAGAGCTACGGCAAGCTCAACGCCGTCGAGCCCGCTGTCCATGATGGTGCGGGCGTCGGTTTGGCGCATGGGTCACCGGCGCGCAGATGGGCCGCAGCCCTCAAAGGCGCGACGCACGCGGCTTTCAGTCCAGCCCCAGCGGGCGGCGCAGGTGCCGCGACCGAGAAGGGCGCGCTCGATGTCGTCAAGCTGCTCGCGGAAGTCAAGGTCAATGCGGACAGCGGTGGGCGGCCAAGGCTTCGTTAGCGCCTCAGTGATGGCCAGCCAGTCGGCGTGAGAGACAGGCAAGGCGACCCGCTCATCCGGGTAAATCTTTCGTTTCATGGTGGTATCCCTGTCATGGGGTGGCCAGCTGCCCACTCCCGACCGCCCGCCGCTATCCGGTGGCCAAACCGGGGCGACGGGCGGGTGCGCTGGCGAGGCGCGGTGACAGGGAGCAGCCGTGGGCTCTACATCGCCCGCCGAGACTGTAACACAACAACCGGACGCGGTGGCAAAAAAAACGACGCCCCGAGACCACCCCGAGGCGCCGCAGCCGTCGTCACGGTGCGCCACCTTCATAGCACCGCGGCGCGGGCGGCGACAGCCACAGCGAGGTCATCGGCCCAGCTCTCCCACACCGCCGCGCGGGCCTGCGCCGGGAGCCGGGCCAGCTCGGGGTGCTCGGCGCGGCGCTGGATGATGGCGCGCTCGGCGAGCCACAGAAGGTCCTCACGCGGCACGCGGCGGCGAAGCGGGGCGAGCCGGCGGGCGGCGAGAAGGGCGAGCATGTCAGCGGTCACGATGGGCCTCCAAAATCTTGCGCCACGATGTAGCGCGTTGCGGTGTGCTCTGTTACGGTAACGGAGCGCCACGGAGGGCGCCACCATGCCAGACGATCGCTCCCGCTCCACCGTTGCCGTGCTCATGCTCACCAGCGCATCAAGCGCGGCCCACATCCATGACCTGCTCCTTGACCTGCTGCTGATGGCGGATGATCAGCGCGCAGCCTTCGCCCTCATCGTGGAGGCGGTGCAGGTGTGCCGCCGCGCCGAGGATGCCGCGCTCGCCCTGCAGGGTGACGGCTACCCGTGGGGCTACGCCGAGCCCGACGGCGCGGCGCAGTATGTCGCGCTTGAGATTTTGCGCCGCCATCCCGTGTCGTGGCGCGTGGTCGGCGCCATCCTCGCCGGCTCGCAGACGGAGCGCGTGACCCGCGCCGCGCTGGCGAGCGTGGATGGTGAGCTGTGACACAGAGCCGCCAGCAGCTTGACCTCGAAGCCATCGCCGCCGTGGCAGCCACAGGTCGCGCGCCGACCGCGCGGCTGTTGACAGAGGTGGATGAGATGCCGGCGTCATCCCGCTGGCGCGTCCGCGTGCACCGGCTGCGGGTGGCCGGGCTCATCGAGACAGCGCCGCTTGGGACGGAGCGCGCCATCTGGCCCGCGAACTTGCCCGCGGTGCGCGCGCTCATCGGCGCCGAGGCGGTGGCCGCTTGGGTCGCATGCCGCGATGTGCTGCCGCCCACAGATGGATGGGTGGAAGTCGAGGATGAGATGCTGCGCGTTGTCGATGGCATCGCGCTGGCCCGTGAGATGGGCGCCGACGATTGGTGGCTGCGCCGCGGTGGTGTGGCCTACGGACACCAGAGCGGGCGCATGACCCGTTGGGAGGTTGTCAATGCGGAGCGTTGATGTGTTTCGCCTGGTAGTCGACGCTTGCGCTGCGCCGCAGCGGGTGCGCTCCGTGCTTGGCCTCGCCCTGCGAGATGTGGTCGCCGACTATGACAGCGCGCTCACCCGCGCCGAGGATGCAGAGCGGCGCGCGGTG
>Ga0315909_10005540_pt1 | contig 14456 bp, 18 predicted proteins | sample LakEriMetagenome_11_FD_203527 | JGI IMG/M metagenome (GOLD analysis project Ga0315909, IMG submission 203527) | Freshwater fungal communities from buoy surface, Lake Erie, Ohio, United States - Buoy 2 MA125 | ecosystem: Environmental > Aquatic > Freshwater > Lake | place: USA: Lake Erie, Ohio...
CATACCAGTTTGAACTACTAGAGAACGTTTTGGATCTGGACCTTGGAACTCAACCTTACCATTGAAGAAGTTGTAGATCTCTCCACGGAACAAATCAAGTGTAAAGTTATTTTTGTTGTATACTCTTTTGAATGAGTTATCCAACTGCTTCCAAAGACCCACAGATAATCTTAGATCATCTGGACCATCTTGACGTACTCTACCACCTTGTCCCCACATTAAGTAAGTTTCAATGTCAGTAGCAATTTTGCTCAAGTGAGCAGCTTCCATTGTAGTTAAGAATGTTCTAGAAAGATCTCCGTTATCAAATGCTTTTTTAACTTTATCTTTTCCAAGAACTTTAACCATATCATCTAATGATGTGATTGCTGGATCAATAGTTTTGTCAAATGTTCTCCAGATCTCAGTTACAGGAACTGTACCATCTGCATTCATTCCACCTTTGATCATCAAGTCAGCACGGCTAGAGATAGAATAGTGAACATGAGCTTCAGCACCACCAACAAAGTTGTAGAATTCACGGAATCCTGTTCTTGTTTGGATGTCAGAAAATCTTTCACCATACTCTCCACGTGCAGAACCTTTACGGAATACTTTAGTACCATTAGCTAAGTACTTGTTATCCAAAAATTTGTTGTTGTCATTATCAACTAATTGTACTGTATAGATGTATCCATCTCCAATAGGAAGGATATCTTCTGTAGGTACAATGTACATCTCAGCTCCATTATATTTGTCATATGTGATGATATCACCATGTCCAAATTCTCTGCGGCTTAATTTGATACGGAATGTAGTTCCATCCACACCTTTGAAATTATTGTCTGGTTCAATATCCTCAATGATGTAAGGTAAGTCTACAGACACTGGAGTCTGCCATTTATACTCACCACGAGCATTATCAACCATAATTACATTTTTGCCACCAAATGAAGACATTTGATAAAGCGGCATTTCAACTTTTTGAGCCATAGCCCATAAGTCAACTGGGCCTAAGTCCATAGGCTCAGCATCTTTCAGCATGTTAACCAAGTGGTAAGAATCCACATGGGAACTTGCGTTGTAAGCGGTATCCCGGAGGAATATACCATTGTTTAAAACTGGAGTTGCCATTTTTTATTTGTTTTTAAATAGTTACTAATTAAAACCTCCTGAACATGTTGCCATTATTTCTAGGAAGTGTCTTTTGCGGTTTTGCAGCTGGTTTATTATTTTCTGCATAACCAGTATTTGTAGAAGAGCTAGTTAATTTTCTTTGCTCTTCAGTTTTTAATTGTCTTACTGTTTTTTCTACAGCTGCTTTTGAACCTTGTTCTTTTACTTTTCCTCTATACCCCTCTGGATCAGAAAGTAACCAAAGAGCCTCAGCAATAAGATCATGTCTTGGTTCTACAAACTGATACTTCTCTAATAGGTGACCTAACAAGTTAGTTGGTCTTCCTGATATAGAAGGATAGTTTGGTTGAACTAATCCTGAGTAAAGCAGTCCTTGTACTTTTTTATCAAGTCTTAATCCACCTAAGTCACCTTTTGCAAGTGTATTATATACATTGTCTTGATAAGCTCTTGCTTGTTCAGCTTGTTGTTGTTTCTTATATTCTTGCTCAGCTAATTGTCTTGCAACAATTTCTTCTTGCATTCTATCCAACTTTGGTTTGAATTGTTTAGCCTTTTGTTCTAATCTATCTAATTCTTGCCAATCTTGAATTTCAGATTCAATTTCTTCTGGTGTACCAAACTGAGTTGCATATAAGTATTGTCTTGCAATTTCAATCTGATCATACTGATCTTCCGGATCTAATTGAATCATTTCCTCTACATGAGCTAATGTTCTAAATAGACCTTTAAGATCTTGTCCACCGTCAGCTACATACTTAGCTGCAATTTGAAGTTCTTCTGGAAGAGAGTTAAAGAATTCTTTTGGTGTATCTTCTCTAACTTTATTTTCTCTTTCTTGGAAGTTTGCTTCAAATAACTCTCTGAAATCTTTAGTAGTATATTCCTCTAATGGTTTATCATCATCAAAAGGTACTAAAGATCCTTCCTCAATCATTTTAGTTGCTAACTCTGCAAGACCGGATTTATCAACCTTTGGTCTTCCTTTGTTTCCAGCATCTTCTTCTTGAGAAATTAAACCATCAAGTTCAGCTATTGTTTCTTCAACTTCTGCTTTCTTTTCTGCAGCTTCCTTTTTTTCTTCAGGAGTTGCAGGTTTGTCAAGGAACGTGGTGTCTACATTTTCTTTAGAAAATAAAGACTTTGGTTTTTCTTCTTCTTTACCATCTGCAGGAAGCATTACACTTTCCGCACCAGGCATTCCAAAGAGTTCATCAATATTTACATCTACTTGTCCTACCGTTGTAGAATCTTGTACCTCATTGAGGTCTTTTGTTTCTTCACTCATTTTGTTGTTGGTTTTTGTTTATACTTTAATATACAAAATAAACTTGATAAATTTAAAGGTTAGAAATTAATTTTTTGTACTATATAGCTAACCTATTATTTTTTCTTGTTTGAATCATATTTATTTTTGTTTTCCTGTGCAATTTGCAACTGCTTATCTGCTATATCTCTTTGAGCTTGTATCTTTTCTCTTTCAATCTGAGCTCTTTGATTTTCCAAACTCATTCTGTTTGTTTCTTTTTCCTTTTGTAAATCTGTTTGTTCCTGATATTGTTCAGTATCTCTAATGTCTTTCATGGCATCCTGATAATCAGACATCATATTTTGATTGACATCTGACATAGATCCATAACCAGCAGCTCTAATTTCAGCAACTAGAATATCACGCTGTCTATTTTTCTCATTCTCAGCTGCAACAGAATCAATCTTCATTTTCTCTATTTCTTGTTGTGACTGAAGTTGTTGTTCTTGCATTTGCTGCTGTTGCTGCATTTCTTGTTGTTTTTGCTGTGTTTGTTTTTCTTCAGCATTTTTAAGAACAGAGTTAAGCATAGCCATTGAATCAGACTGTACAATTTTACCTAAGTCATATACAGAAGCTCCAGTAGTATTATTTTGTACAGCCATTTGTTTAAGCTGTTCAAGAATAGCTCTATGATTTGCAGTAGTAGAACAGAAGATATTTAATTCTCTCATTAATAAATCTGTACCATTAATCTCAAAGTTTACTTTCTCATCTGCAGATGTCATATATGTTAATCTTGCAGATGGTTTAGTAGAGTGGTAGTACTGTGCTAAGTCTGTACGCATCTGATGTACTCTAGGCATTAGATAATCACAGTGCTGTATAAAGAACATTTCTGTTTGAGCATATGATGCAGATGCTGCTTGCTCTACTCCGGTAGCTGTCATTTGAGATAACTGCTGTCCCATTCTTTGAGGGTTTACCCCTATAACTTCATAAGCTTGTTGCTTAAAGTAGTTAGCAAGATTAATCCTAGACATTAACCTTTGTGTTTGTTCAAGGTCAAGTTTTTGGAAGTGCTGGAAGTTTAATGCATTTTCTGTGTTTGTAATAGATGTATCTAGAGGAAGCATCTGGAAATTCTTCATTGCCACGTATGCTTTTGCCAGATTGTTCTTGCCCCAGTCTTCTCCCATGGAGTGACGAGGCAAGGCATTCTGGTCTAGCAGTATCACTGTTCCTAACTCATCTACTAAAATATCAGCAATTTGATTATTAACAATATTGTATCCTATCTGATATGGTTTCATTAAGTCAAGCAATGCTGTTGACTTAGTATTCCTATCAGAGAATACAGCTCCTTCTACTGGAAGTTTGCAACCGTATAGTGATGAATCACCTTTAAATTGAAACTTAAGTGGGCCAATATGATTTTTTTCAATGCCAATATAAATAGGTGAGAATCCACCAGGGTTATTCATACCCCAGAAAGATGGAATATTAGGTCCAATTTTTATACCTCCCCATACCTCATTAATCCAAATCCAATCAATATGTTCTCCAAATATTAAAGTGTCTTTGGTTTTATTTTTAAATAATCTTGTATCATACATAGGTTTTTCTGTAACCTTGTAGTCTTCTGTAATAATTTCTGTTAGAACTTCACCTTCTTCAGTTATTTTAGTAAGATGTCCTACTTTACGCTGAGACTTCCAATAACCTGTTGTACATCTTAATAAGTATGCAGTCCCTTGATCAAAGTAATCTTCACCTTCAGAAAGGATTTGATTTATAATATCTCCACCGTCATATACAGATCCTGCCATTGCAGTAGTATACTGTCTGTATGCTAATGATGGCATGTTTACGTTCCAGTCATGACTTTTAGTACCATCATAATAAGTACCATCATTCTGGTATCCACCAATGATATATCCAGCTGATCTAATAGGATATACTGCTTCTAATGCTTCTAATTGTTCTTGAGTCAACAGATAACCATATCTATCAATTACATCTGATACAGTTAACATATCTACTTTACCTACCCAGTTAGCTTGTGATATATACCTTGCATCCGGAGATTTATGATAAAATACTACAGGTGGATTCCATAGTTCTACTTCATAATCATCTTCCATCATACGGAAATGCCAGAACTCTCTGTCTGTAATAAGCATGTCACGGAAACCTCTTTCCTCAAGCTCATCCATTCTAAATCTCTCAACATCTACTTTATGTTGATGTGTAGCCCATTGCTCCACCATTCCTCTATAATCCTTTTTAAAGAATTGTTCAATTTCTGGTAATGTCTTTAATTGTTCTGGTCCAAGTTGTTGTTGAGCTTCTTGAGATGCCGGATCTAAACCTTGTTCTATTAATGCAGCTGATATCTTTACTTGAGCTTGAGACATAAGAACATCTTCTACAGCTTTTCTTTTTTGCTCAAGCATTTCATTGTATGAAAACTCATCAACTGATGTATATGTTAGTTTAGTAGATCTTTTTGCAAATTCAGCTACTAGAACATTAATAACATTTGGTATAATTGGATAAAACTTTAACTCTAATGCAGAAGCATCTTCTCTTGTTAGTATTTCAACTATATCTCTCATCTCATTGTTTTCTTCAATGATATAGTCTGATTTATCTATAATACCTTTTGCAAGTTTGTAGTTCTTCATTAACCTGCGGGCATTTCTGCGGATTTGTTTTAAACCATTCCATTCTAACCAATCCAAATTCCAAGCTGCCCATTCTGGATCTTTATCTTTTTTAGATAAAAATTGCAAAGGCTGCATGATACTACCTAGTCTATTATGACTAGTCTTGACACCTTTCTTAGCTTGTAATGCGTTTATTATTTGCATATCTTTTATTTAAAATTTTTAAAAGGAGACCTTCTAACTCCTTGTCCACCCTTATAATATGTTTTACCCATATGCCTGAACGGACTACTATTTAATTTAAACAAATTTTCTGACTTTTGCAAGTTTTTGGCTGCATCATCCATAATAGTTCTTCTTGCATATCCTCTATTTGACTGCTGAATTTTCATAAATGCAACAAGTGCACAGAATGAAACCAGCCTATCCACGTTGACTCCATCTGCATATGCTCTCATTTCTTTGAGTAACATTGGATCAGGAATTCTTTCTATACCGTATTTGGTTCTTACTATAGTACCATCTGTCTTTGTTTCAACATCTAATTCTTCCTTAGTATATTCTATAGCATAACTAAGAAGGTGAGCTTTGAATAAAGTACCAGTATTTTTCCAGCCATATTCCTGGAATACATTAGCATTAGCTCCTAGATCTTTTAAGAACATAATCTGACTCTTAGGCACTAAGTATCTTTGTTTCTTTCTAGATATCATATACTGGATAAATAATGAGATGTTGTTCTCTATTACTGTCCATGCATTATACCACTCTATAATCAGCTCTAGTCTCTGGTGAGTTTTATTAATATCATCAAATCTACCACACCATGCAGCTACAATTTTATCTGGTTCTATATAAGTCTCTGTTTCTGTACCAGTTACTTTAGTTACTTCAACTGGTGCTTTCATTACATATATAGAACACAATGATTCTGAGGTAGTTGTCTTACCCTCAGACACGGGGTCAATAGAAGCATAATACTGTCCAAATGTTGGATCAGCAATAGGTCTCTCCCATACAACAAGTACACCTGTTTTATCCTCTGTATTCTTAGTTACAGGGAATTCCATTATAGGTCTTTTATTAGATGTTTTGACACTAGGTTTTCCATTCTCATCTGTTGAGATATCTAAGAACTCATAACCATATTCTTTATCTTCTATTCTTCTTTCCTGAGCTGCAACAAGATGTGTTGGGAATACAGATACTGTTCTATGTGCAAATGCTTCTTCTACATTTCTTGGATGCTGAGAGATTCTTAACTGGTATGTTTCCGGATCAAGTTCTTTTTTCCAAACTTCAAACTGTTTATCTAAAGCTTCTAAAGCTTCAGTAACAAGTGAGTTACCATATTTGTCTATATATGGTGGCATAGACCATTGCTCAGGAATGAACAGACCAGATAAACCATAAGTACCTTTTGAATCAATGAGACTTGATTCTACTGCATAGACATCATTATCTAAAGGTTTTACAATCATTTTTCTTAAGGGTTCACATTGTGATAAGTCACCCACAGATCCTGCAGCAATAAACATCCCTGTAGTAATTAAACCAGATCTCATGGCAGGTCTCATATACTCATATGTCTGATCCATCTTAGGAGCAATCCCTGCCTCTTCATGGAAGAAGTATTTAACCGGACCCCCTACACCATTTGTTGGATCTTTCTCAAATGACATACCTTGTATAGTACCCTTAAGACCTACCTCAGCTTTTCTATTACCTTTTCTGACTTCAATCTTCTGTTGCCACATCATTACTTTGTCTGGTGACATAGGACGATACCATGCTGTATGTTCATTTAAGAATGCTGCATACTCTTGTAAGAATTTCCAGGAACCTTTCTCATTTATATAATCTTTGAGACTAGCACCAATCTTTAATGTAACACCGGCTTCAAACCATTGCTGATTTATAAGTTTACCCATATGGTAGTAGGAAGAAGCTATCTGACGTTTCTTTAAGATAGCAACATGTTTATAGTTTAGTTCTGCTAATAGTTCATATAGAGCCATATGATACTGAGCATCCCTGATATCAGCAAAACCAAACTGCTGTATCTCTTTATTAAAGATAGGTAGAAAGTTAAGCCACATGTAGTATTCTCTAGCTAAGAACCAAGCTTTGGTGCCATGTTTGATTAGAACACCTTTTCTACATTTAGCTTTCTGATCATCCCAATAGTTAATAAAGTCTTTAGATTTAAAAGGAGCTGTAGTATATATACCAAGCTTTCTAAACTTATTTGATTCTGATACAAATAACTCTGTGCTAACTTCATCAAACTCATATTGACCAGGTTCTTTAAATATTGAACGCAGATATGTAGCAAACTCTTCTCTGCTGTCAAAAGATGTGGTAGTCCAAGTACCATTATCCCAAGTTGGTATATCTTCAAAGATCTGACTCATGACTAACTATCATATGCTAAGCCCTGACCACCACGGACTTTGCTTTGCTGTTCATCCTGTAGATCTTTGTACACACCCTTAAAGGATTGCCTAATACCATCAAAGTCTTTTGCTAATGCTCTTATCTGAGCTATGTTACCATCTTTACCATCAGTAATTTGTGCAGTAGCTAGGTAATTTGATATTCTATCTAGTGCTTTCTGCATACCCCCGTACGCGCGTGAGGTTGGGGTTTCATATAGTTTCTCACAGAATCTTAATGCATTGTATATCTCTGTATCTTCTGTAGAGAATTCAGCTTCTATCTCCCGCATGATTAATGATTCTTTCTCTATATGTGGTGTATGGAAGAATGGATTCATATCTGGATCCGGACATGTCATGTAAAATAGATACTGATATATTTTGAGATAGTCATCAGGATAATCATCCATTATATCTTTAAGAGACTTCAGTGTATAACAGTGTTCTGTTGGTACTACTGTTTTATTCTGTACATCAAATAGTTTAATCAGCATTGTTATTTCTTTTTAATTTTGGCTTTGTTATCATGAAGGTAGTGAATAATAGCATGCACTTCATCTACTAAATAAGGTATTTCCATTGGTATTACTTCTTTTACTATAGGATCTCCATTATCATCTAGTTTGGCAACAGGATATCCCCACTGATCTTCTTTGTCTATTTCAAATGTTATATGGTGTATAAATATATTTCCGGGTCTTAGTTTAGGATTATGCTTCAATATAATATACATATAAATGCTGAGCTGTAAAGCATAATGATAAAAGTTACAGTCATCTAAGTTATTTACCGGATGAGACATCTTATCAGATATACCCTCCCAGTTTACATATGACTCCTTCTTTATCTCTTTGTTAGTTTTGTAGTCAATGATGTTTACTTTACCATTGACTACTTCCACTAAATCTGATTGTCCACAGATACCTGCTGATCTTAAATAGACCATATGTTCTGGATACACGCCTGGTTCTAGTTTTTGTGATGGAGCTATTTTAACACCTTCTCTAACCTCTGCAGGTCTAAATACAGGTACAGTAGTTCCTTCTACACTTAATGATGCTAATGAACATAAGTCATCTTCTCTTTGGTTATGATACCATGTACCAAGAGTAAGGGATCTAGTAGACTCATTATTCCAGATCTCCTGAATAATCTTAGGATCTACTCCAGCCCATTTAGATCTTTTGCTTTTGCTTACTTTCTCTGCTACTGCTTTAGCATCAAAAGGTTTTTTAAAATGGGAAACAAGTGTTGTAACACTTATCCAATCAATAGCTTCACCATCTAGGCTTTTGTAACTATGATCATGTGCATTAAATACTATCATAACTTTTCTAATTCATCTTCTTGTTCTTCTGTAGTTATAGCATCCCATTTACCCAATGGACATTCTGATGATAATGACCGGGTCTTAAATGCTAATGAACATCCGCACTCTGCACAACAAGGCTGAGTACCTTTTACAGCACACTCTTTACCTTTAGTATCTAAGTGCTCACACCCATCACAGATGTCATGTCTCATTCTTGCAATATCTTCTACAAACTCATCTCTGATTACAGAGTTTTTAATTCCTTCTAGGATACCTTTTCTATTCTCCCAGATTGTCTTTAGTACTGTTCTCATCTTTAGTTTTTTTAAATATATTTTTTTTATTTTCCTGAGTAGCTATTTTTTCTTCAAGCTTAATTAATAAATCTAATTTTACTTCTGTCACTTTTTTATTATAGTATGCTCCAAAAGTAGAAGTATCATGATTTTCAAGTCTTTGTTTATACCTTGGTATATCTTTTCTTATTAAAGTTGTTTTTGCAACAAAATGCCCTAATCCTTCCATGTTAACTCTAGGGTGTTCTAAATTTGTAAGCAATGTCCTTAATTCTTTATATGAATATTCAACTAAGTCTTGAACTAAATTTATATTTATATTTAAATCTTCTGATACTGTATTATATAATTTACTGGACTTTTTCGGTATCATGCCCTAAAAATTTATAATCTAATAATATAGTTCCATCAGTCTGTATTTTAAGATCTGGATTAAGTTTAATAAGTTTTTTATTATCTATATCTTTTACTACTAATCCATTTTTCTCAGCTTTATTAATACAGTTTCTAACAGTCTGAGGTGATTTAAATATCCATTCTTCTTCTGCTGATGCATCATAACAAAAATGTGTAAGTTCAATTGGCTCATTAAAACTAAGTAAAGTCAAACAGTTTAAATCAGATTCACTCATTGCTATACGGTTAATATAGCAATGTGTGAGTATCTGAAATTTTACAATGTCCCATTTGGGCATCTTAACTTTTTTCTGTACTTGATTTACAAGCGCCATGACTAATTCTTTTTAAGCTTTCTTCCAGTTGGAATATTATTTGCTTCAGGATCTGGAATAGGTGAATCATTCTCTTCATCTGAAGATTCTTCTTCATATTGTTGAGTTTGCATCATCATTGCATACTGCATCTGAATCTGAGTTCTTTTAAATCTAAACTCATCAATTTCACATAAAAGCTTTTCATACTTTAGCTGTGCTTCTAAATAAGGAAGTGAATCAGTATAAAACTTTAACATTTCTTCTTTGCGCAAAATAAGCTCTTCATGGCTTAATTGCTCATCTGGTTGTTGGTTTTCCATTGGTTTTTAATTTTAAGTTTAGACAAATATACAATAAAAGTTTAAACTAGATATATTTAAAAACAAAAATCCAGGCATAGTACATACCTGGATCTCTATATTTTAAGTAGTTAACTTAGTTTTTGTTATTCTTTATATATTTGCCAATACCAAGTGCGGCACCAACTCCCCCAACTGCACCAGCTATTTTTCCTAGTAAGGTAGCATCACCACCACTGCTTGATCTACCTGATGATCTAAATGTTTTTTTACAACCTGGTTTTTTAGGTTTACCTGCACATTCAGAATCTGTCATACCACCTTGAGCGTAGCTCTTCATTGATCTGATCATTGGTTTAGGGCTATTTTTTTGCATTGACTTACAGAATACTGTAGCATCCGTAACTCCTTTTAATCCATTTTTCATAGTTATCTGTTTTTAATAGTAAAATTTAATATAGTTATAAGATAGAATTCTCTGGAATAATCTAGCTCTAATGTGAATACATCTAATGCTGAGATTCTAAATCTAAACATTATCTTATCCCATTGTCTTCTTGACCCTTTCCAGTTGTTTCTAAACTTCATTACTTTTTGTTTCTTTTAGCAAGATGTTTTAAAACCCAAGCACCATATACTTTACCTACTTTCTCTAATACTTTATTAGAAGCTTGTACTTTAACTTGAGAACCTTCTGAGTTTCTAGTTACTTCAATATCTAATTTAGGAGTATCAATAGAAACATGTTGTTCTGTTTCTGTAGCATGTACTTCTACATCAACTTTAGGTGTGTCAATAACTACATCTAAGTTTTTCTTGTCTTTCTTAATGTAAGCTCTTTTAGTTTTTGTTTTTACTTCTAGTTCTACATTAACTTCTTTTTTCTTTCTTCCCATTGTTATTTGTTTTAGTTATTAAAATTTAGGAGCCTATCTCAAAGTGCATCCAATCAAAATTCTTTTCTCTTCCTAATGATATAAACCCATGTTTGTAGAATATATCAATCATTGCTTTATACTCCGGTCTAGCAAACCTAGCAGTCTTACTTGTTTCATGCAAAGTATTTCTAGCTGGATCTAAATCAATAGCTATTCCCCAAGAATGTTTAGACCAAGCAGAACCACCTCTCATTTTGCGGAAGTTAAAACATCCACCAAATAAGTCTATACCTAACTCTTTAATCTTAGGTAATCCGTAAGTAGCTAGAATATCTTTAAACACAGCTTCAAAACTACCAGCAATTAGTTTATGACATCTGAGTTTTGTTACAGTTGTATCAGTATCCCAAGCCAATCTCATTGGATATGGTAAGTTTAAAGTTACTAAGTAACCTTCTCCTGTTACATTAGGAGTACCATATTTCTTAATTGTCTGCTGCGTTGTCAACATCTTTTGATTTTTTAGTATCATCAACTGTTAGTTGAGATAATGTTGCTGCAACTGTTCCTGCTGTTACTATATATCCTGCTGCAGTAACAACTGCTGCTGGTAAAGCTACAGGAGCTGCTAGTATTATTCCGGCTACTGTGCCTGTAATGATAGCCCATCTTTGCACCCTTTTCCAAAACTTAGGTGTCTTAGATTTCCATCTTTCTTTAAGAGTCTTTTCCATCTTTATCTATTTTAGGTTCATCTTTTACATATTTTGCCAAAGCTTTCAATAGTGGCAAATGTTCTGTCCAACCTAATCTTTTAAAATTCTCTAGGTTAGATAATATCAAATTTAATAAAACATAGTTATAGAACATATCATGAAGCCATTCATATATGTTAAACTTATAACCAATAATGTTTACTCCCAGAATATTATTTGCTAATGTATTTGATACTCCTATCATAATCATGTATACTAAAAGCTTTAACCAACCCTTACCAAAAAGCTCTGAGTCAAACTTTTTACCTTCTTTTCTTGATGCTGCTAATCCAGTATAGAACTCAAGAAGAAATAAGATTAGTATAGCAATACCTATGATAGCTTTAATACCAAAAATTAAATCAAAGTAATATGCAAATGTTGCAGCAATACCGCTTAGAGTTAATAATGGCATGGACATCTTAGGGTGAAAAGCACTATTTATAAAATGATTGGTATCAGTATATCCAGCTGTCATCACTAACTTACAACACAGTGTTTTCATTACTTTATTATTTATAAGTATAATATACTAATAATTATTGAAATAATATAATAAAATAAGTATAAATACTTAGTTAAACTTCATATTGAGGCAGCTCTACATTATTAACCCAGTCAATGATGTCTTGGTCGCTCCAATCTGATGTATAAGTGTATCCATAAAAGTCAACACCAAAGATTGTGGATTCAGTTGTTAATAGCACGTTTGCGCTACATACTCTGTTAATAATATCATCAGTCACAATTGTAACCGTTACTGTTGGATTGATAATCTCAACATTGAATTGTGGGAATTTATAAGTTGCCATAATTTATGATAGTGTTGTTCCTGTTACTGTGAATGTTCTTACTGGAAAATAAGTATATGCTACTGATGTTGTTTTAGCCACTTGACCTGTCAGACCTACATTAGTCAAAACATAAGCATTTGCAGTTCCTGCTACATTGGTATTTGAACTCCAATATACTCTACCAACAGAAGCTAAATTTATAGGAGAATAATTTAAAAAATTACTTGGGTCATTAGCGAAATTAACAAAATTGTAAATCTCTTTCATATTTGGTAATCTCCAACCGCTTGTGAAAGTTCCAACCGAAAAAGCAAGTGAATTATCCACGGCTTGATTCCAAGTATTACCCGTTGCAATATTAACACGTGAAAGACCCAACACAGTTGCACCATCATAAGTACTCCAATCAATGACTATGTTGTTTGTATATGTTTGTGTTCCAAGTTCTGATGTAAATCTATTTAAATTGCCAAATGGATTTTTATTTTCTAATGTAGTAAAATTAGTAGCTCTTCCAGCCTCAAGGTCACCATCATCACCAGTCCTGTATGATGTTGTCTGACCTGTCTTCATTAAGGTTGCTCCAACAGGAGGGTCAGATACTGGTTTTATTTCTATTCTTGTACTCATATTATCTACTTATTTCTTCCCAGTCTACTGAAACATAAGCTCCTAATGTTCCTCCTATAGTATCAATAGCCATTTCAATAACTAATTCAAAAGCTGTTCCCGTAAAAGTATTTCTTTCTAGTTGAGATGCAAATAATGCTTCTTTTAATATATCCATACTTGGAGAACCCTGATTAGATGAGTTTATATATCCTTGTGCTAATACTCTACCTCCAGAAGCAGATGCACCTGTTAAGTTATATTCAACAGCAGAATCAGGTCCTATAGGAGTCCATAAACCACCAGTTATAGCTGCCGACTGAACAACTCTCCAAGCATAGTTTTTACCATTACCTAACCCTAACAAAGATACAGCAGTAAGTATTACAATAGCATCTAGTTTAGTTGGTACAAGTCTTATTCCAACTATAGGATAATATGTTCCTGCTGCAGCAAATGTTACTGGAGTAAGTATTGGAGTTCCAATAGCTTGTTGAGCTCCTCTTAACTCATATCCACCTTCAGATATAACAGTAGAACATACTTGTTTTAATGTACTTGCAGTTGCTGTAGCACCTGTATTAGTTATCTCATATCTTAATGGCAATGAAGCTGTAGTAATATATGTAGAAGTAATATAGTTTGCGTGATTAAATCTATGACAAACTATAAAAACACCATCTATTACAAAGCCTATCCTTACAGTTCCTTCACCTAACCACTCAATATCCATAAACATGATTTGAGCTTTAGTTATATCTAATTCTACTCCAGATGGACCATCACCCTGTAATGTATCTGCGTTCCAATTAGATTGATCTACAATAGTTTCAGTAACTACTCCTGTAACTATACTTCTTTCTACAAAACTTAAAATAGGTTTTGCAACAGGATTTTCTAATTGAATATAGATGCCATTATCTTCACCAAAATAACCAACTCTTTGTCTTAATCCTACTTTAGGAGAAGCCATTACAAATGTATTCATTACAAGTAGAGACTTACCTGGCTGATAAGAGAATACTTTTGTAGTTTCTCTTAATACTTCTGAGCCACTTGCAGTAGTTACATTTAGGTCTACTAATCCTTCATCTGGCATAAATACAGCAGTACCACCACTTGTAACAGCAGTATTCCATAAACCATTATCTCTGTATCTATGAGAAGAATCAAATAGTGTTAACGGCTGTGCTACCCTTATCCTACCAAATGCATCAGCCAACATTGGGTCATTAACCAATATTGATTGCTTAGAGCTAGAAGTATTTATTACTATACCCATTATATATAATTATATGCAACTAATAATTCAGCACCTGCATTAGTTG
>Ga0315909_10005545_pt1 | contig 14448 bp, 9 predicted proteins | sample LakEriMetagenome_11_FD_203527 | JGI IMG/M metagenome (GOLD analysis project Ga0315909, IMG submission 203527) | Freshwater fungal communities from buoy surface, Lake Erie, Ohio, United States - Buoy 2 MA125 | ecosystem: Environmental > Aquatic > Freshwater > Lake | place: USA: Lake Erie, Ohio...
GATGGTTCCGAATTTCAACAAAAAGCACTTAAACCTGTTTATCTTGGCACGACAAATGTTACAGAAAATGTCGGAAAACTTGGGGCCAAAATTGACGGTGAACCAATAACGTTTAATATTTCTGGTAAACCAGGCACCAAAATAACTGGAACAGACCCAACTATTAATGAATATTTTGGTGTTCACTATACGATGTTTGAGTATTGCGATGAAAGTGAGGGTAGTTTCCATATTTGGCAAAGCGGTATTGACTACGGGGATGATAGCTTATTTAATGGTAATATAAATCAATCTGGCTATGCGTCATCAACTCAAAGATATGGTGTTTTTGTTGTATACAATAGTAAGTTATATAGATTGAATACTAGGTACATGTTTAATGATACGGGTTCAATTCCCGACATACATACGGCTGGAACTGGGTCAACAATTGAAAGTAGATACCCGCCCAATAAAGCAACAGTAACAAACGCATCTGGTGATACCAGAATGATATGGGAACACATACCAATTGATGTTGATTCTAGAACTATAACGTTTGCGGATACCTTGTCTTTAGATGTTAGATCAATTGAAAGATCATATTATATGAACTCAATTGGACGTGGTTTAGCCTATTTGGGTATTCGGGTTAATTTTGATTGCCCGCCACCAAGGCCACATGTCTGTTACTATGATTTTACTGGTAGGACAATTACACCAACTTTAGTACATAATACATTTAGGACTTATAATGATGAAGAAGGTATCACACAAACTATTAAACAACCTAGGTTTTATGGTTATAGTATGAACCACACCCCATTAAGACCATCAGGATTAATTTATGGTGAAATATCAAAGTGGGCCACCCCATATGAAAAAAGATTTTCGTGGGCAACTGGATTTACATATTATAAGGGAGAAATTATCGCAAACATACATCCAACAAATAAAGAAAATTTGGTTGTTGGTAGTAAAATATATTTAGTTACTGGGGATACATTTGAGGCAACGGGTACAACATATCCAATTACAACCCCAACTGGTTTAAAACACATAGCAACAGCAAATTCAGCGTCTTTTGTGAGTCCTGGAACTACTGGCGTGACCGTTAATTTATCAACAATTTCAACTGGAACCACTGGTGGTATGTATGAAAGATATCAGGATAGAACAAAAACGGATCCTTTTATGCATATTGATCCAGCTTATATTTCAAAAATTAAACTAGATCCAAGTAGAGCTTCATATTCTGTAAATCTAACAAAATCACTTAATTTGGGCCACATATTTAGTGGGGCAACGCCACAAACAACATATAAAGTAAAGGATAATATTATAAACGGTGAGTTATTTATATCAGATTCTGTGACTGTAAACTTTGAGGGTTTTTATGGGTTAGACCAAACAAAAATAGGCCCATTTTATACTTTAAATGATGATGGGGCGTTCATTCACACTTTAGAAAATAGTATTCTTTTACAGCCAAATTCAAACAACTATATATCAATTCAATCTTTAAATGAAAATTTTACAACAATTGGTGATGAGTTAAGTTTGGTAAACACAACACCAGGGCATTATTTAGTTGCAAAAAATAGTTATTTAAGTTTTAAATTTGATTTATATTTCGAATCTATTGAAAATATAAATCAAACCATAAACATTAAATTGATAAATTCTTTAGGTTTTATTTATGATACCCAGTCATTTACATTTAATGGATCTGACGATGCAAACTTAAGACAATATGTTTTTGAATATACTGGATTTTTTAATTCTGGTGAAAAAATTTATTTAGTCATTGAACCAATAGATTTAGCTTGCACATTATCTAGATATGAAGAAATAGATTATATTCATGAAGAGGTCGATGAGGCTTCTTTTAATCAATTAAATGACCCTAGATTTAGAGTGTTATTAAATTCTGGATTTTCGGCCAGAGGTGAGTACTTAGATGGTTTATCGATTAAACCAATTTATAATTTATCAAATTTAGATACCAACAATTTAATACTTAGATTAACAGAAAAAAAATATGTTAATGTTCCTTTTTTAAATATTGAGCATTCGATCGATCCTAATTATTATTACAATAAATTATTTTTATCTTATTTTGAAACCAATTCTCAAAATAACATTGTTTTTGACTCGAGTGAATACGATAAAAAGATAAATTTTGATAAGGTTAATTTCACCTTTACTATTAGAAGTAAAAGTGATAATTTTTCAACAACAGGCCTTGTTTCTGTTTCTGGCGGTAAAAACATAGGTGTAAAAACCGCAACTATCGAACACGAATTAAATTTTAGTGATTATTATTTGGGTAATTCTGTTAGACAAACTGATAATAATGATGTCACAAATGCGATAACAATCGGTAAAAATGTAAGAATTAGGCAAAACACGCATAACAGAGAATTTACTTACTCACCAAAGTATAGTTTTTACAACAATGTTGAACTTGGTACGGCAACCAAAGATACTCTAGGTAGCTTTAAAGGTTATGATTTAGGATTAAATGATTATACTCTGTTTAATTATGGAAACCCTATAATTAGTGAAATTAAAAACAAAAAAAGGTACTCTTTTAATTCATTAGGTACGTCATCATATAGCTTATACAAATTAGAGAATGATGTGTATAACACTGAAATTTATAAAAAAATACTTGATGTCGTACCAGAATTTAATGCCCAAATAGTTAACTATGAATTAAATGATATTGTAAAAGTTAATATTGATGACTATAAAATTGTGGTGGATAGCCCAACGGGTCAAACTGTACAAACAAATTCGGTTTATAGGTTATATGTGTGTGTTAACGATATTAACATTGATCATTGCTATAAATTAGAAGATACGTCAGCTTCGACACTCGTCCAAGGTGAAATACACGAAATTTATAGACCAAGGGGGTCGAGATCATGTTTTATTGAAATTGAAAAATATAACCCAACTAATTTCACACCATGGGGTTATGAACACTCACCGTTACTAACAACAAGTAACCCAAATGTTTCGGATTATATTAATAAAAATTTTATAAGCTATGACCCAACGGTTGTAAGTGAATATAATTTTGGGGATATAATTTTAGGCTCATATCCAAATCCTGGGGGTAGTGACGAATTTTTTAGGTTCATATATCAAAAGCCGCTAAAATGGGATTCAACTAAAAAGTATTTTAAAGGTGATTTTGTTTTGTCTGGAGTTACCGATGAAACAGTATTAGCCCCAACCGTGTATAGATTTTTTGTGGCAAAAAAAGACCATACAAATGCCGCGCCATATCTTGCGACAAGTGGGTCAACTGGTACAACCGAATGGAGGCGTATAACTAGCGTTAACGATTTATTTGATCACAAATCACTTGGTGGTTTAACCAACTGGGTCGAATCTGTTGGTGGATCTTGGTTTCCGTTAGATGGGTATGTTGCGATACCAACAACGGCAGCAAGATTACCTAAAACACTACCTGTGAGTGAATTTGGTATACCATTTATATCAACTGGTACAACTGTTTCTGGTGTAACATTTGGTGGTAGATGGAACAATGTTCTAATAAATGGTTATTGTTTTATGGATGATTCATACGTGTCCTATAACGAATACGATGTAAATATTAATAAAAAAATATTAAGATCATATTTTAGTTCATTTTCTGGTCGTTATTACGGGCCAGACGCATACGTTCCATATTATCTACCGTATTCGGCATATAATTCTGGGACGCTATACGCACCAGGTGCCATTATAAAACATAATGATTTAACTTATAGAAAAATAAGTACAGCCGCAGCTGGCACACCGCCAGTTGTTGGGGTTGACTGGGAAGTTTATTATCCAGCACTTTTAGAATCAAATACTTATTACGAAACCGATAATTATAAGGATTATTTTAATCAGACCAGATTAAATAAAACAAATATAAAACTAAGACCATCATTTCCGTTAAATTCGTTTAATTATCTTACTTATTATCATCCATTTTTAACGGATTCATCTTCAATTTATCCATTGTTTGAAAGAATTGGTAGATACACTGAAAAAAATAACCCAACGTTGTTTATTGCGGATGAAACAACTGGTATAACTTATGATAACACATCAAAATACATAGGTTACAAATATACAGTTAATAGAGGTGTTTTATATAAGTTTATTGGGGGTTCCCCATTGGGTACTTATCCAGCTCAACCTTTTGAAGATACTACTAATTGGTCTGAGTCTGATTTTTGTTTGGTAAATAATTTTAAATTTTTTAAAGATAGAACACGAGTTACTGTATTTGAATCAAAGATAGAAAGTTTAACTAATTCAGTTAAAAAATCACTTCATTTTTTTAGAGATAATCTTACGTTAAAAAGTGGATTTACCAGTAGGTCATTTAGTGGATCCACAATTAATAATAAACTAATATCTGGTTTAAATAAATTTTATGATGCGACCGACCCAAATAGAATTTCTGCTAACACAACAGGTTTAGTTGATTTTAGGGTTATTGGTAATGACGTTATAATGGATTATTTTCCGCAAAAAGATGAAGTTGGTTACCCATTAACGGGCGAGTTTATAGGAAAATTAAAAATTTCAAACCCATGTGGGAAAACAGCTACAACAATATTTGGTGTTTTATTTGATACTGATATTGATAAATTAGATAGACAACAAGGTTTAACTCAAACTGCGAATTTTACACCAGAAGATATTGAAATATTACCTTATACTGTAAGAGTTGTTGTTACACAAAATGGACAAGCTAATGCCACATTAACTATTAAACAAACTGATAATACGTTAGCACAAAAAATCACGTCTACAAGCGTAACTAAAAACACTGTATTTGATACTAAGTATGATGTTATACCAGAAACAAACTTTGAGGTTGAAATAACATACACGACTCAAAGAAAACAAACAAAATTTGGCTCTGCTTTTGTTGATGCAACACCATTATTTGTTAATAATCAAGTGATAAATACAAATACAGTTCAGACAACATTTGTTCAAACAGCTAATTTAGAAACTAGAGTAATCACGTTGAAAAATGTGACCGCTAATAGAACAATATTTATTAATCTTAATGGTATTGTTTCAGTAACTGATGTTAAAACTGATGTTGCAGATGCGACCGCAATTTTTAACGTAAAAGCGATTAATATTAATACAGCAACACTATAAAATTAAAATAAATCTATTTATTGTAAAATAGTAAATGAGTTACATTATAAAAAAAACCGACCCTTTAGTAAATTTAAAACTAACCGACACGGGTAGAAAAAACTTATCATCTGGAGGTTTAAATTTTTCGACATTTGCACTTGGTGATGGCGAAATGGATTATAGTTCGGATAATCCAGTTTTAATAAATGTTTTACGTCCTGTTGATAGGCAACACGATATACAATATCAGGTACCATATGAGGGTACGGTTTATCAACAACCCATATCACTTTTAACTTCAGTGCAAAACGAAGTTTATACCGCCGCAAAAGAAAGGGGGTTTTTTAATTTTAATTTAAATTCTGGTGTTACAGAATTAGATACATCTCTTTGGTTAATAGGTAATTTAACAGGCTCAACACATACAACGGCGACAGAAATTGTTTTATACGACACATCTAGGACGGTTGTTAATTCTTATAGAGAAAGCATAAATAAAGGTGATTTTTTATTTATTAAATTTAAAACAAGTGGTTACACTAATTCATATGTTTCAAACGAATTAACAGAAGAAATTACGAGCTACCCAGTACCATATTTAATGTACATTATACAAAGTATAAATGGAAATGGAATTTTTGATATAAGCGGTTTAACAACTGGAAGTACAACTGGTTTTACAACTGGATTTACCACAGGTGTTACATTTGAGTTAGATAGGGAATTACCAAACTTTAATTCGTATTTGGCTGACGCATTTATTTATCCAGGTAAAAATACAATAAAAGATTATTATGACAACGAAACTCCAATTGCGTATTGGAGTGGAGGTTTACTTGACTTTACCTCAAACTGTACATTATCAAATGACGATGTTCCAGTTTGGAATATGAATATATTAACAATTGAAGATGTTATTGGATTAGATAGTACAACCTATAAAGGAAAATATACCGCCGAATCTAGAAATTATTGGGGCACCGCAATTAATTATGATTATTTTTTAGAAAATAATTTAATAGATAAAGTTGGTGTTATACACTATACAAACAACTCGGTTAGTAATTATTACGCCGAAGGTTTTTATAAAAATACATTAAAATTAAAAATACCGCACATAATGTGGCATAAACAACAATTTGGCGGTGTTAGTTTAGCAGATTCAATTGGCTATACGTTTTTATGTGACTCTGTACTAAAAACAATGGGTACAAATAATACCATTAGATATTATGATTTGGTGGATCAAGAAACAATTAAAACTGTTGTTGGTAAAGTTTTAATTGATCAAAAAATAATAATAATTGAGGATCAAGAGTTATTAACTGTAATGTCATACAAAGCAAATAGAAATTGGACATTACCAACACCAAAATTAACTTTAACCGAACCTGGTGTTTGCCCTGGATCTAATTTAACAGGTTGTTTATTAAACAATGAGGCTTTACATATTACTTATTTATTTACTGATAGTGATGGATTAACTGGGTTACATTGTGAAAACTATTCAACCGTAAACAATAATAGCGGTACTGTTAAAGACGTAATATTCGAGTTTCCAAAAAACTCAAGCGACCCTAATTATAGCGAATTTGGGTTTTTGATGGATTTTAATGATACTGAAGGTTATGGTTATAGAGCGGGATCTATTTTACTTTTGTGGCAAAAAACCCCAGTAAATGGTAAACCAAACCCAGCAGATTGGAATTATTTAAATGTTAATAATTTTATTGGTGGTACTGGGTGTTTAAGTAATATTACATCACTTTGTGATAATTTTGAATTAAAAAATGAAACGGCAATATACCCAACATCATTTGTCACAAATCAATATACGTTAGCTGAACAAGAAATTGGTGATGTTATAGTTTCACAAAATGGTTTAATTTTAAAACAAGCTTCATCATTCGCCAATTTAGGTACAGATGGTGATTATTGGAAATATCCATTAAATGTACTTAGCGGCCCAAATAACACATCTGTTATTCAATTTACATCGGGTATTTTAACTTCTGGTGATGTAATGCAGTTTCATTATTTAATAGGTGAAACAAATACATCCTCAACTATAAGACAAGACATAACAGTACCCATCGGTGGGGTGCCAATTGGTAATGATTTTAATGACGGTATTTATTTAATTGGATCAACTGTATGTTTAACTTTAAATAAACAACCAAATAATAATGTTGTTTATTTATTTTATAATGGTCAATTAATTAGTGCAAATAACTATGGGGTTATACCAACTGGTACGACCGCAACAAGACGAGTTGAATTAACTTTTACCCCATCGGATGGATCAATATTATCATTATTTTATTTAGATAATGCTGGTGCTGGTAATAACCCAATTAGCAATGCACTAACGGCAGCTAACATACAAAATTTAAGAGTTAATTTAGATAAAAGTTTATTAGATGTTAGTGAGGGTACAACATATGATATAAATGACTTTATTTCTTTACCATCAGTTAGTAATATTACTGGGCATACATTTGGTGATGAAACTTTCTTTTTTGGAAATATAGAAACTGATATAAAAGCAACGATTTACAAAAGCCTAATAACTTGTAATATTTTACCAAACAAATATATAAACACCTCAAATCCAACTTTTAACCCAGAACAAGATAAAGTTGCATTTACTGAAATGGCTGTTTATGATTCGGACGGTGATTTAGTCGCAATCGGTAAATTTAGTCAGCCGCTAACAAGAAAATATAACTCAGATGTATTAATAATACAAGCGACAATAGATTTTTAAAATGGGATTTATATACGACAATACAAACACTTTTGAGGTTTACCTAACTGATTTAGGTAAAGAAAAATTTTTTGACGGAGGGTTCAAAGATTCCATAGCATATTTCTCTTTAGTGGATTCTGATGCTAATTATCAAATTTTTGATCCTTCACAAAATGAGGTTTTAACTTGGGTTACGGGGACAACTTATAGTGTTGGAAGTATTGTTAAATATTCTGGTAATTTTTATAAAAAAGTTTCGATTAACCCTTCATCGCCATCAACCGAATACGTTCCAACAAATAGCGCTTATTGGGATAAAATAAGGGTATTTAATTCAACAAATATATCATTACAGCCAATACCAACAATAAACCACGTAAGTGGTTACAAAACATCTTTGGCAAACGGTTCATCACAAAATGATGATTATATAAATGACGTTTTTGTTCAAGTGCCACTTAGGGGTAAAAAAGTAGATAATTTAATTTATAAAAGAGCTTTATTTGGAATTAAAACAACAACCCAAAAAGAATATTTAATGTATGAACCTGATTTAACATCAAATCAAACACTTGAAATATTAACCTATATTAATAATGAGTAAACAATTCAACATAAAAGGTATTAACGGTTTATATTTGACTTATAAACCAAATGTTACTTTAACAACCGTTAATTACACGTCACAATTATTGTTTGATAATGATTTTTTCCCAGCTAATAAAGCGGAATCAAATTTATTTGATTTAAAAAATGTTAGATACCAGGAACCCACTAGTATTATCGGTTCAAATTCTTTACAAAAATCAAATTCAATTTACAAATACTCAGAATTTTCAATTAAAGATGGTTTAATAGCAAATAAAATGTATTACAATAGGTTTACATTTTATTTTAGATTTTACGGCTCAACATTAAGTGGTTATACATTACCAGGTATAAATGCGACAAACACTAAAAAAATTTTAGATAGATTACGTGTTAAATTATATGTGACTATTGGTGGAAATATGATACCAATGGAACTTTCTAATTTGGAAAAATACTCTGGAGGTAACTGGGTTGCTGTTACAGGCGCTGACAAAACTAGCACGATTAGCACTGGTGGTTATGGTATTGAATTAACAACTGGATTAAATAGCGAAGATTGTGTGGACATGGCATATACTGGTACAACAACAGTAAATACCTTATTTAATGGTTATCAAACGGCTCCAGAAAAATATAATTTTAGGGTTAGTGCGGAATTCCCAAATTTTGATGAGGTTGCAGTAAATAGTAAAACCTATAAACTTACAATAAGATATTATAATATTGGGGTTGCGGGTACTGGTACATACGCAACATCTGAGGCGGTTGAATTAATGTCAAATACGCTCACATATTACGAGCAAGCCCTTTCGCCTTCAAGTAATTCTAACGTTTCATAATATGGCTTCATTAGTATATACACAGTTATACAGTAGGATAAACGAAAAACAACCAGTTTTTGATTTTATGATCAAAAAAGCTGATTTTTATATTAATACACACGGTGTTAGCGTAACTGAATTAGGAAAATCCTATACATCCTATAACGATGGATTATTTTATATTTTAAATAAAAATAATAAACCGATCTATTTTAACGGATTATATTTCAATTCAATTAGAATGCGAAGGGAAAATGGTTATCCTTCAGCGAATTTAACTTCGGTTTTAAGTGAAACAAGAGTTGTTGGTAATTACACATATGAAGATTATATTTTAAGTTTTAGGCGCCAAACGATTGGTAAATTAACTATTGGTAGATTAAATGAATATGTTAATGGATCCAATATAATTTTAAATCCATTTCAATCATTAGAAATGTCAGCAAGTTATACAGTTTTAAATTTAAATAGATTAGACATTCATTACTTTGGTAAATCAAATTTAAACCCAAATAAAACAAAAGGAACTATTGACATATCTTTTAATATAAAATGTTTTGCTAATAGAGAATATACGCAAGCGATTAACGATACGTTGGTTCTTACAATAAACACAATTAACACTGGCTATGTTCCTCAATCGTTGGCCCCCTCAACATCTGGTACCAGTGGTTTTGGTTATTAATTTTATGAGATATACTTATTATTTTAAAGATCGTTCCGATGTGGTGATAAATGATCCCCTAAGAAAAAACGAATACGATCAATTTATTATTGAATTTAAACAATTAAACAGCAATTATAATTTTGAAGTTTATTTGTCTGGTGGGTATTTAGCATATATCACAAAATCAGCCTCAACTTACAACGACATTGATTTTTTTGTGATGGCTGAAAAAATTGTTGATTTAGATGATTTAACAGAATTCTTTAAATTATTTCATGAATTAGCAAAAAAATACAAATTTGCTTACGATTTAATTTATTTTATGGACGCCACCGCCGATGATTTAAATATGAATCCAAATGTATATCATATTTTAAATATTGAAAGCACTAGAACGTTAAAGTTATATCATAAAAAAGTACATAATAATTATTCAAATACACAATTAACGGTGTCTGGTTCATTGGTACCAAATACTGAATTGTATCAGGGTACATTTAATAATAAAGTACCAACTACAAGTTTTATAAATAAAGTGGGTACTAAATCTGTTTTCCAAAAACCAATAAAAATTTCATAAGAAACTATTTATTAATAAAAAACAATAACTAAAATTAAAAAAACGATAAAATGGGTTTAATAGATACAGGAACCACCGTTGAAATGAAAGTTTACTTAACGGATTTAGGTCGAAGAAGACTTCTTGAGCAAGGGTTCATCCCAAGTTCATTTTCAATATCGGATGAGGATGTTAATTATAACGCTAATCTATTTGTTACACAAATGGTTAGTGATTTGACAGGAGATTATAATGATAATGTTTACTCTTTATCCAAAAATGTTACAATAAAAAATCAAATTATTAGACAATAATTAAAATGAGCGCAATATTAAAAGTAAGAATTCCATTTTATAGAAGAAAAACAAACGGTGGTGCTGACGGTTTGGCCACTTTTTATTTAAATTCTTTACCAACCTACACACCAACAATTAACCAACAAGTTTTAATTGTACATACAGATGTACCATCAACTAGTGGTTTAAAAACCAAATTAAATGCAATATCAACAAACACTGTTCCAGCTTTTTTTCAGAGTTTTGAACAAAATACGTCACAAGAATCTGTACAAGAGGCGGATGGTTTTGCTAATTTTATGATATTACAATATCAGGATTTGTCATTTTCAACATCCCAATTCGGGGGTGATTGTAGAGGTTATATTGAGTATGATGTTAACCCATCGGTTTACTCTGTATTAAAACCAATTGAAAGCGCTGTTGTTGTTAATGAGTCAATTCCATTTGATTTAGATGATGGTATAGTTAGTGTTACACATAAAGTAACTGGGTCTACATACCCAACAAATTTTATTCGAGGTATGTTTGTAAAAAGAAATGATACTAATACTATTTTTGCGAACTTATTAAAATCATTAAATTTACCAGTTTCCGATGAGGAAATGAAAAAATATACTAGGAGCCAATATGGTACTTTATCGATAACAAGTGGAACGACATATGATACAATAATTGATAATACAAAATATATTTGGACTCCTCACACAACAACTGGCGCAACCTCCGTAAATTTAGTTGTCCACCCAACAACTGGGTATACTGGTGAGTACTACGGAACGGCATTACAACCAGTAGGTTCGTATGACTATACACCAACAAATAAAGCTGCCTTACCGATACAAAATGAATTATATTTGATATTTGAAATTCCTAACGGTGCATATGGTGAGTTAATAGATGGTAAATCTGTTAAATTCGAACTACCTTATTATACTGGAACCACCTCTAATGTTGTTGACGCTAGATTAGGTTTTTATACCTATGGTGTCACGCCAGTACAACTGGAAGCATATGGGACATATAATAAGAAAAATCTAACAACAAGAAACTTAGATAGAGTTTTAAGTGAGATTGATTTTTCTGTTAAAGATATTGGGATTAGACCAGATTTAATAACAACCACATACGAAAGTAACGTTGTACCTTTATTTTCAGATAGAATTAAAGTACCATCTGGAGCTAACTTCGGTTCTTGGTCGGCTGGTTACACAGATTTAATAGACGGGACAAGAGTGTTTAACCCAAATTCACAAGAAAAGGCTGTGTATGATTACAATAATGATGAGTGTATTGGATTTGTTGCGCTAGATAAAGGGTTTATTGTTGTCACCCACCCAAAGGTAGTCGATTCATATTTTAGAAACGTATTTAGTGGAACTGTTACAAAATCTAGCACCGCCTCATTATTTACCGCTAATAAAAATTATGATGTGAATGGAACACCAGCAACTGGAACTACCAGAGGTTTTGTAAAAACAGATCCAGCTGAAATGATCGCCACACTCGATGAAAATTCTAACGTTGTTTGGGATAGCACACAATTTGTGTTTGATCCAACTGGAGGAACACTTTATACTTTAGATGCGGGAGCACAATATATAAGTTACAACACAGAAAAATCATTAAATATTGTTTGCTTGGCATCGTCAGATGAGTTTTTTAAATCAACAAATGATACAGCGAAAGAGCTAATGAATACAGTTGCAACTGCTGATTTCGCAAATTTAAAAACTGAAGACCAAAACCTATATCCGATAATAATAACACAATTAGGCATTCATGACGCAGAGGGTAATTTATTAGCTGTATGTAAACCAACACAACCAATTAAAAAGTATTGGTATGATGTTGTGTCATTTAATGTCAAAATAAGATTATAATTTAATTTTTATGAAAAAAGAGATACAAGAAGATTACTACTTACTTGGACTTGATGTATCAACAAAAACAATTGGCGTTGCACTTTTTAATAGTAAAGGGCAACTTTTAGAACTAACACATATTTCGCCAAAAGCAAAACCAACACCAGAAAGTAAAACTGAGGAATTAATAAAAAAAGCTGATTTGTTTTCCGAATTTATTGAAAAATATTCAAAAATGAATGTTAAGCACATTTTAATTGAAGAACCACTATTAAGATCGAACAACGTAAACACAGTTGGTACTTTATTAAGGTTTAATGGTATGGTCACAAAAATATGCTATGACAAACTTGGTGTGACACCAGAATATATTAGTACATATGAAGCGAGGAAAAACGCTTTTCCAGAATTAATGCAACCAGGTGCAACTGGTAAAATTGTTTTATTCGGGGCGTATCCAAAAGAAATAGACAAAAAACGAGTTATCTGGGAAAAGGTATCCAAACGAGAACCAAAAATTAGTTGGCTTTTAGACAAAAAAGGCCAATTAAAAAAAGAAAATTTTGATATGAGTGACGCTTACACTGTTTGTTTGTCGTTCGCCCACATTAAAAATATTTTCGAGTAAATTTGGTTTTCTTAAATTAATTGTCTATTTTTGCCTGAAATAGGCTTTAATGTACGATTTGGACACTGATAGAAAACACGAACAACTAATTCAACTCCTTGAAGAATTTCTTGGTGAGCCTAGGAAGCACTATGCAAGTAAAGGCCAGGTTTCTTTTGATTGCCCCAGTTGTTCAGCTATGAAGGGTGTCGAATTTGACGGTAAGGGAAATCTCGAGGTTAATTATGACATGGGTGTCTATAATTGTTGGTCGTGCGCCGAGACACATGGAACCAAGGGTAAAATTTATAATTTATTTAAAGAATTTGCGGATAGAGAGCTTTTAAGGCGCTTTATCGGTGGCAAGTTTACATTCACTGGCGACTATTACACTGCTAAAGAATTTGTACCTAAAAAAGAAGTTTTAAAACTACCAAGTGAGTATTTTCAGTTAGTTGGTAAACAAAATTACCGTGATTTTAAACCCGCATTTTCTTATCTATATGGTCGCGGTATCACGGATGAGATGATTGAAAAATACCAAATAGGGTTTTGCTTAGGTGGTAAATACCAAAATCGAGTTGTTATACCATCTTTTGATAAAGAAGGTGATCTTAACTATTTCGTTACAAGATCAATTTCAAAGTATACAAAAAAATACAAATACCTCAATCCTGAGGTAGATAAAACCGAGATAATTTTTAATGAGAATTTAATTAATTGGGATAAAGCTATATTTCTGGTTGAGGGTGCCTTTGACCACATAGTAATTCCTAATAGCATTCCATTACTCGGTAAAAAACTTTATGATAAATTATTTTCCGAACTTTATTTTAAGGCTAATAACCTTATTATTATAGTTTTAGACCCAGATGCATATGAAGATTCTGTAAAAATCTTTAATAAATTAAATGCTGGTAGGTTAAGAAAGAAAATTTTATTAAATTTGATGCCATCAGACCATGATGTGTCGAGTTTCAACCAAACATATGGTCAAGAACAATTAAAAACATGGCTTAAACAAAAAAATTATAGATTAAATGATTAGATTAATAGCAGAAACACATACATATGTGAATGATTTAGCGCCGAATTGCAAATACACTTCGGTTACAACTATGTTGGGTAATTACAAAGATAAATTC
>Ga0315909_10005551_pt1 | contig 14437 bp, 24 predicted proteins | sample LakEriMetagenome_11_FD_203527 | JGI IMG/M metagenome (GOLD analysis project Ga0315909, IMG submission 203527) | Freshwater fungal communities from buoy surface, Lake Erie, Ohio, United States - Buoy 2 MA125 | ecosystem: Environmental > Aquatic > Freshwater > Lake | place: USA: Lake Erie, Ohio...
CTTTCGTTCATCAACGCTGTTTTCAGTGGTGAGATGTTCGAGCGGGTTGGCACGATGGCTTCGGCTCGTCCGCAGGCTCGTGGCCGTTCAATCTCTACCTATTCGGTAGCGTAATACGGTTCTCCAAGTAAAGATGGGGAGGGCCTACTAAACATAGGTTCTCCCCATTTTTATTTGACAAATTAGTAAGTTAAATATATATTAATATGGACAGGTGGTAGAGTGGTTTATTGCATCGGTCTTGAAAACCGAAGAGGTGAAAGCCTCCGGGGGTTCGAATCCCTCCCTGTCCGTTTGATGCGCTAATGGCGGAATTGGCAGACGCACCAGCCTTAGGAGCTGGCGCCTCAATGGCGTGGGGGTTCAAGTCCCTCTTGGCGCATTGTTTGCCACGGTAGCTCAGCTGGTAGAGCACCCGATTTGTAATCGGGCGGTCATCGGTTCAAACCCGATTCGTGGCTCTAATGCACCCTTAGCTCAATTGGCAGAGCATGTGACTCTTAATCACCAGGTTGAAGGTTCGATTCCTTCAGGGTGCATAACTCGAATGGAGAATATATGTTAGGGTACATTGTGTTAACGATTGTTTGTGCTGGTATGTTAATCTTCTCCGTAGGTGCTACATTTCTTGCAACAGAAGAAAAACCATATCGGTATAAATTAGACATTACCGACGAACACGAAATTTAAGTAGTACTGCGGGTGTAGCTCAGTGGTAGAGTCCGTGCTTGCCAAGCACGTTGTCGTGGGTTCGAATCCCATCGCCCGCTCTTATAGGAGAACAGTATGAAAGCAGCAGTATTTACATTTTTATTTATTGCGATATCAATTGGATTGTCAACTTGGTATATCGCAAGGTTTTTGGAAAAAGGAGAGTTCTAATGTGTGGATGCGGTCGTAGTCCCCGTGAGGACGGAAAGTGTGTTGGATTCCATAAGTTGTCAGAACAAGAATGGAATGAACAGAAGGAAGTATTAGTAGAAGAGTATTTGAAGGGGCAAGATAGCTCAGTTGGTAGAGCAGCGGACTGAAAATCCGCGTGTCGCCAGTTCGATTCTGGCTCTTGCTATAACATTCCTCGGTAGCTCAGTTGGTTAGAGCGGGTGACTGTTAATCACTAGGTCGGGGGTTCAAGTCCCTCCCGGGGAGCTTTAATTTAGGAGAATGTTATGCCAATTCGTAAGACCAAAGAGTTACTAGAAATGAAACCGATTGAATTGACCGAAACCGCAGAACATCGGATTCATAAACGGAAGTGGTGGGCAATTTTGATTTTGATTATCGGCGGTGTAATGTTAGCAGGAAAACTCCCAGTTCCGTATTCACTTGCATACGCATTGTTACTATTCGGTCATTTGGGAATGTTACATACATTCTATGATAAGCGTGATATTCCAATGATGGTCGTAAACGCAGTCTGGGTATTGATTGACGCGGTTGGAATGTACCGATGGTTCAACTAGGTCCATAGTGTAATTGGCAACACAACAGTCTCCAAAACTGTTTTTCTAGGTTCGAGTCCTAGTGGGCCTGTTTCACTTCAACTAAAAGGGTTATGAAAAAACTAGTATTGTTGTTAGCACTGATTGGCTGTTCTACAAAGTCACCAACTGAAGTTGTTAATGAACCATACATAAGATTTGCTAAAAATGTAGACTCATTATCAATTATCAGAAATGTACAGACATTCAAGCCGTTAGAGCTTCAAACAAACTTACCAGACCACACGAAAGTTATATGGGAATCTGATATTTGGGTGAAGGTTAGAGTTGGAGTGGATTCATCATATATAACAAATCGGTTGACTATTAACTGGCCATGGGTAGATACGGTAACTACGGTAAACTGTTGTTCGTACACATACAAGGGTTATGCAAAAAGTGTATTTGGTGCATTTGAAATCATGCGAGGACAAACTGCAACTATCGTGGCGTCAACAAAGGTGGGAAGAAAAGTGTTAGTTGATACTATAAAAGTTGTAATGTACTAAATTGGGGTGGTGGCGCAATTGGTTAGCGCACCGCACTGTCACTGCGGTGGTTGCGGGTTCGAGTCCCGTCCATCCCGTTCCCCTTGACGAAGGAGTGTATTATGAAGCGTGTATATTTGAGTAGCAACGAAAACAAAATTGCCGGAGTGTGCGGCGGATTTGCAGAGGCACTGGAAATCGACCCAACACTTATCAGATTACTCTTCGTTGCAGCGTTTCTTTCCCCACTTCCTGCTGTAATTTTTTATCTATTGTGCTGGATGGTTATTCCAAGAGATCCAGGTTATACCAAGTAAGACGGCTGGGTAGCTCAGCTGGTTAGAGCACGGCACTCATAATGCCGGGGTCGCCGGTTCAAGTCCGGCCCCAGCTATTGACACAGGAGGAATTATGTATTATATTACTTACAATGGGGTAGTTACCCCACATCCGTATCAAACTCGTGAAGATGCACTTCGTGAGTTAAAAAACACCTTTGGTGACCTTGAACTTGATAAACACGATATTGCATTTTGGCCAAGTGTATCAGCTCGGGGAAACACAAAGATTGAAATTAAACGATACGATGGTGAAATAGAATAAGGGAGTGCTGCAGAGTTGGAGAGCTGCGCCGGACTGTAAATCCGTTGCCATCGGCTGAGTAGGTTCGAATCCTTCCACTCCCATATACACCAGTAGCTCAGTTGGTTAGAGCATTCGTCTGATACACGAAAGGTCGCTAGTTCAACTCTAGCCTGGTGTACTTGCTTCTGTGGCGTAATTGGATAGCGCAATTGATTTCTACTCAATGGGTTGGGGGTTCGAGTCCCTCCAGGAGCGTATGGCGATTGTAGCTCAATCGGTTAGAGCATCGGATTGTGGTTCCGAGGGTTGCGGGTTCGATTCCCGTCATTCGCCCTAACAATAAAAATTTATAATATGAAACTTACTGACGCAAAACTTAACAAAGAGATTACAGTTATAAGTGTAGATAGTTGCGAGTACCAACATAAGTTGTCAGTATTGGGATTTGTTAGTGGATGTAAAGTGTGTCCATTAGATAATACAAATGATACTGTACTAGTGGATATAAAGGGGTGTCGATATGCTATGAGTAAAGAAATAGTGGACCACATCAATGTTGAAGAGTAAAAATTGCTGACATAGCTCAGTTGGTAGAGCACCACTTTGGTAAAGTGGAGGTCACCAGTTCAATCCTGGTTGTCAGCTCTTTCGGAGGTTATTATGATAACGATTCATCATGTAAAAGATTATACAGAATTATCTAAGACAGTTGCAAGTCTTGTCGCTATTCCTATTTCTAGTGGCAGACCATGTAATCTGGGAACACCGACCGGCGGTACTCCCGTAGGAATGTATAAAGAGTTGGTCGGTAAGAATCTCAACTGGGCAGCGGTACATACATTTAATTTAGATGAGTATGTAGGGATTTCTCACGACCACCCACAAAGTTATCATTATTTCATGCGAGAGAACCTACACTCTCATATTAGATTTAACGATGACCATATCCACTTCCCGCATGAAAAGTACGATGAAGAAATAAACGCACATGGGTCGTTAGACATCACAATATTGGGTATTGGTACAAATGGTCACATAGCATTTAATGAGCCGCACTCCAGTTTTGATTCTGTTACAAGAATAGTAAATCTTACGGAACAAACCATTAAAGATAATAGTAGATTTTTTGATACCGTAGAAGAAGTACCCACCCAAGCAATCACAATGGGACTTACTACGATTATGAATTCTCGTCAAATTATTTTAATCGCAAGTGGTAAATCAAAGTGGAATATTTTATGTGAAGCAATGTGGGGTGAAGTAACAGAACGAGTTCCTGCCTCCATCTTACAACGACACACCAACCTAAAGGTATTTTACTGTGATTGATAAGTTGATGATTGTTGCACACCCCGATGATGAGACATTGTTTGGTGGTGGAGAACTTATTAGACACCCTAAAGAATATAAAGTTGTTGTTTTGGATTATGGCAACCACATGGTTCGTCATCGTGAGTTTATCAAAGCGATGGAAATGATTGGAATTGAAAAATGGGAACATTGGGATGGAGAACCATATAAGTCCTCCGCTGCATACAACGAGTCTATACTGATTCCGTTAATTGAACGAGTATTACGCGAACGAGATTGGACAAAGGTGGTTACTCACAATCAAGGTGGAGAATACGGACACTATCGCCATGTAAGTACACATAATTTAATGGCGAGATTATGTCCAGAAAAATTGTGGATATTTGATATGAATGTAAAAGCTAGACTAGAAAAAAGAGTTCGTGAAAAGAAATATCAGATATTGACTGAATGTTACCAGTCACAACAGCAAGTACTTCGTTGGTTTGAATGGGAATATGAAATGATTAGCCCTTATAGTTCAATTGGATAGAGCACTAGTCTTCGGAACTAGGAATGTGGGTTCGAGTCCTGCTAAGGGCATCTTGACAAATACAGAAGAATATAGTATATTTTAGGTATTACGGGGAGTAGCTCAGTTGGTAGAGTACACGCTTTGGGAGCGTGGTGTCGCAGGTTCGAGTCCTGTCTCCCCGATAGGAGAGTATATGGTAGATGAATTTAATGTATTTAAATTATTTAATTTTAATAACTCTTGGATTCTTACCAAAGAAAAGATAGCTTCCTCTTGGTTAGTTGAACAAGTGGAAGGTTGGTGTGAGGTACATGTACATAATCATACTCACGAAATAAAGCATGTCAAATTTGAAGGCGCACACACCAATCTTCCAGAAGAAAAATATTATGAATATTTAAATAAATTTGCACTCAGTTGGAATTTATTTTTACAAGGTAAAAACACGGATGATAATTTCATAGTACTTATAAGAAACCCAATTCAAAAGTTTATAAGCGGATGGGTTCAAGATAATATTATGACAAAAGTAAGTAAAGAACTTATTGAAAGAGAAAACATTCGTTTACTAGAATATTTTGATGACTACTTAGTAGATAAATTTATAGAATTTGTTAATAAGCAAGTAACCACTACGAAAAACACATTTCCAGATGTAGAATCATTACCATACAAGTTCAAAGATATTTACGAAGAATTTTGTTTTCCACGAAATGAAATATTTTTTAAAAGAAATGTTAAAACTGTATTAGATTGCACTTTATACGGTCACCCTTCGCAGGACTTATTTGTAGTATGGAATTTGTTGTTCAATAAGCAATTACTGAGCAAAGACTCATTACACATAATTGACATAGATTTAGAAAATTTATCGTCTGCGTTGCAAAATAAATTTAACATAAAATTAAAAGAAGGAAACACATTTCGTAATAAAAGAAGTGAGTACTTGATAAATAAAGCTTATATACATTTATCACAACATTATACTATTATTAATCACCTCTTATCATTACAAATATTTTTTTGGTTTCAAATAGTATCAAGAATTTATAAAGATAAACCACATCACAATTATAAAAAAAAGTATTTTATAAATGAGGATTTAGACTTTTTTAATATTCAAACTCATTTAAATTGGTGGAAGTATATTCCGACAACAGTTTCACTAACATATAAGCTTAAATAATTTCATGAAAGAAAATGACAAGTTACCACACATTATTGCAGGAATCGCACTAGTTTTGTATCTAGTATTTCTTTTTTTCGTGACTAGAGAACAAGAGTTACAAGGTGGCGATATTCAACACGCAATAGAAACGGAACAATATAAATAAATTGGGCGGGTGGCAGAGAGGCCCAATGCAAGAGTCTGCAAAACTCTAAAGTCGCCGGTTCGAATCCGGCCTCGCCCTTAACTTAATATGACAATACCAAAATATATTATTAAAACAACACCGTATGAATACGCAAACGGGTACCACTGGTTTGAAATACTAGACGGAAACTATAAAGGGGTACATTTTAACTTTAGCAAGATTACAGTAGATAACGAAACACTAGACTTTCAGTATAATTTATTAGTAGTTCCGGCGAATATTGATGAAAATGATGTAGAACTTGAAGAATTAATTGGGAAGATATTACTAGAAAACATTGAACGAGGTAATTATGAACTTGACACCAAACGATAAGTTGAAGTTAGAAGGCGCACTCAAAGATATGTCCACTTCTATGACCAGGGTAGAAGCGGAACGTGACCTTCAAAAGAATGTTATTGGGGACATCTGCGAAGAACTTAACCTTAATAAGAAAGTATTCCGTAAGTTAGCCAAGGTCTACCATAAGCAGAACTTTGATGACGAAGTGAATACCCATCACGAATTCGAGAAGTTATACGAAACGGTTACCAATAAAGACAAGTAAAGTAGTTGGGACAGTTGGCTGAGTGGTCTAAAGCAGGAGATTACTAATCTCTCGTACCGCAAGGTACCGTGGGTTCGAATCCTACACTGTCCGTAAATATTTATTTATTTTTACTTAAAACTTATTTAAATACTATATATTAAGGTGGGACTTGACAAACAAGCTCACCTTATGTATATTTAAGGTGTTGAGTGATTGAAAAGTGAAGGGAAGTTGTTATGGAACTATCCGGGGTCGGACAACCCCCCGCTCCATTTGACCCCTCGTTGTTGAGATGCCACCATAACGGCACGGGGAAGTTTCCGACGAGAAGCGCTGTCAATTGATGAGACAAACATATAGTGAGGATGACACTATATGATAATAGATAGGTTCCTCCCTAACCCAATGGGAGGATTTTTTATCCAAAGAAGTTGCTCCTGTGGTGGAATCGGTATACACAACAGACTTAAAATCTGTCGGCCTTACGGTCTTGCGAGTTCGAGTCTCGCCGGGAGCATGGTTATGAAAAATAGAAGGGCCTGTAGCTCAGCTGGGAGAGCGCCTGATTTGCATTCAGGAGGTCATCGGTTCGATCCCGTTCAGGTCCACTTGACAAACATCCCGTAGTGAAGTATACTTAAGAAGTACGCTCCTATAGTGTCAACGGTTAGCACAAGAGACTTTTAATCTTTTAGGTCTTGGTTCGAATCCAAGTGGGAGCATAACCGCGAGTAGCTAAATGGTGAAGGCAGCCGCCTTATATGCGGAAGATATGGGGGTTCAAGTCCCTCCTCGCGGACTGTCGGGCCGTTAGCTCAGTCGGTTAGAGCACGCGACTCATAATCGTGCGGTCCTGGGTTCAAGTCCCAGACGGCCCATAAAATTTCAGAATAAATCGGTTCCATCGTGATATTTATATTACGATGGAATTTTTGTATATAACGGGTTCTTTATAATGTCTATGTTATTCACAGGAGACAACTTATGAAGAATCCGTTTTCTTATGCCTTTGGCGCTTGGTGGTTACTCACTTTACCACTTCACGCCCAAGAAAAAGAAATATTTGTAGAAAAGGTGACCAACTCTGTCGTAATTGGTCCCGTTGCAGGAAATCGTGGTCTTGAATTTGGTGTGAAAAATATCCTTGAAGAATTCTTGTTGGAAAAGGAATATAATTTAAATCCAAAATCACCAGCACGACTTCAAGTTGAAATTATATTCTTGGATGTTTTAACTACCAAGAAGAATGTCTCCGTGTTCCATTCAAACGCAGAAACGGTTGTGATACGGTTGCGCGGAACAATGGTTGTTAATGGTAAGAAGGGGAAACCCGTGGTTGTTGAGGAAAGTTCTTCGGAAATTTCTATGTCTACTTTGTTGATTGACGAAGGGGGCAAATTCAACCAAACAAGTCTCTCAAACGCCCTAAAGAAATCTTGTGAGAGCTTGATTAACAAACTATCGGAGTAATATGAAAAACATTTTAATGGCAGTTCTTCTACTTCTGCCTATTTTCAAAGTAGAAGCGCAACCCGCTCTTTGGTGGGGTGCAAACACCATCACAACCAATTCAAATGGTGGTCCAATCGTAAAAAATGATACAATTGTAATGGAAGTCAAGTTGAATCCTAACTTTTCTACCATTCGTTCGGTGTTCTTTGATTTTCAACATCAGAAGGATGCAATTACATTATTAGATGTGCAACGTGGGGCTGGTATTCCACAATCGGCTAATTTTACTTACACCAACAACTATTATCCAAATTGTAAGTTCAATAGAACCGCACAAAACACGACAACAAATGGTTGGAACAATTACATGAATGCGCAATACACTTGTAACGCAGCTACTGTTCCATATCATGCCATCAATCGTATCCAAGTGAACGTGTCCAGTGCAGCAAATATGGAACACGCCACCTATATCAAGCTTCGTTTCAGAATCACCAAGACGGATGCAGGGTTCCCATACGATTCTGTATATATGAACTTTGCAATTGGGTATGATGTAAACGGTGGTACTATGACCAACACCGAAAATGTTGGAGCAAAGGGTGTGTGGATTCAATTGGCACCTAATGCAAACAACTTGGTCATTGGTGAAGTCAAGCATAGTGCAAATGTTACCGCAGGATTGAAGAATTTGATGCGGTTGTCAATTACCGATACATTAACACAACCTACAGAAGTCACAAATGCAGCAGTAGGTGGTAATGGACAATTTGCATTTGCACAACAACTACAAGTCAACTCACCATATCGTTTCCGTTTGACAGTTCCGGCAGATAGTTTGGCACCGTTGAGTTTAGCAGCAACTACTATCTCAGACTTTACAGCAGCACAACAAGAATGGATTACCCAAAATCTTGACCGTACATTCAAGAACAACAACATCAACAAGGGTATGAAGTATTGGGCAGCAGATGTTAACAATGATGGAGTATTTGATGGTGGTGATGTTCAAGTCCTATTCAATGCAGTTACGGGATTAGACACCATTATGGCACCACCAGCAGGATGTGCAGCAAATTGTGCATACACCCTTCCAGTATTCTATGGGTCAGATTATGACAACACACCATTGACCAACTGGAATGATTTGATGACGGGCAAGACAATTGATATTATTTCAGGTCAAACAGAATATGCCATCATCAATCTCAATGGATATGGTGCAGGTCAAACTCGTTTCTATGTGGATATGCGTGAGTTTCCAGCAGGTGTGAACCCATCTTCTGTGAAGTGGATGAACATTCTTGATGTGTATAGTGGTCCCGTCACCTTTATGTCAAGTGATGCAACTTGGGCATTCTACAAGGTGGCATCAAGTTTTACCAAAGCAACCAATGGAACATCAGCATATAACAGTAGCATCAGAAACATCAATAATCAAAATGTAGATTACGCAATTAGTTCTAACGCAAAATTCAGTAACAAGACTCCAAGTTTTGTTCACGCACGAACCACCACCAGTGAACAAACCCTCGACATTCGTTACGCATTGAAGGGTGATGTGAATCTTTCACACTCATCATTGGTAACTGAACAACAAGCAGCAATCTATGGATGGGGTAACTTGGTGGTTCCAGATGGTAGAAGTATTGATACAAAGGTCACCAATGTAGTAGTTACCGGCGACACCATCAATATTCCATTTAATGTAGATACAAAGGGAATTGTGTTGTCTGGATTGCAATATGAAGTCAAGTATGACCCAACATTGGTCAAGTTTGTCAAAATGAATATTGATACTCCAAGTTGGGTGTCGTTTGTTCATCCAATGGCAGACGGAACTATTCGTTTTGGTGCAGTAGATAAAGATTTAAAAAACCCATTAACAGGAGCAAATCTCACCCCATTCAAGTTACAACTCGTAGCATTGAAGGCTGGTGTAGACCTAAACACCTCTGTGGTTTTGACACAGGTTATGGACGCAGCAGATAATAAGGGTAATCAGGTTGGCATTAACCTTTCCTCTACTGTAATCCGTTTGGTCGGTATCAGTAACTTCCGATAGGAGCTATATGAAAAACTACTTACGATTTGGGTTTATTACCCTATTTGTAATCGGTTGCTATGACAATAATATCTTGAGTCCAAAAGTGAATGAAACTGTTGATTTAGGAGTGAATTCAACCTCCACTAAGTTTAGAACACAACGGGTTACAACAACAGACGGACATGCATCAGTATTAGTAGAAGTTACACCAGGTGCATTGTATAGTTTACAACTTACCAGTATTGATGGTAAAGTATTGGCAGTAGAAGGATTTACCGCAGATAAAGTCAATCAAGTCATCAACCTTGATTATACCAAGATTAAAAATGGTTCTTACGACCTAAACCTACTGGATGTGTCTGGCAACCTTGTCAAAATTCCAGTAATTATCAACAAACAATAGGAGAGTGTTATGTCAGAAGAAAGTTCAGGTGGTGGATTAAAGAACGCAATCATTGGTTTAGTAACAATCATCATCACCGCAATCGCAGGTGTGGTTGGTAAGCAATTAATGGGTGGTGACGAAGCAGCAGCACCGCCACCAGCAGCACCAGTTATCAACTTGAATGTTGAAAACAATAACTCTGTAAAGGGTGGTTCAGGCGGTGGTGCAGCAGCACCAGCAGCAAAGCCAGCACCAAAGAAGGACGATTGGGCAAAAGCAGAACCAAAGTGGTAATTGTATGACTCCCGAAGAAGTTAAAGATTACGGAGAACGTGTAGAACGGATGGCTAAAAAAGAACCTGCTTATCCAGGTTGGGGTTTCTTTTACTATGAATCAGTTTATAACAAAGAGGAAATCAATCTATGCGAAACGAAGAAGAAGTTACAACATCTGAAGAAACTGAAGTCTCGGTTCTAGATGCAACCCCAATCGAGGAAACACCAATGACTACATCGGCAGAAAAATCAGCAACACAAGAAAGTAAGTTCCAAGAAATGTTGTTTAAGATGATGGCCCGTCGTTGGAACATCACCGCAATTGTTCTTATCACCTTTATGTTGATTGTCGGTGGTATCACCATGGCAGTATACAATCAAACCGCAATTGACGGAGAATGGAAAGAACTTCTCCTCCTTATGTTAGGTGCCTTTATCGGTTCCTATGGTAAAATTATTGATTACTGGTTCTCAGATACCGACAAGGACAAGATGTTAGTACAAAAGATGGACGAAGAAGATGGACAATCCTTCTCAAATACACTAGGAGGTTAATATGAAGGCATTTACACAAATCTTCAAAGACAATAATGAATATAACGAAAAAACAGTAATCGGTTTCATGTCATTTGCTGTTATGACCTTGTATTCCATCGTGGACTTGGTGACCGGCATTTATGGTCGTCCTTTAGAAATCCACGAATTTGTCTACAACTCATTTATGATTATTACATTAGGTTCATTCGGTATCGCAGGACTTGAAAAGTTCTCACCAACAGCAGTCAAACAAGCAGAAGCTGCTAACCGAGATGAAGAATGAAAAAATTATTAGCTTTATTATTAGTCCCAACACTTTTGTCAGCACAAGTTATTGGTAAGACGCAAACTGAAGAATATCGTGCGTCATTTGAAAAGAAAGTCAATATTGATTCGTTGTTAGATTACGATGGACCAAAAATTCCCATCCAACTATTGAATATTGGTATCAATGACGAAGTGTTCGCAATGTACCCAGAACTCAAAGATAAGCGTGTTGGTCTTGGGGTCACTAATATCGTTGTAGAATACTTGGAAGAAACTAATCGTTTCACCTTTACTGAAGATAAGACGGAAATCAAAAACCGTATGGTCAAGCAATTTCAAGCATCACAATCTGGATTTACTGAAAACAAATTAGATGGTCGTGGAAAGATTAAATTAGCAGAATATTTTGTATATATTGAAGTCTATGATTTTTCAGTTAGTGAAGATGAAACCATCAATATGAAAGATGGAGTTAAAAATAAAGTGGTTACCCGTTTAGGTTTACAGGTGAAGTTTGTTGATGCTGAAACTGGTGAATATTTTACTGGTTCTGGCTTAGGGGAAGCTAAAACAGTTCGTGAACTTACCATTATGAATGACGATAACTTTGGTGAAATTAAGTTCAATCAAAGTACCATTGGTACAACCACAAAGAAAGCATTAGAAGATGCATCAGCAAAGATTGTAACCAGAATGGTCCGTAAGGGGCTATTCAAGAAGTAATTATTTTTTAACCTTTAAGGAGTTTTTATGACAACGTTATTTGTTTTATTATTCGCAGCAGCATTAGTTGCATTTGTTCTTACCAAAAAGTCACAAGCACCACTTAAGCTTGTTGGTAATGTTAAGAAAGTTGAAGAAACAGTTGCAAAAGTAGGAGCAGTTGCAGTTAACGCACTTGATGTCAATGGCGATGGAAAGGTTGACCTTAAGGATGTTAAGGCAGCAGCAGAAGTGGTCAAGAAGGTTCGTAAGCCACGTGCAAAGAAGATTACACCAAAGAAAAAGAACTAATGAAAAAACTATTAGTATTTTTCTTATTAGCATTTCCATTACAAGCGCAGGATACCGTTCGGGTGAAACATGGCAACTATGAGTCGGTATTTTCTGTGAGTAAGAGGTATCCTGTGCTTGTGGAATGGACGGTGACTCGTAGTAAGTTGGAATGTAAGAATCCAGCAAAGCGTACGGACAAGTTTCTTCCAGACCCAAATATAAAGAAAGAAAGTAATATTGACGACGATTATGTAAAGTCTGGATTTGACCGTGGACACATCTCACCAGCAGCAGATGCTCGGTGTAATGAAAAACATATGGCAGAAAGTTTCTATTTTACCAATATGGCACCACAATATCCAGGACTCAATCGTGGTCAATGGAAGAACTTAGAAGAATGGACCAGAGTTCTTGCTGTAGAAAACGATTCTGTTATTGTTAAAGCAGGATGTGTCGGTGAAGCACAAAAGATGAATCGTGTTGCGGTTCCTACACACTGCTGGAAAGTGATTTGGGTCAAGGGACAATCGGAAGCATATGTGTTTCCAAATGTACCAGAACGCTCAAAGTCATTTGAAATGCATAAAGTACCGTTGGATAGTGTAAAGAAACTTACAAAGTTACCAATTAAATAATGAGACATATTAGAACCGCAGTTATACTATTATTATTTGTAGCATCAAGCTGTGGTAAAGCACAAGTTGTAGTACAAACTTGGGTTGACCCGTGTACGAATACAGTCCAGACCGCTACATTTCCTATTAATGGGCCTGGGGTACTGATTTCGTATCGTGGTCAATCCAAGATTTTTACTGCGGCACAAGCACAAGCGGGTGAGCTATTAGTATGGATTAATCAAGTCACGGTAAACATTCCGTGTCCCGTAGTAAATAATCCAGTGGTGACACAAACAACAACCACCGTAGCGACACAAGCAGCAACCCAAGCGGCATCTGCCGCAGCTAGTGCAGCAGCATCAGCGGCCGCTAGTGCAGCAGCATCTTCGGCAGCTTCATCAGCTGCATCATCGGCTGCAGGTAGTGCTGCAAGTTCGGCAGCAAATAGTGCCGCAAGTTCCGCAGCAACATCGGCGGCCGCATCCACTCCACCACCAACTCCCGCAGCACCACCCGCACCAGCAGCACCCGCACCATCAAGTAGTTCATCATCTACACCTGCACCAAGTAGTTCGTCATCAGAACCCGCACCATCATCAAGTGGTGGTGGCGGTGGTGGAGAATCTAAGCCAGCAGAAACCAAAGCTGAAGCCAAGTCTGAATCTTCATCTTCGGAATCTAAATCAGAATCAAAGTCAGAAGAAAGTAAATCTGAATCTAAATCTGAAGAAAAGTCTGAAGAGAAAAAGGACGAAAAGAAAGAAGAAAAGAAAAAAGGTGGTGAAAATGTTAATCCCTTATTAGTGGCATCCGATTTAACCACAGGTCAAAATCCAGATGGTAGTTTAACTGCGATGTTGACCACAGGTGTCTCGCAATCTTCATTAGCAGGTGATAAGAGTTATGGTGTCACTGGTATTCTTTGGTTGACATTTGACCAAGGAGCAATCAGTGCTTCGTATTCGAAGATGAAGTTTGATAAGGGTAAGTTAAAACATATTATGTCGTATGCAAACACTACCGCATATCTTAAAGGAACTTGGATGAATATGGCTGGTGCAACTTGGGTCAAACCAAGTCCAAAGTGGGGTGTGGTTGGGGTTAGTGGTAATGTCATCATCCTAGCAGTACCAGATGAAATGGAAAAGAAAACCGCAATCAGCTACGCAACCTCACTTGCAGCATTTTGGATGCATAATCCAATTCAATTAAACGAACGAGCAACACTTTCTCCACAAGTATTTTTGTTGGGTGCACCAGTCTCATATAACGATATGACAAAGTTTACATTTAGTGACCAACTCAGCGCAATGATTGGTAACTCAGTAGACTATAAGATTACCAAGCGATTTGGTATGACAGGCGCACACAGAGTAATGGTTCCGTCCTCAGGAAAACCTCTACACTTTTTACTCATCGGTTCTCGGGTAACACTATAAGGAGTTATTATGATTAAAGAATTACCGTTTTCAGAACAAAGTGCATTATTTGCAAGATTTAGTAATTTAGCATATCAAGCACCAAAAGAAGCAACCAAGTTATTTAAAAAAGCAGGATTTGAAGAAGTCACATATTA
>Ga0315909_10005553_pt1 | contig 14435 bp, 11 predicted proteins | sample LakEriMetagenome_11_FD_203527 | JGI IMG/M metagenome (GOLD analysis project Ga0315909, IMG submission 203527) | Freshwater fungal communities from buoy surface, Lake Erie, Ohio, United States - Buoy 2 MA125 | ecosystem: Environmental > Aquatic > Freshwater > Lake | place: USA: Lake Erie, Ohio...
CGAGAAACATGAGGGAGATAGGTTGAGGCAACCATCGATGAGCCATCCTTGTGCATCGAGGAGAAACCAGGCGATGGCGGGATGGTATCGAAGCGATCCAGGTGCTGCAAGAGATTTCATCGCTCGAGCTGCGAAGCCAAAAAGATCGACAGCCACCAAGCCGCGCAAGCTCGATCATCGACCCTCAGGCCGAGACCTGCACGGCTAGCTAGCATTCCGATCGCAGCTCTAGAGTACCGCCACGGCGTTGATGCCATTTCGCGTGTTTGCAGCGGAGAGAAGCCGGGGAAGAAGAGCCGCGATGCTACCAAGCTCCAAGCCTTCGGCCTCCAGGCGATTTTTCCAAGCGAGAGCGTCCCACGGCTTCCCAGCCTCGGCCGCGACTTTGGCTTCTTCAACAAGCGACAGAAGCAGCTCTCGCGGAACCTCGATGTCGCGGACCAGTTTGATCAACCCGGGAAAAATTCCAGGGGTGGGAAAAGGAGCAACGTTAGGGGGAAGCCAGGGTAGGGGACCTTGCGGGATCGCAGCAGGAATAAGAACGGATAGATCGACGCCAGCCTCGGTCAGCTTTTGCCTTAAGGTGTCGATCGTCCAGTCGTTGCCGGCTTCCCAGTCAGCCGCCCACTGTTCTTTCAGCTTCTGAAGAAGTTCGGTGGAAACGCCTGCATCGGCCAGTCGCTGCATCCAGGGATAGATGTGAGGATGACGCTCGATGGGATCCAGAGAGATCAGGTCATCCGAACCATCGGGGTTTCCAGGTGGCAATTCGGGGTGGCGCTGGAAGATTGCATCGAAATCGATGCCTGCCTCGGTCAGCTTTTGCCTTAGGGTGTCGATCGTCCAGTCGTTGCCGGCTTCCCAGTCAGCCGCCCACTGCTCTTTCAGCTTCTGTAACAGTTCAGTGGAGACTCCCGCATCGGCCAGTCGCTGCATCCAGGGATAGATGTGAGGATGACGCTCGATGGGATCCAGATGAATCAGGTCATCGGAATCGTCCGAGTCGCCAGGTGGGAATGCGGGATTGGCCGCTCCCGCGTCGCTATCGTCGGGACGCGATTCTGGTTTCCGAAGCTCACCATCAATCCAGCGATCGCCCCATTCAGGCCGACCTCCCAATCGAAGGACATGCAGTGTCTCGATCGCCGACTGCTTGATGGCCTCATCGGTGCCGTTACGTTCCAGCCACTGTTCCAGGAATTGGACTCGTGATTCGATCGGAAGCGAGCTGGGTTGAATGGTGTCGGAGCTGCTGGGGCGGTTCAGATAATTGAGGACCAGAAGCGCGTCGATCGGGGAGAGGTTGGAATCGGCGTTGATGTCCGTGGCAAACGACCGGGGTTCCACTCGGCTGGCCGGATCCCGACCTTGGTTCAACTGGTTGATCACCACCAGGAGATCCACCGGGGTGACCGATCCGCTTCCGTTGCTATCTTCTGGGAAGCGGAAGTTGTGGACCGGGGCCAAGTCGGAAGCCATCAATTGACGCATTTCCAATTTTTCGATCGCAAGACGTCGTTGGCGAAAGGGTTTGGCCATAGCGGTTTCACCTGCAGGAAATGAGTGGAGCGATGGTTCCGAGGTCGATGGGGTTTTGGCGAACGGATAACGAGAAGGTTTCCGCACCCGATTCTTCAATCTCCCTGTTACGGAGGCTATCAGACCGCAGGGGGCCATTCAAGAAGAAAATGCCGGTCCTTTCCTACTTCGTCCATTCGTCGACCGGCGGATGAGCGGGATTTGGGTAGCCAGCCAACAGATTGGCAGCTTTTGACCTTCCTTAGATCCCCGCGCCATTCGATCTGCTGACCGCCGCAGGGGGGGTTAGGAGGAGGCGACTCCCTTGCGACGGACCTAGGCGACACGACGCTGGGTGTCACCCCCCAACGCCTGGACCGACTGCCGCCACGGTTCCAGTCGCTGGTTGGCCTCGCGCAGTCTTCGCGTGATTCGCCGCACGAACGTCTGATCGCGCTGGCCCAAGACCCACCCCAACCGCTCGGCGACGGTCGATGGGTGGACCAGTGCGCTGGCCAGCTGGCCCAACTGCCCGGCCAGCGAATCGACGATGACTCCTGCTGTCGGATTTTGGGCATAGGCGGCGGCAATCTGTCCACTGGCCATACCGGTCGCATAGGAAGGTTGGCTGGCAATTCGTGCCGGCTGGTCGATGATCAGTTTCGATTCCGGGCAGGCCAGCGTCTGAAACTCGAGGGCAGTGAGAGCCAAAGTCATTTCGGCGTCGGCAGCATCCCGAGGAAGACCTTTCAGCCAGCCATCGAGCGCTAGGAGGGCGCGCTTACGGAAAAAGCCCCCCATCGAGGAGACACCGACCGACTCGCCTTCGCGAACTTGCGGCTTCAGGGAGCGCCGAGGCAGGGCGGTGCGATCCAGGCCACCGGCGATGCGGGGGCCGCCCGGTGCGTGATAAGCAGGTTGCACGGCACCGATTTGTGCCTCTGTAAACGCCTCCAACGGACCATGCCACCACTCTTTGGTCACGGTCATGCCAGGAGCGATCACCTGGACGACGGGAGCGATCGACGACTGGATCCCTTCGTAGGCCATCGAGAACCAGTCGGTGTTGGGATCGACTGGCAGGATGGTCATTTCCACCCCCGACAGTCCATAGGGGTCGGAGTATCGACCCGCATCCACTACGATCAATTCGATCTGAGAATCCCGATTCTCAAGGATCGAAAGAATGGTCGCTTCCAGGTGACTGGGCCCCTGTTGATAGGGGATCACCGCCGCAAGTTTCGGCACAGACGCACTCCCTCAAGAAGTCGAAGGGGACTTCCTTCATCCGGCCCGCATCCTCGCGGGGGAAGATTGGTGACGATCAGGCCAGCCGATCGTCCCCGTCTGTTTCGGCAATTCAAAATGCCTGTTGTGAAGGGAACCGGACGGTTGCACGAAATGACGAACAAGCGGGCTGGGTAATCTGCATCGACCTTGCGGTTCCCGGTTCTCAATTTCACTGGACCGGAAATACCCTCTGTCCTATGTCTCGTAGCCCAGGTTGGGGGCCAACCATCGCTCGATTTCCCTCAGCGACCTACCTTTGCGTCGCGCGTAGTCCTGTACCTGATCCTGCGCTAGTCGGTCGACGGCGAAGTATCTGGCCTGGGGGTGAGCGAAATAGAGCCCGCTGACGCTGGCGGCTGGCCACATCGCAAAACTCTCGGTCAGCTTCACACCGATCTGGTTCTCTACATCCAGCAACTGGAACAGCGTCTTCTTTTCGGTGTGATCAGGGCAAGCCGGATAGCCTGGGGCAGGGCGGATCCCGCGATACTCTTCTTCGATCAACTGATCGTTGGTCAGCGACTCTGTCTTTCCATAACCCCAGTCGACGCGGGCCTGCTTGTGGAGCATTTCGGCGTAGGCTTCCGCCAGTCGGTCGGCGATGGCCTTGACCAGAATCGAATTGTAGTCATCGTGCTGCGATTCGAACTTGGTCGCCATTTCATCGGCACCGAACCCTGCCGTGACGACGAACGCACCTAGATAGTCTTTGCGTCCCGAGTCCTTCGGGGCGATGTAGTCGGCCAGCGACCGGAAGTCGTTTTGCCCCTTGCGTTCCCATTGCTGACGAAGGCAATGGAAGCGGGCCTTCTCCTGATGGCGCTGTTCGTCGGTGTAGACAACGATGTCATCCCCTTCACTTGCTGCTGGCCAAAAGCCATAAACCGCTTTCGCTTTCAGCGACCCGTCTCGGGCACAGGCCTTCAGCAGCTCCATCGCGTTGTGATGCAGCTCCTTGGCTTCCTTGCCCACGACGGGATCTTCAAAAATCTTCGGATACTTTCCTTTCAATTCCCACGCCATGAAAAATGGGGACCAGTCGATGAAAGGAATCAACGATTCGATCGACTGGATTGGAATCGTGCGATTGCCCAGGAACTGAGGCGTATCGATCTGGATGGACGACCAATCGGTGGCAAACCTCTTGGTGAGCGCTTCGGCATAAGGAACTAGCTTCACCTGCCTAGCCTGGTAGCTGGCAACCAGTTCCGACTGCAATTGACGATTGTTGGCCGCAAACGTGCTGCGCGCTTCGGGATTGACCAACTGTTCCACCACGCCGACGCTTCGCGATGCGTCGACGACATGGACGACCGGATGGGAGTAGTGAGGCGCTATTTTGACGGCGGTGTGCTTGGCACTGGTGGTCGCACCTCCAATCATCAGCGGTAGCTTCATCTCCAGCCGTTCCATCTCCTTGGCGACGTGCGTCATCTCGTCCAGGCTGGGGGTGATCAGGCCCGATAGACCGATGATGTCGACCCCATGCTTGTTGGCTTCCTCGAGGATCTTCTCGCAGGAGACCATCACGCCCAGATCGATCACCTGAAAATTGTTGCAGCCAAGAACGACGCCGACGATGTTCTTCCCGATGTCGTGAACGTCTCCCTTGACCGTCGCCATCAGCACCTTGCCTCGTGACGACTGAGCTGCTTCGCCGAGATTCCGTTTCTCCTCTTCCATGAAAGGGGTCAAATAGCCGACCGCTTTCTTCATGACGCGAGCGCTTTTGACCACTTGAGGCAGAAACATCTTGCCGGCGCCAAACAGGTCGCCCACAACGCTCATCCCCTCCATCAGCGGCCCTTCGATCACTTCCAGGCAGCGCGTGCACTGCTGGCGTGCTTCTTCGGTATCTTCTTCGATGAACTTGTCGATCCCCTGGATGAGGGCATGCTTCAGCCGTTCACGGACCGGTTGCTCGCGCCACTGCAGGTTGTCGGTCGAGGCTTTCTTCCCCTCTCCCTTGAACGATTCGGCAAACTTCAGCATCCGCTCGGTGGCGTCGGAACGGCGGTTGAGCAGCACATCTTCGACATGCTCCAGCAGATCCTTTGGAATCTCTTCGTAGACCGCCAGTTGCCCTGCATTGACGATCCCCATATTCATCCCAGCGCGGATGGCATGGTAGAGGAACGCCGAGTGCATCGCTTCGCGAACTGGTTCATTGCCGCGGAACGAAAAGCTGATGTTGCTAACTCCGCCACTGACGTTCGCGCCTGGGCATTCCTTGCGGATTTGCCGGACGGCCTCGATGAAGTTGACGGCGTAATTGTCATGCTCTTCGATCCCAGTGGCGACGGTGAGGATGTTCGGGTCGAAGATGATATCCTCGGGCGGAAACCCAACCTGCTGCGTCAGCAACTGGTAGGCCCGTTTGCAGATCCGCACCTTCTCCAGCGTCTCGGTGGCCTGCCCCTGTTCGTCGAAGGCCATCACCACCACGGCGGCTCCATACTGTCGAACCCTGCTGGCGCGCCGGAGGAATTCCGCCTCTCCATCTTTCAGGCTGATCGAGTTGACGATCGCTTTGCCCTGCACGTTCTGAAGTCCTGCCTCTAGCACCTCCCACTTGCTGCTGTCGATCATCACCGGAACCGATCCCGCAACGGCATCCCCTGCGATCAGTCGCAGGTACCGCGTCATCGCTTCCGCACCATCCAAGAGCGCGTCGTCCATGTTGATGTCGATGACCGAGGCGCCGTTTTCCACCTGCTGCCTAGCTACCTCCACCGCTTCCTCGAACTGATCGTTCCGAATCAGCTTGGCGAACGCCCGCGATCCGGTGACGTTGGTTCGCTCCCCGATCATCGTGAAGGGGTTTTCTGGCCGAAGCACCAGCGGACGCGATCCGCTCAGCCGCGTCCAGACCATCGGCTCCGGGTCCTTCCGTGGCGGCATCTTCGCCACCCGCTCGGCGATCGCATGGATGTGATCGGGGGTGGTGCCACAGCAGCCTCCGACGATATTCAGCCATCCCTGCCTGGCGAAGTCCTCGATGTAGTCAGCCATCTTCGATGGCGACAGATCGTACTGGCCAAAGGCGTTGGGCAGACCCGCATTGGGATGGCACGAAATCGGCACCGAGGAGACCCGCGAAAGTTCCTCCAGGTGGGGTCGCATGACGTCCGGACCCAAGGCGCAATTCATGCCAACCGAAAGCATCGGGAAATGACTGACCGCCGTCCAGAACGCCTCCACCGTCTGGCCGCTGACAAACGTCCCGCCCCCCTCACCAAAGGTGGCGCTGACCATCACCGGGATCGCCGTCCCCCGCTCCCGAAAAACTTCGCTGATCGCAAAAAGGCAAGCCTTCAGGTTCAGCGTGTCGATCGCCGTCTCAGGAAGTAACAGGTCGACGCCCGAGGCCATCAGCGCCTCGACCTGCACCTTGTAACTGTCCACCATCTCCATGTAGGTCACATCGCGGTGCGCCGCATCTTCGACGTTGACGCTGATCGCAAGCTGCTTGGTGGTCGGTCCGATGCTTCCTGCAATGAACATCGGCTGGTCCGGACGCTTGCCTGACATCGACTCAATCGCCCGCCGCGCACACTGGACCGCTGCCGCATTGAGCTCGGGCAGCAAGCTGTCAGGCAGATTGAACTCCTTGATCCCGATCGGGCTGGCACCAAACGTATTGGTCTCCAGAATGTTGGCGCCCGCTTCCAAATACGCCCGATGAATGTCGGTGATCGCATCGGGCCGCGTCAGACAGAGGATGTCCGAGAAACGCACCAAGTCCTTGTCGTGACCGCGAAAACGGTCGCCACGCACCGCCTCCTCATCCAGATTCAGCTTCTGAATCATCGATCCCATAGCGCCGTCCAGGATCAGCATCCGTTCCCGCATCAAACCAGGCAGCGAATCGCTAGCCTTTCCCCAATCGCTCATGCTGCTCCCCAACTGCTGTGGATTTGATCTTTCACTCTGACCGAGCTTTTCCTAGGTTCCCACCTGAAAGGCTTGTTTTCCGAGTCGCATGAATTTCGATTCAAGGCACGGAAGGTCCAAGCCCCTATTGTGTGTCGGAACTTGGAATTTGGAACCTCTGTTGGCTGAATGTGGCACCTTGGAATCTTCTTCGCACTTTGCCTAACCGGCAAAACGCTCAAGATCCAACCTTGGAAGGACGATTCCATGTTCGTGCAGCCGCTCAGGTCTCCGACCCACAGCAGCTCGATTTGTATTCACGAAGGGACCTGAGCATGTCGGCGCATCAACAGGGAAAGAACCGACCAGGGAGAACAGCGAAAATTGGGCTTTTCCCCCCAGTCCTAGCGAGGGTTCCCTATCTTCCGGCTCCCGCGCCGCTCCAATTCCGCACCGATCCACCCCATAGCCCCCCCATCCCTACGCCGCATGCACTTCCGGCCATGGGACGGGAGGATCCAGCCAACCATCGTCCGCCGGCATTTTTAACCCAAGGATCCACCTCCCCATCGGGATCCGATGCCGTCTCCCCAAAACCACAGATCACCGATGCCTTCGATCCCCCTCGCGCTAGGGAAAGTTCGCCGCCAGGGCGATTCCACTGGGTCCACCGCACTCTGGTGGCCGCTTTGATGGTCGCCTGCGGAACGCTGGCTTGGGTGACATGGAACAAACAAAACACGGTGCGATCGACTCGCTTCGGCAGCGGTGAAAAGCTCTACTCCGGCGACGCACCTTCCCTCGGCTCATCGGACTCTCGGTCCAAAGCTCCCAGAGCTGCCGGTCTGCCGGTACCGATGATGCCCAAGCCGATCGAGGAACCACCGGCAGCTCGCTCTGCCTCCCGACGCAGCTTACCCGAACCGACCGCAACCCCAGACCAGCCAATCCATCCTGTCCCTCCTGCCACCGGTCCAGTCAACAAGTCGCAAGCATCCGGCCTTCTGGATGCCTTCGATCCACCCTCCGCTCCCGATCGCCCTGATCCGTTGAAGCCAGACAGCATTTCGCCATCCGAAGCCCCGTCGCTTGGCGATCCCAACGAGGAGATCCTCCTAGAAGCCGACGCCGGGACCAGCAGCGCCTCGGCCATGCAGCCAAGGCAAGTCAGTCCATCGCCATTTGGAGCCGGTCGTCCTTTGGAGGTTCGGCCGGGGATTCCGCCGATGAGCGAATCGCAGTTCGAATCGCTGCCGCTGCAGCAGTTGCTGGAGGCGCGAAGAGCGGTGCTTGGGCGACCAGCCAAGAATGAGCCTCCGCAGCCCGCCGATTCAACATCGACGTCGGGGACCCCCAATCTTCCACCCGGTGCGCGGCGATTGCCACCCTACCAACCAGCACTTCAGCAAGTCGCGCAGGAAATTCTCCCAGCCCCGGCTGCGAACCCTCCAATCGCATTGGATGGCGGCGCTGCAGGATCGTCGGCCATGGCCGCCCCGCAGCAACCGGTTCGACCACCCTATCAGCCAATTGGTGTGCCCGCGTTGCTGCCTCCGCCAACCTCAGGCAATGCCATGCCGCCATCTGGCGCGCTTGTGCCACCGGTCCCTGGGACCTCTTCATCGCCCTTACCGAACACCAGCCCCACAGCACCCGCTAGCTTCCTGCCGCCGCCCCCTTCAGGACCAACGGCACCCACGGGACTAGTCCGCTAGTGGACGCAGCGAATTCACTTCATCCGCAGCGAGGGATTCCGATCCCTCCACTCCTTCCGCGATTCGACTAACTAAAGAGAACGACGATGAGTTCGATGAATCAGGCTTTTCTCCGAGCGTTCGCGAAGCAACAGGCTGCCCAGGCAGCTCGCGCCACCCATCACCAGCCGGTGGTTGGCACCAGCGAGCCGGGGGCTTCGCAAGCTGCGGATGCACCTAAGACCGATCAGGGCGAAGCCATCCAATCGGATCGAAGTTGCTCAGCGACCCCGATCGCCAACACCCCGAGCGCCAACACCCCGATCGCTCTGGCCGGATGGAGCATCTCCACCCTGGAGACGTCGGGCATCGACTCGATCGACGGAAAGGCCCCGATCGACGGCAAGGCAACGTCCAGCCCCTTGGATGTCCAATCGATCCAAGCGACCGAGTCGGAAGCGAGCAAGGCTTCTCAAGTGCAGGGGCCGTTGACGGAAGCAGAACGGGCGACTGCCCTTCGCATCCATCCCGAATTGGAGGACGAAGCGCCGGTGGAGCCGATGAGGTCGACCAGTCAAGGTAACGTGTGTCAAAGTAAAGCCTTTCAAAGCACTTGGGAAGTCGATGGCCTGCAGTGGCCTGAGATGGTTTTGGTGTTGGAACAGCACCGCAGCGACCTGATCGACACCCTAGGATGGGCTCAGGCAACCGCTCACGCCCGCGGCGCCCGCATCCTCTGGGTCACCAGCCCCCAAGCTCGCTCCGGTCGATCGACAATCGCCTGCTCGCTGGCTCGCGCCGCCAGCATGCAGGGGCTGAAGACCTTGCTGATCGACGGGGACTTTGAACATGCCTCCCTGGCGCAGCAGATGCACCTGGAAGCAACGTTGGGCTGGGAGCAGGCATTGGAGCAAAGGATTTCGCTGGAAGAGGCAGCCATTCACAGCCTCTCCGATCAGCTGACGCTCTTGCCGCGTTTGGAGCGGACGATTCCGGAATCGTTGCTGGCCTGTCCAGAGACGATTGCTGCGATGCTGGATCAACTCACCGAATCCTTCGACTGGATTGTGATCGACGGCTCACCCCTGGATGCGGTCTCGCTGCCCCTTTGGACCTTCCCCGATCGCACTCCGATCGATGCCGCCATCGTGGTCATGGGATCGGGAGCCGCCGAAGCAACTTCCTACGAAGCCGCCTGCGAACGCATTGCTGCCATGGGGATTGAGTCGACCAGTCGCGTCGATAACTTTGTCCTCGACCCCGTATGAAACGGCAAACAGGTTGCCCCAGCAGACAGGTTGCACCAGCCAACAGGCCGAAAGGATCTCAGCGATGTACGAAAGCTATTGGGGACTGACTCAGCGTCCCTTTGATGAGCGGCAGGATCTGGCTTGTTATTATCCTGGTGAAGCGCATCAGGCCACCCTGCTGAAACTTCGCTATGCCATCGAGAACCGATCGCTCTCGGCGCTGGTCAGCGGCAGCAGCGGGATGGGCAAAAGCCTTCTCATGCGATGCCTAGCCGATCAGATCCGCGAACCCGCCGGTCCGGTGCGGCATCTGGTCTATCCTGCGATGAACCGCGAGTCATTCTTGCGCACGGTGGCTTCGCGACTAGCCGACCGGTCGATCGCCTCCATTGAAGATGAAGCGATGGCGCTGGAACTGCTGGAGACATGGTTGGCCGATCAGGTGAAGGCGGAGCGTCATCCTGTTTTGGTCCTTGATGAAGCGCAGGTGCTGGAATCCCACGGCTTGCTGGAACCGGTCCGGCTGCTAATGAACCTCGCCAGCCAAGCCGGTGCTGGACAGGCGGCGATGACCATGATCCTCGTCGGTCAGCCCGCCCTGACGGCTCACTTGCAAAGACACTCCGCGCTCGAGGAACGCATCGCCGTGCGCTGCATGCTGCCGCAGTGGAGCGACGGGGAGACGCATGCGTACATGAGCCATCGGATGCGATGCGCGGGTGCGCCGCTGGAGCGAATCTTCGGGGAGGATGCGATCGATCGGATCTGTGAACTTAGTCATGGGATCCCAAGAAGGATCAATCGCCTCGCCGATCTGGCGCTCATGGTCGGCTATGGTGAAGAGGTCGCGCAAATCGACCGGCGTCTGATCGACAGTCTGCAGGAGGAATTGTCCCTTCCTGCCGGCGTCGAGGGCTGATCGCGGCGACCACGTCGCTCTCCAGCCACCACGCCTTGCACCTACAATCTCTTTCCACAGCAGCTCGGTTGCTGGATACTGACCAGTAGCTGATGCGTTCTGAAGTGGCATCGAGTTTCGGATTTCGACAAGGGACGATTCTTGACAAGGGACGATTCACTGTGCAGCAACACGCGATTCCTGAGGCCCTGCGGCCGCTCGATCAAAAGATGCAAGGGCGACTGGAGATGGCCTGGAAGGTCGCTTGCCAGGCAGGCGAAGTGACGCGCAGTTATTTCCGCTCGGACCGCTTCCAGATCGAACGGAAGAACGATCGAACCCCAGTCACCACGGCCGATCGCCAAGCCGAACTGACGGCCAGGCAGATGATCTCCGATGCATTCCCTGCGGATGGGATTCTTGGCGAGGAGTATGGAGAGCAGCCAGGGCAGTCGGAGTATCGATGGATCATCGATCCGATCGACGGTACCAAAAGCTTCATCTGTGGTGTGCCTCTTTATTCGACCCTCTTGGGATTGATGCGAGGGGACGAACCGGTGGCCGGGATCATCGCGATCCCGGTCCTTCAGGAAGCTGCCTTCGGAGTGCATGGGGGCGGCTGTTGGTATGTCGAAGGCAACTCATCCTGGAAGCCGGCGAGGGTTTCCTCGGTCGGCCAATTGCGAGACGGACTGTTTGTTTCTTCGCAGGTTGATTCGTTTGAACGACGCGGCGCCCAGGCGGCATACCAGAAACTGCAGTCGACTGCATCGATCACCAGGACCTGGGGGGATGGCTATGGCTATCTGCTAGTTGCTACAGGACGAGCGGAGGCGATGGTCGACCCGATCGTCAGCCCTTGGGATGTCGCGGCGATCGAACCGGTGGTGGTGGAAGCTGGTGGACGCTGCACCAGTTGGTCGGGGCCCTTCAACCTTCATGCAGGCGAATTGGTCGGCACCAACGGCCATGTGCATCCAGAAGTGCTTCAATTGCTCTCTTCGTAGCCATTCTTCTTCGCCAACCTCTCTTCGTAGCCACCTCTCTTGGTAGCCGCCTCTCTTGGTAGCCACCATCGCCAGATGGTGGATGGACCTGTACCGACGTCATTCTCCGCCCTCCACCGCCTAGCGGCGTTAGCCACACGCAGGCGCGTGGCCTGACCTCTTGCGTGGCATGGCCGTCCCGGCCATGCAATCCCGCACAGGACTCTCAACGTAGCCACTCTTCACGGCTACTATCGAAAGGGTTCTGCGGACTGACGCTAGAAAGCATTCATGCCAGACCACCGGATTCGCCCACGCCATTGCCACCCTTAGTTCTGGTACTTTTTAGCCCCATCAATAGCGCAACAGGTTACCATCATGAGAGCAGTTCGTAGAATGAAGGTCGGCGCAACGGTGCCAACTAGATGCGTTCCCAGTCGAAAATTTTGAGAAACCTCATGTCGATAGAAATCCCTGGTGACCTACTGCCATTTGTACGTCGAATGGTAGCGGCTAAACGTTTTCTAACTGAGGATGATGTGATTGCAGAGGGTATTCGATTACTACAGGCTCGCGAAAGTCTGCGAGACGAGGTAGTCAAGGGATTCGAGCAACTAGATGCAGGTCTCGGGACGACGGCAGCTGAAGTTTATGATCGTGTAGAGCAGCGAATCCTCGCAATTGAGTCTGGTAATTTGTGATGTCATCCGTTTTCCACTCTCCGGAAGCGGAAAGCGACCTCTTGGGAATTGCGGAATACATTGCTCGCGATAAGCCAGAGGCTGCTCGTAGCTGGATTCACAAAATCTGCATGGTGTGTCAAGCCCTTGCTATCCAGCCAACACTCGGAGAGGCGCGCACCGAGTTTGGAGTCTCCGGTTGTCGATCGTTTAGCGTTTGTCACTATGTCATTTTCTTTCGACCAAAAGAGGAAGGTATTGAAGTCGCGAGGGTCATTAATGGTAGTCGCGACTTGCGAAGTCTTTAATGGACCAACCATCCTTCTCCGCCCTCCACCGCCTGGCGGCGTTGGCTACAGGCAGGCGCGTGGCCCGAACTCGCGACCCAACCTCTTCCAACGCGATCGAAACACTCAAACCGTTCGTTCTTCGGCCGGTTCGATATGGATCAGCACCTGCCGCAGCGCGGGGATTTTCTGCAGAAGCACTGCTTTGACTTTGCCTCCCAATCGATGCGCCTGATCGACGCTGAGATCGGCCGGAACATGCAGATGGAGATCGGCATAAAAGCCCGCACCGCTCTTTCGCACATGCAGCTTCTCCACGGCTCGCACCCCCTCCACCCGCTCGGCCACCCCCCGCACCTGATCGGCCATCTCCGGCTCATCCGCATCCAGCAGCTCACGAAGAGCCGGCTTGAGAATGCTCCACGCCGTCCCCAGAATGATCGCTGCCGCGACCAGCGCTGCCCACTCATCGGCTGCCGCCAGCCACGCTTGGCCCGTCCACTTGGGTCCCCAAACGGCGATCGCTACCCCCACCAACGCTGCCAGGGAGCTGATCGCATCGGCGCGATGATGCCATGCGTCGGCATGCGCCGCGCTCGACTGCTCTTGCTTCGCCCCGTGAGCTACCTTCCGAAACAGCAGCTCCTTCACACCGATCACCAGCAGCAGCACCAGCAGCGTCCAGGGTTCGGGCGACGATGGCTCCCCCGCCCAAGTCCGAATCGATTCCCAGGCAATCCAGAACGCTGCGATCACCAGCAAGCAGCCTACCGCCAAAGCGCCAACCGCTTCGGCCTTCCCATAGCCATACGGATGCTTTTCATCGGCCGGACGACTGGCCACCCGCAGCGCCTGCCACACCAGCAGCGAACCGATCGCATCGGCAAACGATTCGACCGCATCGGCCACCAACGCGCTCGAATGACCAACCACCCCGGCCAGGAATTTGATCCCGGACAAAAGCAGACTGGCAATCAGTCCCAGCAGCGTGTTGCGAAGAAGCGACGAACGTTCCATAGAATCGAGATAGCTCATCCATTGAAATCGATACGATGCATCCAGCATTGTCCCTGCAAAGCGACGGCTGGAGAAATGGCAGTTGCACGATCGCAGCAAGGGAGGGGGCCTATGGAAAGTCAGGAGTCGATAGTTCCTGTTCCTCGATCGCGCGACGGTGTTCGTTATACTCCAGGTCGTGCCATCGCGGCGTTGGATTCAGCAGACACCATGAGCGAACTTCCATGACGGTGCACCAGCCTGGGACGAAATCGAACCAACCTGTCGACCACCGGCGATGGCGGTGGTTGGCGGCGACGCTTCCGATCGGTGCCTGCGATCTGCTGCTGCGAGGCGGCGGGCGCCCCCTGCTGCTGTGGCTGGGGATGGTGACGCTGTGGGGACTGCTGGCCTGGGTCTTGCTGCGACGACCCCCCGGATGGTTCCAACTGGAAACGCAAAAGGATTGGGAGAACCCCTGGAAGTTTCATCGGATCGAACTGCTGCCGAAACTCGATCGATCCGAACGATCGACATGGACCATCGTCGCGATGGCGGCTGCAGGACTGGCGGTCTGGGGACTGTTGCAGCCAGGCTTGGCCAAAGACAAAAAAAGTTTGAAGGACTCTCTTCCCGAGTCTAGCCATCTCGCCTCTCCCTCCGTGTCCCCCGTGCCACCGTGAGAGCCCAACGAACTGCCCCGTCCCGGAAGGATCTCACAGAGGCACAGAGTCACAGAGATGTAGAAATCAGAAATCAGAAATTCGCTCTGACAATCCCCAGCCTCTCCCTCCGTGTCCCCCGTGCCTCCGTGAGAGCCCAACGAACACCCCCGTCCCGGAAGGATCTCACAGAGGCACAGAGTCACAGAGATGAAGAAATCAGAAATCAGAAATTGGCTCTGACAATCCCCAGCCTCTCCCTCCGTGTCCCCCGTGCCTCCGTGAGAGTCCAACGATCTGC
>Ga0315909_10005555_pt1 | contig 14430 bp, 16 predicted proteins | sample LakEriMetagenome_11_FD_203527 | JGI IMG/M metagenome (GOLD analysis project Ga0315909, IMG submission 203527) | Freshwater fungal communities from buoy surface, Lake Erie, Ohio, United States - Buoy 2 MA125 | ecosystem: Environmental > Aquatic > Freshwater > Lake | place: USA: Lake Erie, Ohio...
AGGAAAAAGCAAAAGCTAGATTAAGGGAGATTAATGCAAAATATATGGGTTTAATCAGGGATCTTAGAAGTAAAATATCTGTTATAAGAAGATGATAACTTTCAATCAATTTAGGGTTAATGAGGCGGAATCCTCTACAACGAAACTCGATCAATTAAGACTCGATCTTTCTAAAAAATTCGATGAGATTTCAGATGCAAAGGCTCTTAAAAAACAAGGAGATGTAAACAGCGAGATTCAAAGTATAGATAAGCAAGCAGCAATTTATGTTGAGGTTGTTAATATTATGAAAGCTCTTTCCGTGGAATTAAAAAAATCAACAACCGGTGGAACCCCACCTAAATCAAACTATTAATAAAAGAAAAGTTATGAGCAATTATTTTAAATATAATCCAGTAGCAAGAAATTTATTCAAAGCTAATTTTTCGGATAGCTTATTTGAGAATGAATCTGTAAATTTAACAATAAGATCGATCTTGGATGCTTGTATGGGAATATACCAAAGAATATTTTGGGATATGGCACCATCAAGGGAAAGAACAATAAAAGGGGCTGGTGAAAAATTAAAGCCTATTATGAATGCCCAAACCATGAAGGATTTAAGTGCTATACTTATTTCGGATGCGGAAGATTCTGAACTTGTAAGCAGCGATTATGCAAGTTGTAAGGTTCTTTATTTAGAGGCCTTAAGTAAGTACTGTGAGGCTTTAGAAACTGCTTGTGACATTAATTCAGCCAACCAGGATTACATAGTTGAAACAGCAAAAAAGATGGCTCAGAGATTAATGGATCAAATTAATTTAGCAGCAAAGCAATTGGCTGTTGAAAAAGAGAAATTAACAAATGAATCTCAATATTTTTCTTTCATAAACGAGGGATTATTTACTGGATACAGAGGAAGAGTAGAAGATCTTAAAAAAATATTAACTAATTTAATAGTACAATCAAAAGATAAGGATCAAAAAAATGGATATGGAAGAGATTGGAATACAACTTTTATTGAGCTAGATGAGAAGAGAAAATTACTAGATATTTCAAGGGGAGGATTTGGTGATAAGGATAAAAAATCTTTGGAAGATTTAGAGAAGCAAGTTGAAAAATTCAGACTTGAATTCATTAAGGTGTCACAGAATGTAATAGATAGGAATTTACAAAAAGTTGCAGATGATGAAGAATTAGCTGGGTCTTATGGTGATATGGAAACTCTCTGTAATGCTGCAAAGGATGCTAAAACAAGAGCTGATGTACAATATAGCCAGATTATAGTTAATAAAAAAGAGGAACATAAGGAGGTAGAGGAAACATTTATTAAAACCATATTTCCTATTGTTAGAGGAGACAATGATAGCAATGAAAGATTTAAGGATAGCGGTTTAATATATGCTATACAAAAAACTTTTATCGATGGAATTCCCTCCGCATCAAATCTTTTAACGAAAAAAGGTGCACCCAACGGGAAATTTGGACCTGCAACTGAGGCTGTAATTAGAACACTTCAGAAAATATCAGGAAACAAGAATATAAACGGCCAGATTGATTCTTCCCTATTATCTGATATTATATCATCGGATTGGGTTTCAGATGAAAACAGAAAGGCTTTGCAAAAAGCTCTAGAAGTAACAAAAACAAAACTTCAGGAAAGTGTTAGTGTTATATCTTTTGATAATTATTTCTCCGATGCAATTAACGAGGGAAAAATAATTATAAAGGATAGTGAATTTGAAGAGGAGCTTAATAATCAATATAAAGAAACCTCTGGTGAATCCTTTATTAAGAAGGAGGTTGTAGAAAAACCTGAGGGTGAAGAAGATGAGGACAACTCAGATTCTAAATCTGTAACTAAATTGACTAATAATTTGGTAAAAATATCAAAAATAAGTGCCACAAGCGATTCTTTCTTGAGAGAAAATGGAAGTTTTAAACAGGGCTATGATCTTAATTTTATAAATGCTTGGAATAATTCATTCGAAAAGATAGCAGATAATGACAAGGATTATTTATTTTTCTACTACGATGGTGGAATTTACCAAATTAATAGTACAAAAACATCATTGAAAAATCCAAGTAATTGGGATAAGTATGAAAAAGTTGACGAAAGTGACGATCCAGTTTATTTCATAAGAAGTTATTATGATATTTTTGATAAATTTGGTGGAATCTTTCAAAGCGAAAAATCCAAATGTGTTGATACATTAATTTCTGCTAATAAGAGATTCAAGAAGTATAGTGTTGATTTAGCTAATTATTTTGGAAAGCATAGCACATATGATTGGATTGCCTCCGTCAACAAAAATTATGGGGATATACCATTTATTCCTGAGAGCGATCTATTTGTGATCGTTGAAAATATTAAAGTTTTATTCAAGAAGGAGAATAACGATTTATTTCCTTCTCAAAAATTTTTAATATCCAACATCATAGCTTTCTTGAGTAATCTTATTTATTATTCAACCAAGGATAAAAAATTTAAAAGTGCATTGAAGTATTTTGTTGATATAAATTTATCTAGTGCAAGGCTACAGGGACTAGGAGAGGATAAATTTTATCAGTATAAAAATGTCCCTGAATTGGAAAAAATTCCTTCGGGTCTTATATTATCAAATTCAAAGGATGGAATTACCAATTACAAATTGGAAGATTCAAAAAAAACAATTGAATCTTCGGAGGTTGGCTCATTTAATGAGGAAAATTTTACAGGAATAAAGGATTTTTATGATGTGGCCAAGAAAGGTGACGAAGGTAACAGAATTATAGCAGTAAATCTAGCTAGAGCATGTAATGTTAATTATCCTTTGGTAAATCAACATTTAGATAGGATAAACGCAAAATCTTTTGATGATATCCCTCAAAAAGCTCCTAACAAATGTATTAATTCAGAAAAATAAAAAAAGATCCCATTGGGATCTTTTTTTATTGAAATTTTTAAAATTCTATACATATAATTTTTAAATTATATATTTATGGTTTATGTTTTTGAGGGAGCAAGAAATTCCGGAAAAACCTTTTTGTCCAAAGAGGTAAGTAAAACATTATTTGTTCCCAGATTCCAATTTGATTTTGGTGATTATTTTGAACTTCTCAATTTAAAAAGTAACGGTAGTAATTCCGCTCATGCATTTTCAATGGGCAAGGAATTTATGCTCATGCAAATAGCACGTGATTTAAAGGAGTCCCCCGATTTTATACATGACCGTGGAATCATGACCTGTCTTGCTTGGGGTCTATATGAAAATAGAATCAGTAAGATTGATGTGATAAAGCAAGTGGATTTTGCAGAATCAAGAGGGCTGTTTGATAACATCCATATAATTTATATAGACGGAAAGAATCCGGATAGAAGTGACAGAAATAAGGATTCGTGGGATTTTGCGGACCTTGGTTCTGGAGAAAGAGAAGCATTTGAATATGTTAAATCCGTTTTTGCTGCTAAGGGAATAGGATTCACAATTTTTAAAAATTCATTTGATGAGAAAAGCTTATCCGATCTTAACCAATTAATTTCTAATATTTTAAAATAGTTATAATATGTGTGGGATATTATTAACAACAAGTAGCGATGATCGTGTTCTGAATTCTATAAAACACAGAGGGATTGAAAGTCATAAGGAAGTTTTAGATGGAATAACGCTTTGTCATCATAGATTACCAATACAAACCCTAGATGGTGATAATTGGGGACAACCTATAGAGATATCTAAGGATGTTTACCTCATGTTTAATGGGGAAATATTTAATTATGATAACGAAAAATTCTCATCAGATACTGAATATTTATGTTCCCTCTTTTCAAATTATAAAGGTGGAAGTGTAGAATTTTTTTCTGCAATGTATTTACCACATATAGCAACATGGGATGGATTTTGGGCTATAGTTATATACAATTCCCAAAATGGAAACATAATAGCTTTCACTGATCCCCTTGGTAAAAAATGTTTATATAAGAATGAATTGGGTGAGATCTGTTCCGAAATAAAGGGTTTATACACTACTAATTCAAAAATAGATGAGATTTTTATAAGCACGGTAAAGAAATTTGGATATAATACAGATAATAGAACCGCCTACACTAACATAAAAAGACTTCTTCCGAATAACATATATTCTTACAATATACAGTCACCATCTTTTGAAACTGTTTACCAAAACTACCATACCGCCTGGGATTTTCCTATTCCTGAATTAGTGGGACAGAGTTATGAGGTCCATATGGATTGGTTATGGGATAAAATGTTTGAAAGCGTTAAAAACAGATTGGTGTCTAAAAATTACCCTATATCTATTTTAGTTTCTGGAGGCCTTGATTCATCAATAATATGCGCAATACTTAAAAATATGGAAGCCGACGTGAAGTGGTTCAGCATTGAGAATGGGGAAACCCCCTATATAAATGATTTAGAGAGCCATCTAGGCACTTTTACAAATTTTCTGGATTATTCCATGGATGAGGAAAAAAATGCTCTTATATACGCTCTATGGAATGAGAGTCCAATTGATTTGGGATCTGTTATTCCACAATTCCATCTTTTTGATGCAGTAAAAAGAAATACTGGATATAGAATTGTTTTGAGTGGGGATGGATCCGATGAGTTATTTGGAGGGTATTCCAGAATTCATGAATATGATTCTCAGAAATCAGACATTTTTCAGGAGCTTTCTTTTTATCACTTGCCGAGACTTGACAAAATGTCAATGGCTCACACACTTGAATTGAGATCTCCTTTTTTAAATACCGATCTTGTCAGATTTGCATTACATCTTCCTATTGAATGGAGAACTGATAAAAAAATATTGAAAGACACGTTTGGACCTATGCTTCCTAAGTCAATTATAGATAGGAAGAAAGAAGCTTTAAAAAATCCGGAAATAAAAGAGGATAGAATAAAATACAGATATAAAGCAATAGAGCTTTTTTTAGGTAATGCTTAATTACTAAAATAAAATATTTTTTAGATATATAGAGTAAAAATATATTTTAAAAGATGTTTGTTAAGAATTTTGATAACTTTAAATCCGATTCGGAAGTGAATGAGGAATTTAATTTCATGGATTTTTTAGGAAAAACTTGGGATATTGCTGGTGATGCCCTATCAAGTACAATAAAACAGAAACTTGTTGCTGTTCTTATGAAAAAATTTGGAATACTTGAAAATAGTTTAGCGTCCGAGTTTTTACAACAGGTTGTTTCAAACATTCCCGTCGGAGATTATCCTGAAATTTTTATGGGAGAAAAGGGGGATGTAAAATATTTCGCCCCATTATTCGCAAAATCTATAAAATTTACGGTTGAGAAAAAAGGTCTGGATAGTATCTTTAAAACTTTTGGCTTTGATTCTAATGGTTTTATAGCTAGAACAATACTAAATGCAATTATGCAGACCGACAGTTTAGAAAAAATAGAGAATTTCGTCCTGTCCCTATTCGGCGAGGAAGCTAATATTGGAAGAGAAGCTATGTCAGCTCTTGACCAGAAGGAAAAAGAATTATTAAGTAATTCAATGTTTCAGGCTGCAAAAGAAATTCCAAATTTTGATTTAAAATCAGGATTAGTAGATAAAGGAGGCCAAAATCAAGCAGCTGGAATTCTTTCTGGATTATTTGCATAAAAAATAATAAAATTATGAACGTAAGAGATGTTTCTAAAAGGGATGTTTTAGACTTTGGACAATTCCTTTCCAAAGTGCATGACGATAAATTTAAGCCATTTTCTCCCGAAAATCAGAAGGATAATTCAGATAAAAGCGGATTATCAAAAATAACCAGACAAAAAGCTTATGACTGGGTAGGATATGCTGATGCAGTTTTTAACAACCAATCAAAAATAGATTCCCCTGGGTATAGAGTGGAAGACGGAGGAAAAATAGGGATGACTGATGCTGGAACATTAGGTAACGTTTTCAATATGGATACAAGTGAATCCCAATCATATGAGGGAAGGGAATACATATTAAGACTTTCAGATTTATAAAAAAAGGAGCTTTTAAAGCTCCTTTTTTTTATGATATGGTTTCTATAAATTTTTCCTTCGCCAGTTTATAAATTTCTGATTCCTCATCAAAATCCTCATAAATCTCCATAACAAAAAGTTCAGGAGATACATTTTTTTCTACAGAAAATGAATCAAGTATTTCGTGGTAGATATACTCATAATTCATAGAATACCTAGAATTTTTTATTGGTATTTTTTTAAGTAAACAAATATTTTTATTACCCTCCGATGTCCTCATTATTACGGATCCTTGCCAGTAGTAAGGTATAATTTTATCATTGATCATATTTCTAATAATAAGTATTCCGGATTTGACTTCGAGAGCATCAGGGGAGGAGAATCTAGATTGTACTCTAAATATTTTAATTTTAGATTCCTCATCCTTGAGCATTTCTAGAAATATTTCTGAATATTCATAAAGTGTTTCCAGAGAATTTTCTATGATAATCATAATTTCTTCCCTTTTTTCTTTGGAAATAAGATTAAAGTTAAATCCTTTAATATAAGAAAGATCCTTAGAATTTATTGTTTTTAAATCTTCCGCTATAAAATTCTTATTTTTCTTGAAATTATTTAGAATTTTTATAATTCTAGAAACTGATTTTAATATATTGTAGCAATTCTTTTGGTCTAAATTTTTGCTTATGGATTTCAAATAATCAAGAAGAATGTATTCCTTATGTTCTTGATCTATTGGTTCCATTACAAACCAAATTGGTGTTAAATTTTTCATTTTTCAATATTTAATAACGGATGTTAATGTATATATTTTAATATAATAATTTTGAAAAATGATATATAGCATAAATATCATTTATTATGAGTAGAATTTTTGACTATAATTCTTTTTCATCCGGAAAAGTTGGTTCGGATGGAAATAAATTTACATTTGGTTGTGATCTTTCTTATATTGATATAGATATAATAAATAGACCGGAAGAATACGAGGAATTATCAGATGCTAAATGTTTTATAGAATATAGCGTAGATTTTTATTTTAAAAAATATGGGATCGATTCTATAGATTTCCAAATAAATAACATAGAGCTCAATTTTGAAGTTGATGATTATCCAAACGACACAAAGGAATTTGATATGGATTTTATACCAGGTAAAACAGTTGATTTTAATCAGATCATGGTTGAAGTTGGTGATAATCCCATACCAACATATCCAAGATCGTTAACAGTAGACATGAATAAATCAACAGAATTAAGAAATTATCGAATTTCTGTTGGATTTGGTGAATAATAGGAAATAGATGAAAGTGATAAATGATTTTTATTTGTTCCTGGAGAGTAAGGAATATGGGGAGAATGAATTTCCCTATTTATTTGATGAAATTGAAATAATTCTAGAAATCCTTGGGATAGAACTTAAATTAAAGGAAATAAGAAAAATAAGCGACTCTGAGTTTGAAGCGATATTTGATGATTTCACATTAAAATTTCCAAAGATGGATGGAGGCGATTTACCAAATTCTTTTAAGTTTTATTCAGATAATGATAAATATATTCCCAGAGTTTCTATTGAAAATGATGATGATTGTTTATCTTTGAAATTTAATCACCCACATTTGAAAGAAATACCTGGTAAATGTGATTTAGTTGACATTAAAAAAAATCACGAGCTATATTTTCTTTTAAAAAAATGTTTAGATCTTGATACAGACGAGGACCGTGATAATTTCATGAACCATTTCAGATCTAGATGTGGTTTGAAAAGAAAGGATGACGAGGGTAAGAATGAGTTAAAAAGATTGAGGGATATAGCCCTATCTTTTTCCAATGAACCAGAAGTTGCAAAAATTTATGGTATTTTTTAAATCTTATTAAAAAAAACGAAACAAAAATCCATTATGTCTTCTACAATAGTAGCATAATGGATTTTTTGTAATCCTATGTTTTATATTAATAAAATGAAGGGATTTTTAAAAAAAATATTTTCTAAAAATAAATCTAAAAAAATGAGTTTATCTGAAATAAAAACCATTGATGATCTTAAGAAGGAGTATCAGGGGATGGAATTCCAGTGGATAAAAGGTGAAATGCTATCAGGTATAGAGCAATACAAAGACATTTCTTCAAACGGTGATAGTTTTTTTATACACTTCGATAGTGGAAGGAGGATGAATATTTCCCTATTGGATGAATTTATGATGTACTATCCAGCTCCACCTAGAGTCAATATTCCAATTACTGTTGATCCCCCGGAAATTAATCAAAATAAGCCATTACAAAAGAAATCAACCGTAACTGATATAAGTTACGAGAACATAAATTCTGGTAGTTTTATTAATGAGGAATCACCGATATATAAGCTATTAAAGAAACAAAAAAGAAACCCAGTGGAGGTGTCAATTAAGATTAAATTGGACCTACCCTCGAGGGAACTTTATAGTGTTTTATCAGAATCATTTGAGGACGCTGAAAATGAGATATTGAATTTCATATTGGATGGTGTTGATATAGAGGATATTAAAAAATCCCTTTCCGAATCTATAAGAAAAAATTACTATCTATTGAAAACCAAGGAAGAAGTGAAAACTCAAACAAATTCAGCACCAAACAAAAGAAGTAAAAATGGACAATAAGGAAAAAACTCTTTTAGAAACCCCAAAATTTAATATTGTTGAGAGAGACGATAAACCAGGGGTTGTTTCAAAGGTTGAAACTGTAATGATTTTACCTTTCATAAATGATCAGCATGGTCTTCCTTTAATGGTTGGGGTTCTTAAGGAGAAAAACAAATTTAGAGACGGTGAGTATTCAAGAAGTCTGATAACCGGAACTTGTGAGGACGAGGATCCTGATTATCTTTCAACGTCAAAAAGGGAATTGTTGGAAGAATCTGGATATAACGTTGAAGACAACGATAGATGGTATTTTTTGGGATCTGTAACTGGAAATAAATTTGTCGATAAGGAATATGCATGTTTCGGTGTTAATGTAACCGGTATCGAGAAAGGAGAAGCTGAAGGTGATGGATCCAAATCTGAAAAGGAAGCAATATTCCATTTTATTCCAGCGAATGATGTTGTAAAATCTCAGGATATTTTTATTCCTGGTTTATTTTTAAAACTTTTTAAATTTGTTGTTGGTATGGATATCTATAACAGGGACGATTCACAATTTGTTGGTGATTTAGGTACTGATAATTTAGAACTTTAATTATGTCAAATAGAAGAGAAAGAAGAAAAATACTTAAGAATATGGGCCTATTAGGTCTAGCAAAAAAAAACCCTTTTAAAGGTGAATCCAATATGGAGGAGGGGGAAAATAGAAGAAGACAACACCTTCAAAATATAAAAAATAGAGAAATTCTAGAAAATCAAGAAAAAGAGGTAAATGATATTTTTGTTTATCGCGGAGATTCAAACGAATATGGAAATTTTAAAACCATGCTTGTTTCTAGAAACTGGGATTCCATAGGATCTGATAACGATGGATAATAAATCGGTAGTAAAATTTTATTTATCAAAATATTCACCAAAGGAGGCAAAGAAAAGGTCAACCGTCGGTAATGATTTTTTTGTTGTCGATATATCCAAAATAATAAGAGAATTGGGCTACGACATGGAGAACTTGTCTGTCGAGTCCGAATTTGTCATCAACTACACAATTAGAAAGAAAATCACTCAGGGAATATATAGTACAAAGTGCGATGGAATACTCGTGTGCTATAAAGGGATGTCTGATGATTTTTTTGAAAACCTAGAAACTTTTCTCGAAGAACATTCCGAAGACATAGAGTATTACATACAAAATCTATAAAAATAAGATTTTTGTTTTAATATGGCTGGAGGTAATATTTCTAGTATCGGAGGTTTTTTCCCACCAAAGACTGGCGGTAATTTTCCTTCCCAACAAGAAAGGATTGGTAAGGGTATAATCAGTGACATAATAGAGAGGGAGAGTAACCTAGGATCAAATCCATATAAAGGTCCAACTGCTAGAACCCTATTTTATGAGGCTGCAAAATATAAGCCATCAAAATATGGCCAATTCCTTCTTTATTCATTAGGAAGTAATGAAAATAACTTCATAGATGCATATTACAGATCGGAAAGTTCCGATTACAATAGAAGTATTTCCTCCCTTAATTCTAAAAATCCATCTGCTGGTTTTTTAGTTAGACAAACTGATGACCTACTTGCTAGGACATCAACCGGTGCAGGAACTCCATCCACTTTTACGTCGGTTCAGGGAGAAATAATAGGTGGCTTAGCTGCTCCATATTATTGGAGAGATTTTTTATACTGTAAATATTATGGAACTATTCCTAATAATTACATGATATCACTTAGAAGATTTGCCACTCCAATACTTGATAATTTTTCATTACCACAGAATGTCAAAACCTCGAAAAAATTTGAATGTCAGGGTGCTGGAAGACCAGTAGCACAAGCTATTACATGGTTCGGTGGAAATACTGGAAATAAACTTTCGGATATAATATCATTTACTGCCGGAATAAAATGGACTACGAAAGAACAAAGTGCAGAGTTGACTCAAAAAGCTTTCAGTCAGGGTTTTATAAACGATACTAAAAGTATCGCAGGCTCTGTTACCGATTTTACTTCATCATCTACGGGAGGTAAATCTGGAGGATTACAAACGGCTGCGAATGTAGCAAATGCAGCAGCAATAACACTAGATCCTAATAATACTTCAATAGAAAATGCTTCATTCTATGGATTTAGGGACAGAATAAAAGAAGCCGGTGGATTACTATCCGAATATATCTGGGTTTCGGTAGACACTATAATGCAGACATACATAAGACAACCAGGACTTCCATTTACTTGGGGAAGCGGTAATGGCATGAATATAATTTTTGAATATGATCTTACATCAGTGGGGGAGGTAAATAGTAAAGCTGCAATGTTGGATATAATGGCAAATCTTTTGAGTATTGGAACAAATTATGGTAATTTTCTTACTCCTGATTTTAGATATAATAATAGTTTCCCTGCTTTTGGATTTCCTGGCGGTGATAGGGGATTGGAACTTTTTTATACAAATCCTTACCAATGGATAGTTGAATTTGGAGACGAATTAACCAATCCTGATAGTGGATCCCAAACAGCAGTTAGGGAGTTTTCTGGATCCGAAAGTGATGCATCTGTAAAATTGAAAGAGGCATTAACGAAAATACAGGCAGGTTCAATGAATGCTATATCTGCTAAAAAATGGCTAGAGACTGAAGGTCTTGGTAAATATGCGGAAAAATTATTGAAATTAACATTCACTCCCGATTTCATCGCCAATTATCAGTTTCCTGCAAGTTTTTTAACAGGGGCTCCTATAGGTGAATGGCATTTAGTTATTGGTAATCCTTGTAATCCCATAGCGATGATAGGCAATCTGATATGTGATAACGTAAAAATTGATTTTTCAGATTCTCTTGGACCCGATGATTTTCCAACATCACTTAAAGCAACTTTCACACTTAAACACGGAAGAGATAGGGAAAGAGGTGAAATAGAAAGCATATTTAATAGAGGTGACGGCAGACTTTATCAATCAGCAAGGGAAACTTCTTCAAGTGCTCAGTCTTCAAATGCTATTCAAACAGTTACTGGTCAGAACGTGGAAGCAGCAACGCAAAGTATACTTTCTGGAGCTGGTGGATATACAAATGGTACAAATCAGAATAGTCCTGGAAATTAAAAATAAATAAAATATGGCAAATTTAACAATAGATACCCTCCAGAAAAATAAAAATGTTTTTAATCCAAATCCTGAAAATCAAACTGAACAATATGGGATATGGGATCTTACCAGATCATCTCTACTTTTTAATTCTCCACCATCGATTGAGAGTTTCTTTGTGGTTTCTGATAATTATGAAATGAGACCTGATCTAATAGCAGCTGTTGTTTATGGGGACCAGGGTAAAGTTGGATCCCTATTGAAATTCAATTCAATAAGTAATCCTTTCGCAATTGAAAAAAATAGGTATCTTATAGTGCCATCTGATGACTCCGTTACAAATTCTGTTTCTGCTAAAAAAATTGCGATACAGAACAATCCCTCTTCGAATACTAATACAAATCCTAATGAGGTATTTAAAAAGAATCAGGAACAGAAAAAATTCAAGGTTAGTGAGGGAAGAAAAAAATTCCTGCAATCTAAAATAAAGAATCAACCAAATGTTATTCTCCCACCAAACGTTTTACAACCTGAGGAAAAATCTATTGAAAAAAGAAATGGATTTATAGTTTTTGGTCCAAATGCTGGTGGTGGAGGATATAATAAACCACAAGGATAATAATGACTAAAGACGATATTCAAATATTATCCATTGCAAAAAACAACATAAAACTGGATGAGATGTTTGCTCTTGACCCAGCAAATGGTTCATCGGATCCTGCTGTTCAGAAAAGAGTTGGACAAAACTTAGAGAAAACTTTAGGTACTAATGCCCCTTATATAACTATAAATGGATATAATATCACAAGATTTCTATTGAATTTCAATCTTAATTTGGATGGGTTTCTTCCAACTGTGAGGTTTTCTTTTGCAGCTGCCGATCCCGTTTTTATATCCGTTAATTACCCCAAGGATGGTGATTTAGTTTCCGTATATATGAGATCTCCGGAGGACTATTATAAACCATTCAGAATGGATTTTTTAGTATTATCAGTTGCTGGTGGTCTATCGAGTGACTATTCACCATCAGGAATGGATCCGGAGGGAAGATATTTTAGATTTAATATCATAGCAGAATGCCATATTCCTGGACTTTATACACAAAGAATAAAATCATTTTCTCAAAAAACCTCATGGGATACTCTCTTAGAGGTTTCTCAGGAAATAAATCTTGGGTATTCCTCAAATGAATCTATAACAAATGATACAATGTCTTGGATATCCCCAAATTACTCATACTATGATTTTATACAGGAGGTTTCATTAAGGGCGTATAAGGATGACGAAACAAGTTTTTTTGATTGCTGGATAGATGCATATTATAATTTGAATTTTATAAATCTTGGTAAGCAGTTTGGATTTTCCGGGAATCCAGATGAAACTGCATATTTTTTACCCGGATACGCTGAGGGTGGAATAAAACCGGATACTGCACAACCTGCAACCCCGTCCCCAACAGTTCAAAATTCCCCACTTGTTCTTACTAATCAGGTAGGCCTTGGAGTTACCCCATTTTTTATAAGAGGATACACTCTAACATCTAGAGCTGGTAATAATGCAAACGGGATGGGTTATATAACAACTATAGGTTTTTATGACGATGTTGCCAATGTCGATACTCCAGATCAGAAATACATAAAATATGATATTGAATCGATAACAGCAGAGGTTGTTGAGGAGAATGCAATATTACAAAAAGGAAGGGGTAGAAGTAATGAATATAAGGAGGAAAAAAGAAAAGTTTGGCTGGGAGTTTTAAATAGATATGAGGATGGTGAAGGGGTTCATGAAAATTTCTTACATGCAAAATATCAGAATATGATCAATATGAATGATTGTACAAAAATGTGTTTGGAAGTTAGCATTGGATCTTATTTTCCTGGAATATTTAGAGGTCAGGTCGTTCCCGTAACGATATTTGTTAATGATGGCGGTAATAGACAACAAAATGTAGGAAACCAGAAAAATGGTGAATCAAATACCACAATGAATTCAACAATAGATAATTTTTTGAGTGGAAACTATGTTGTTACTGGAATAGACGTGAATTTTTCAGCAACATCAGCTGGTATGAAACAGACAATTAGATTATCTAAGAGAACGTGGTACGCTAATTCTTCTGGATCTTTACCAAAGGCTTTCCCAGTATCACTTTAGGGTTAAAATTTTTAAAAATATTAGATAAAATATGTCTCTAGGAGCAACAGATAAGCAAAGGAGTTTATTCCTTAAGGGTTTTAAATTATCAAAGCAAGGAAATTACGAGGATCCCACATATCTGGGATTTAAGGTCATTGTTGATTTTGGAACCCTCCCGGTAAATCCCGAGGATGGACTACCTCCTAGTCCTTTGTTTAAGAGGGATCCATATTTTTTTGAAACTAATGGGTTTGGTTCAAACAATCCATTTGGCCAACCCCAATATACTTCCAGAACTAAACCAAATGGAAATATAGCTTTTCATAGTGCCCAGTCTTACCTGAGAGAAAGGGAGGAGCAGTTTCGTGGAAAAAGATCCGATATGCTTCAGCAATTTTCTGTTCTATTTAGTGATTTACTCACAAATTCCCCCTGGTTTTTGCAATCAATAAAGGGTCTTGATGAGCTGATGAAATTAGATAGGCCAGGATTTCCTAGTCAATCATCAGAAACTGCATTTAATCCCCAGAGAACCTCTGGAAAAACCCTTGAATTCTCATGTTTGGAATCTTTGAATTTAAGAATGACCGCATTAGCGGATCTTTATAATCAAGCAACATTTGATTATGATAATATGCGTGAACTCCTGCC
>Ga0315909_10005559_pt1 | contig 14427 bp, 14 predicted proteins | sample LakEriMetagenome_11_FD_203527 | JGI IMG/M metagenome (GOLD analysis project Ga0315909, IMG submission 203527) | Freshwater fungal communities from buoy surface, Lake Erie, Ohio, United States - Buoy 2 MA125 | ecosystem: Environmental > Aquatic > Freshwater > Lake | place: USA: Lake Erie, Ohio...
TCGCCGGCATCTGGTTGCCCAGACCAGTGTCGGCCCTGAAGTCGTAAGCGGCCGACTGCGGCTGCGTGGTGTTGGCGGTGGCAGGAATGGCTACGTCGCGATTTACGCGCACGCGATTAATCGCCGTTCGCAGCGGAGAGGTGCTGCCGGGCCCTGCTTCTGGGGCGGCTGCCATCCGGCGCAGTTCATCCAGGTAGCCTGTGCCGGCCGCCGGGCCACCAGCAGCGGCAATGATCTCGTCGGCAACGTCCTGGCCGCCCAGCCGCACCAGCTGGTCGTACTGCTGCAGGATTGCCTGAGCTGTCCGGCCGCTAGTGGCGCCTGCGCTCTTGGCAGCCTCGATGATTCGTCGGCCGACGATCTCTGGGCTCTCGACCTGCGGACGAAGGTTCTCCAGAGCGCCGCCCTGCGGCTCGTACTTCTGGTACATGAGCCTCTGGACGTCGAGCTCGGTGAGGATCTCCGGCGGACCGCCGGCGCCGGTTGGGCTCAGGCGCTGGAACGTGCCGTCGCCGAGAGGCAGAAGGAACTCTACCGCCTCCGGAGAGCGATTGCCGTCGCCGCCGGTGCGGCGCTTCACCAGCTGAATGACTGGCTTGTCGAAGTCCGTCTCAGTGGTAACGGTTCCGTCGGGGTTCTTGTAGGTGCGTGCCGCGTAGATTCCGACATCGCGACTAACGTCAACGCCAGCGTAGTTGAGGCCGTTGGCGGCGATAGCTTCGGCGCGTTCCTGCGTGAGGTCGGGAGAGTTCGTCGTGCCAGGCTCAATAGCTGGGATTTGCTCGCCGCTGATTGGGACCGGCTGTCCGCTCGCGGGGTCGATTCGGTACGCCTGCTTTGGCTGGCCAGTGACGCGCCCAATCGCTGGCTTGTGCGCCACGACGACGGTGAAGTCCTGCACAGGCGTCAGCGGCTCTGGGCCGCCGTACGCGCCCGCGCGCGTTCCGTCAGGCGCGATGCCGAGCTCGGCGTTGGCGGCCTCAGAAGCGGCTAGCTGGTTGGTGCTGCCCATGTGCGCCGCACGCAGGTTTCCATCCGGGTCGCGCGAGCTGAGGGCGCTCTCCTCAGGGCTGCGGCCGGCGACACCCCTCGCGGTCGCCTGCTTTCGCTCGGCGACTGCGCGAATGACAGATTCAGCAAGGTCCTCTCCTCCGCGCAGCTGTATGCCCAGATCCGACGCCAGCGTGAGCAGCGCGTTGGTGCCATCTGGGCTGTTGATCATCTTCTGGACGGACGGCGCAGCGGTGGCCCCGAACTGGTCTGTCTGCAGGACGCCTTCGCCTTCGACCCGAATGGGCGTTGCCTCCTCGATGGCGGCGCGCAGCAGATCGGCCTGCCGGCGGTACGGCATGGCAGCAGCCTGCGCGGCCCTGCGGCTCTCTATGGCCCGCCGAAGTCCTGAAGCTCCCGGGACTCGCTGCGACCTGTCGTATGCGGCGGCGGCAGGGATCGCAGGCCCGGACGGAGTCGGCTGCTCCATAGCCTGAACGGCGGCACGCAGTGAGTCTGGGTTGGCGGCGGCCGGGTCGCCGAATGCCTGCACGCCGAGCTTCGGATCAAAGCCTGCTGCGCGCCGAATCTCGTCGTCGACGGCAATCATCTGGCTGCGCAGTGCATCCATGCGCTGGCCCCAGCTTGCAAGCTGCTCGGGCGGCGATCCCGGAGGCGGCGCAGCCCTCCGCGTTGCCTCGTAAGAGGCCCGCATGGCCTCCGCCTGAGCGACAAGGCGCGAGATCTCCTCAGGCGACCTCTTGCCGATCGCTTGGGCGAACTCGCGGCCTGCTGTGCGCGCGGTCGCCGCCGCAGCTGCGTCTATGCCGGTCGCCCGCAGGAGCTTGTCAAGGAACCCGCCCATAGGCCAATCCGCCTTTCGGCCTATCGGCCCTTAGATGCCTTGCCCTTTTTGCCGTGCGTGGCGCACTTCGGGTCGTCGCACTCCTCCGCCGAGCAGTCGCACTCGTAGGTGGCCTCTGACGAACCCTCTTCGCCCGACTCCTCCTCGTCGCCCAGCTCGAACGGGAGGTCCTCGTCAGTGACCTCCTGCTTGGGGGCCGGGCCCTTCTTCTCTTCGTGCAGGTCGGCGAGCTTGTTGCGCTCCTTCTCCGACTCGGCATCCTCCTGCTCCATGTCTTCGGCGTCGCGCTCCGAGAGCTTCTTGGAGCGCAGCCGACGGACCATGCGGCGCAGGGCCGAGACCGAAGCCTTGTCGATGTAGTCTTCGACGTCGTTGTCGTCGAGGTCGGGGTCTTTGGCCATGATGCCCTCCTAGCCGCGCAGCAGTGAGTACAGTAGAGGCGTTGTGTCGAGATTCATCGAATCAAGGCCGAACTGGCCACGAGCCAGCGCCTCGTATATGTCCTGTCCGCGACCGGCGCGAGCGGTCCTCTCGGCGGCAGCATTGCTGCGGAGGTTCTCGAGCAGGTTGGCATTGGCCCGCTGCTCCGCCCGCATCGTGTTGTCGTAGTCCGCCTGCGCTTTGGCGTTCGCCGACGCGGCCTCCATCTCGGCGCCTACGGAAGCGGCCTGCGCCTTCGAGTCCGCCTGCGTCTGGGCCACATCCGCGTAGTAGGACTGCCCGCGACCGCGCGAGACGCCCGCCCGGTCCATGTCACGGGACGCCATTTCGCGGGTGCCGTAGCCAGCGACGGCCATGTTGTTCGACAGGGCCTGCGTCGTGCGGTCCGAGATAGCCGGCGGGCGTGAGGTGTACGTGGCTGGAGCGCCCGCGCTCGCCTGAGGGGCGGACGGAGCAACCGTTCGGAATGCCGGCTTGTTGGCCGCCGGCAAGGCCTTGTCCACGCCGATGGCCATCACATGTCGCCCGTCAGGTTGCCGAGCAGGGCCTGCTGCCACCGCAGCGAATTGCGCTTCTGGAGCCCGGCGTAGTCGTATCCGAGACCGATCTGGCTGGCTCCGTACCGGCTCTCCAGTCCGGATCGCTGCGTGCGCTCGCGAGCCGCGTTGCTGTCCTGCTCGGCCTGATTACGGGCCTGAGCAAGGCGGTCCTGGCTGTCGGCCTGCATTTGCTGCACTCCGAGCTGCTGGTTCTGCTTCTCCCGCTCCATGTTGGCGCCGGCGGCGTTCTGCATGGCCAGGCCCTTCCCGAGCTGGGCGGTCGGGCCCTTCTGGCGGAGGCCGCCCAAGATCCCCTGTCCCGGGTTGAAGCCGACGGCGTTCATTGCTCAGGTCCTGCTGTAGCGGCCTTGCCCGTCCACACTGAAGCCGAACGACTGCGTGGGGGCGCCGAATCCGCCGTATCCGCCCCCGCCGCCGGCGCTGCGCATCAGGCCGCCCAGAACGCTGTACTTCTTGTCCATCGCCATGCGCTGGGTCTCGGAGTCGTACTGCTTGCGCCGCTGCTCGGCGATGTCGAGGTTTCGGTAGTGCTGGGCGGCGGCCATTCCGGCAGACCGCATGGCGGCGGCGTCGGCGTTCTCCCGCTGCGCCTCGCCGGCCACGACGTCGTGCAGTTTCTGGCTGTCGCTGCCGGCGTCCTGGCCGGCCAGGCTCCCGGACCATTTGGCGTTATTGGCCGAGCGAGTGTCGTAGGCCTGTGTGCGGAACGGCTTGTACATGCAGATTGACTCCTCTTGCGGCGCAGGGCGCCGGTCTCACGGGATTTATGTCCTCCGGCCGGCTACCGAGCGGCGGCTTTTCGGGCCCGCCGGATCGCCATCCGGACGACCTGCGTGGCTACCGCCCGGACGAACGGGAGGCGGCGTCTCCCGGCCTCCTCCCCCAGCCAGGCGACGATCTCGTCCAGCCGCTTTTCGCACTCGTCCGGACCCCACATGTCCATCTCTCGGGCACGGGCGTTGCACGGGCAGGTTGGGGTGGCCGTGATGCCCACCAGGCGGAGGAGTTTCTTGAGTTCCGTTCCGGGACCGCCCTGCGTGGGCGGAGGCGTAGGCGGAGTGGCGGCGGCCCTTTTGTGCGGGTAACTGGCGTGCGTCTCGTCCACCGTTACCTTGCCGCCGTCACGGCTGACGATGCACGGCGCGACCTCCTCAAGCGTGTAGCCACGCTCGCGACACCTGGCAACGAAGTTGTCATAGAGTCCGGTAATCATGGGAACTCATTGGCGCAAAAAGAAATGCCTTGAGCGCACGCACAGGCCAGGCGGTAGCCGTATGCCGCCCGCAGCGCGGCGTGAGACGCCTGCCATCCCTCTTGCGGATACGGAACGAGGTTTTCGCACACCGGCGTTAGCGGGTCGGTGCAGTACGCCTCCTCGACCCCCTCCCGGCACCTCACCTGACCGTCATCGCCAGCAATCCCGGCGTCGAGGTCTTCGACGCACTCTGAGCAGTCGTCAACCAGTCGGTAGCGCCAGTAGTAGTAGGTGGACGGCGGCCAGCCGAAGCGTCCCTCCGGGCTTTCCTCGTCAATGACAAATTGGCAGGCTCTATTGTCCGGGATCATGTACATGGTCCCGGCATGGTCGCCGCCAGAGCAGCCGTATCCCTCGTAGCGCAGGTTCTCGTTGCGCCAGTCGATCCATTCGCAATACGGCTCTGGGGGGTAGTCCAAGTCGGCGCCTTCCACCGTCCCGCGCCCCTCCACAAAGTACGTTCCGGCTGGATCGCCTCCAGGCAGAGGGAAGCCGGGAGCGACCCAGAGAGTTACATCCGGCGGGCATTCGTCGTTGCACCATGTGCGGCACTGGTAGTCGGCGTTGCGTCGCACCACCACCTTTTCGCGGCACACCTTTTTGTAGGAGGCACACGAGCAGAGGCACGCAAAGCATTCGTTGTGAACTTTAGGGTCGCTGCACGCGCCGAGCGACCAGGGCGGGAACGGCCGTGCTGGCGGAGATGGGGGGATGTACAAGTCGCGATCCACTAGCGGGCCGCACGTCGGGTACATCCCGGCCGCCTGGCACGAGCCGAGCGGCGTGTGCCAAACTCCGCCGGCCGCCTGGCACGCCTCCTGCGTCGTGTGTTCGTGGGATATTTTCCCTTCAATACAGCAACAGTCCGGGCAGCAGCAGGAGTCCTCCTCCGTGCCCGCCGCCAGGCCGGTCAAGCCAAGTCGCACAAGCAGTGCGTTGTCTTTGATTCTCAACGGCACGGCATCACTCCGGCGGCGGCTCTGGTGGCGGGTATTCCACGCACTCGGCAATCGGGATCAAGATGCTGCCGGTGGAACCAACGCTGAGTACATCCACGTCCGCTGTGGTGAACTCCAGCCCATATGCGGTTAGGGCCACGCCGGTCAGCACGGTCAGCGTCGCCGGCGTGATGGCCCCCGCGATCGGCCGCCACATGAGGCACGGAGTCTCGGCCTCGTCGGATGTGGAGTAGGAAAGCGCAGACGGCACGGCGGGATCGAAGCCGACCAGTTCGTCCACCCGGATGCCGTTGAGCGAGTTGAACGCCGTGCATTCTTGGGCGTTCTGAATCTCGATGGCGTAGTAGGCTGCGACCGGCTCCCTCGCTCCGTCGGCGTCCGTGTCCACCAGTTCGCCATTGGCATCGAATGCCGGCGGGTCGGTGACATCGGGCAGCGGAGCGTCCGTTGTGTCTCCGGCGGCAACGGCATCCTCCGTCCGGGCCGCATAGAGGACGTACTTCGTGCTGGGAGTGTCAGCGATGGCTTGCGTCTCATTGACGACATCGACGGTGTTTGCGGACGTGGGCCACACCTGCGTGATGGTCTTCGTGTCGCCAATCGCCCACCCGCCCGTGAACGTCCCGATCCGATAGACGTTGAAGTAGGCGTTGGAGTAGCCGCGAGACGAGAACGCCGGGATGATGCGGCGGACGCCACGCAGCCCGTCCGCGTCGTTGACGATGTTCTCGATGACCGGCTGCTCGGTGACGGGGATGGTGTCCGTTCGCTCGCCGCCTTGATTCCACGCCTTGATGCGGTCGTAGGTGACCTCCAGCCCCTTGCCCTCGACGTACTCCACCTTCGTCACCACGTCGTAGTCGGAGCGGTTGAGCATCTGGAGGTTGAGCAGCACCTCCTGCCCCGTCTCTTGCACGTCGAGGCGGGCCGTCCCGTCGTTCTGGCCGACCTGTGCCCGGAGAGCCTTGCCGACCAACTGGTTGGCCTGCGAGTCCATCATGGCGATGGGCATGCCGGCCGGAGGTCGAGCGGCCACGACCGCACGGACATTGACCTGCGCCGAGTCACCCTGCCCAGCCACGTCGGTCAGGACGCCCGGAGCGAGGTGGAACAGCGACGGCGTCTGCTGCGGGGCGATGATTTGCAGGACGTTCGGTTCGGGCTTCTTCTCCTTCTTTTCTTCCGACGGCTCTGTTCTCTTGTTGCGGTGGTCGGGGTCGCCGTCACGGAAGTCGAGGTTCGGGAACCGGAGTTTCCGCTTTTTGCCGTCCACCATCCGCAGGTCGGCAGGCGTGGTGTCAACGCGGACGGCCGCATCGTGCCGCATCTCTTGGGCGCTGTTGCCAAGAATGCTGGCAATCTGGGAGGCGGCGTCTGGCGACAGTCCCGCCGTCACGAGGGCGTTGCGCAACTGCTGACGCTGTTCGCTGAACCCGGCCATGCGGCTACCCTCCCGCCGCAGTGCCGTACACGTCGAGGCCGTAGATCACGACGGGGTCGGCAGTCCGCCGGGCACCCAGCAACTCGACGGCTACATGCCGGTCGGACGACTGGATGTCGTCCAGGCTGCGATTGGCGAATGACGCGCCGGCGACGCCGCTGTCGTAGCCGGTCTTCGTCGTCTGGGCGGCCATGTCGAGCCGCGACGAGCCGTCCACCGTGTTGGCCGCGAACCCCGCCCCTCTGTTGCGATTGGCGACGTTCGGACGGGCGTACTTGGAGTTGTTGTAGTACAGGCGGGCTGCGATGTCGCACTTCGACGGCTGCGGCTTGTAGGTCAGCCGCACGTCGCGAGCCTGCCCAGACCCGCCCCGCTTGTCCGTAGCGTCGGTCGGGAAGGCCCGGTTGCCGGTCTTGTAGCGGTACACCGGGAACATGGCGGTGTCGGAGGCCGTCGTCGTGGCGGTGAATGTGGCCGTCGCCTGCACGGGAGCGGCACAGTTCGGGTCGTCGGGCGCCGAGATGGTCAGCGAACCGCTCGTGTACCCGTGCCCGGAGTGCAGAATCCAGATGCCACTCACCTGCCCGCCGGCGTTGATGACCGTCTGCAACTCCGCCCCCACGCCGCCAGCAACGGTGACGGTCGGTGGCGTCCGATACCCGGCACCCTTGTTGGTGATCGTGACAGTGGCGATCGCACCCCGCCCGGCATCGAGATGTCCTTCTCCCAGCAGGTAGGCACCGCCGGCGGCCCCGTAAACGCAGCGGTAGTCGCCTCCCGTCAGTGGAACCATCGCCCCAGCAGAGATGCGGTGCGGATACCGCTCCTGCCACCAAGTGTTCGTGTCGATGGAGTAGCACAATGCCCGCGTCGGGTAGCCAGTCGATCCGTCGGCCTTGAAGGCCACGAACACGCGCAGCACCTTGCGGACGGGGTCCACAAGCACGAAGTTCCATGCGGAGTTCGCCCAGTCCAGTTGCGTGCGAATGATGTCGTTGATCGGGGCGGACAAGTCCTTGAACTCGCCCTGCGGCGTGATCGAGTACACGCCATACTGATCGAGGACGTAGCAGATGCCGGAGTGGATGTCCCAGCACCTCTGCCCCAAGCATCCCCTGTTGGCGATATGGGAGATGTCGGCGTCACGCAGAGGCTGCTTGCTGAACGACAGCGAGTAGGCGTGCCTTGACTGCATGACGAGCATGGATGCCCCGAACGGCACGAGCGCCGTGACCGCATCGCTGTCGCGGGCGTTCTGTTGCAGCACGAACTCGTTGATGTCCGGGACACTCTCCGGCTCGTCCACCTCCGAGAAGTAGATCGAGTTTGGCTCCGACCCGCCCGTGTCCACGCCGTACCAGAAGCGGTCTTGGTAGCGGACCACGACGGCCTTGTTGTTCGGCGGTGGCGTGAACCGCTCGGCGTTGAGGTCGCCGTTGGGAAGCACGATGGGCATGGCGGCGTAGCCAGCCCGATCCGGGTCACGCACTTCGGCGTCCGTCAGGTCGTCCACCAGCGACGTGCCGGTCCCGACACGGTACAGCATGAGTGCCTGGTCGCCAGTCGTCCGCCACAACTCGACAGACAGCGAGCGACCGTCCGTGTTCGACGGAGCCGTCACCGACCACGTCATCGACTGCGCACCGTCGCCGGCGTCCACCTCCCGGACGGGCGACAGATTGCTGGGGATTGGGCCACCGTTTGCGGCCGAAGTGTTGTCAACGTAGCGGTAGTAGCACTGGTACTTGCCTCGCAGGTGCGGCCTGGCGACGGCGAACGCTTCCGCCCCGCCAGCAATCGCAGTGACGGTCGGCGCCAGTTTGTAGCCTCCGCCGCCCGACTCCAGATTCACGGCGGTAATGGCACCGTTGGTGACCGTGCAGGTGGCGTAGGCTCCGAACCCGGAGTCCGACGCGATCTTGATTTCGGGGGCGACGATGTACCCGGAGCCGCCATTGGTGATGGTGATGGACTTGACCGCAAATCGCGGCGTCGATGTGTTCTTGGCGTGGCCCGGCGGATAGCCCTCGATGATGAGATTCTTGGCCGACGGCACCGTAGTAGTCATCGACCCCGTGCCCGTGTCCAGCGTCAGCGAGGCCGGGATCGTGATGGTGACAACGCCGGTCGTGGAATAGCCAGTACCTGCGGCCTTGACCGTTACAGAGCGAACGAAGCACGACGCAGATACCGTGACGGTCGCGACGGCGCCAGTGCAATCCGTGCCGACTACACGCTGGCCGTAGAAGTTCACTCTCGCGATAGCGCCGCTGGCACCGCCGGCGACGCCGCTCACCGTGTATGGAAGCGACAGGCTGACTGGGTAGTAACTTGCGATGTTGCCCGGACCAAGTCCGCAGGCGTTGTGGTAGACGTACACCGTCCGCGCTATCGTGCCCGATCCATTTGCGAGCGGAATCTCAACAGCCCCCCATGCGCTCCATTGCGTGCGATACGCAGCCGGGTAATCCGTCTCGTCATCGAACGGCGGGCCTTGAATGATCTCGTAGTGCGTGATCGAGTTGGCGGCAGGTGGCGTGCCGTCCATCACTGGGGTCAGGACTGCCCCAGTGCCGTGCGAGTTTCCCAGCACGATTGGCGGGGGTGCCGGGTAGTGCTTTCCGCCGTCGGTTACCAGCAGTTCGCTGACGACGGACTGATTGAGATAAGCCTGTGCCGTCGCGGCCCTATACCCAGTCGGCGGCGAGGCGGGAGCCGTGAACGTCACGGACGGCGGGGCGTTGTAGACCGCACCCGGCTTGTGTACGTCCGCCCGAGCGATGTAGTACCGCTTGGTCGTGTTGAGCGAGATGGATGGCAGAACGGTCGGGGCAACGATCCCGGCGTTGGTGGCCGTCCCGGAGCCGGTCCATCGCTTCGGCTGCACGCCGCCGCCCTGCGCGATGATGAGTTCCCCGTAGCGTCCCTGCGCGCAGGACACCGGCTTGGACGCGCTGAACCCGCTGGCAATGACGGTCACGACGGTGGCTCCTGCGCAGCGTCGTAGAACGTGCCGACGTAGTTGCTCTGCACCTGCCCGCTCGCCGGCGAGAGAGAGGGGTTCGACGGGCTAGATAGAGCCGTCCCGTAGGCGGGCGTGGACATCGCCACGATCTCGCCGCTGGGATTGAGGACGAGCAGCCGCACAGAGTTGCTGAACACATACGGGTAGCAGTCCCGTATCTCTGGAGCCGCCGCCGTGAAGGCCACAGGCCGCATGCCGTCGCGGCTGGTGAGTTGGCCCGGCGTCGAGGTGACGAGATTCGTCTGCTCGACGGCTGCACCGGGAGGAATGGCATACGGGCTGGCGTTGGTGATCAGGCCAGCCCACATCTCTTCGGCCATGCTACACCCCCGTGTCTGGGCCGCTGGACGAGTAGTACCCCAGCGCGCGCGGAGTGCTGACATAGATGCCGCCGCTGCGGTTTCCGCTGATGGGCGCCACCTGGTCGGCCTCGAAGGCCTGCCGCAGGTCGCGGTTGTAGACCGTCAGTGCGCCCTCGACGTTCTTGCCCATCATCTTGGCGACCCACACCTCCGCCCCAGACAGGACGGCGGTGAACATCGTGTCGCTGACATCGAGATAGTCAGACACGACGGTCTTGGCGCTCGCCGGAGGAGTGCCGACAAGGCTGCCGGCCACGCCGATGATCTCCTCAGCCGTGTACGGGTTTATGCCGGCCGGTCCTTCCGGAAATGCGGTGGCGGTGCCGTAGCGCTTCACGAGGCCCGTAGTGTTCAGCGATCCGTTGCGACTGACTTCCTCGTAGCCCATGTAGCGCAGCGGGGCGGGCTTGCGGCGGTAGGTGTAGGTGAACGTCAGGGCCGTGTCGGGGGATCCGACGACCCGCAGCATCCAACGGTCGTAAAGCGTCGGGTGCTTGACGACCGTCCAAAAGTACGGGGCATTGAGCTGCGGCAGCGCCACGTTGAGCCTCTCCCACTCCGCCGGCGTGACGTACTTGACGCCAGACGGGCTGGTCAGCGGCGGAATGATCGAGTCCACGTTCCGCACGTTCGCAGGCAGCGTGTACCCGATGCCGGGAGGCGTGTTGTCGCTTGGGTTCGTCAGCGTGGCGGTCGTGACGTGCCAGTTCCAGTCCCGGGCGCTTACGACGTCGCGGTAGGCATGGTGTGCCGCCGCTCGCAGCAGGCGGTGCTCAGAGTCCTGCGCCCCGCCGCCCACCGAGTTCATCAGATACTCGAGGATATCTTGGGCGCAGTAGTACATCGCTCACCTCTCTGCCTGCGGACGTCAGCCCTTGACGCACATGCGGAAGGTGGCCGTTCCGGCATTGGTGACCGCCACCAGGAACGGAACGCCGGCCACTCCGCTCGGGAGCGCATAGGCGTTGTTGGTGGCGATCGAGGTCGTGACGCCGGACCCGGCGTCGTTCAGCGGGCGCGGCGTGTCACCAGGCCCGAAGGCGGCATGCCACGTGAGCGCGTTGGCGCCGCCGGCGACGGCGTCCACGACGATCGAGCCAGTGGCTGCAGCGCCGAACGGGATCTTCGGGCTGGTGCTGGCGCTGTTGGTTGCGACGATGGCGTCGGTGACTGAGCTGAGCCGCTCGATCTTGTTTGGCATTACTTGCCCTTCCTCTTCCAGTGGGGGACGATTCGTTCCTTGACCTTCTCGATGGCCTCCCCGCGCTTCAGCTTCGGGTTGGCCTTCATCTCCTTGCGCACATGCTCGCGCAGAATGTCGGGGGCGATGTCTACCGACTTGCGCGGCTCCTGCTCGGGAGGCGTGTAGTCGACGATTCCGCTTACGTGCAGTCTGCGTTTCTCGGCTACCTTCTTGATGTCGGCGACGCTGTCGATCCAGGCGGCAGGGTCGAGGTGGCCGCGCCTGTCGGCCAGCCCGCCCATGTAGAACTTCCCGCTGATATTTATGCCCGCCGCTCGGGCCTCCCGAACCATGCGGCGAGCCATAGGCGAATGCATCTGGCCCATCCACTCGCCGGCGTAGCGGCCCTGCATCAGGGCCCGGTCCGTGCCTTTGGTGCCAGGCGCCTGCTGGAGGGCGCACATGGCCGCAAAGCGCTCCGTCTGGCCGTCGCGGATCATGCGGGCGTAGTGCTCCTGCACGTCCCGGCCAGCGGCGGCGATCTCGGGCGGAAGCTTGGTGCTCATGCCATCAGCTCCTGCGGGACCTGCGGCGGCGGTGCCTGGTCGGGCGGAGGCCCATCAGGCGGAGGGCCAGCCTCCGGAGGCGCTCCTGGCGGCGGCCCCTCGACTCCAGGAGGCGGCATCATCGGGGGCGGCGGCGGTGGCGGAACCAGGTACGGCGTGGCGTCGAGGTCCATCGAGTCCGCCCAGTCCTTGATCAGGGCGTTGAACGGATCGACCACGCCGGCCCCGATCAGGCCGCTGAGCACCGGGCCGAGATTCTGCAGGGCGGCCTGCATCTGCTCGGCGCGCGTGGCCTTGTTCGGCTTGCGGGCGCTGCCAGACTCGATACGGTAGTCGTACTCGCGAGCGACCTGGATGGGCTCCAGAGACGACACGTACTGCGCCCACGCCGACGCACCGATCGGCCCGACGACCGGAGCGACGTCCTCAGGCGACAGCAGCCACCTGGCGGCCAGCGCCTCCTTGCGGGCAATCAGCGTCATGCAGTTCTCGACGCACTCGGCCATGTCGTCCGGCCGGATGCTGATCTGCTCGGAGCGGACGGATGCCTCTGTGGCCGACCTGATCTGCCGGTTGGTCATGCCGTAGACCAGCTCGGTGAGGCCGAGCCGCTTCTCGAGCATCTCGGTGACGGCACTGATGACCGACCAGATTTCGCTGGTGGCGTTTGGCAGCTGAAAGACGGATATCACGTCGGATACGCTGCGCCCGAGAATCTCAGACAGCTCCACGATCTTGAACCCGCCCTGCGACTGCGACAGGATCTGGTCCTTGATGTCCTGGTCGGCGGCCTTCGATACGCCAATGAGCGTCTCGCAGCTGACGGCCACGCGCTGCGCCAGGAAGGAGAACGCCCAGCACAGGAAGCGGAGCTCGGGGATGCCGGGCTTGATGTGCGACACCGGCCACACGTAGCCCGGCTTCCGGTGGAACGCCAGCATCGTGAACGGCCAGCCGTTGGATTCCGCCCAGAACGGGATCGGCCACTGGACGGACCGAAACATGGACTGCGGCAGGCCGGTCTCCTCGTCAACTTGCTCCGAGAGCATGTCCGGCGGGACGTTGAGCGGGAACGGAACGCCGTCCGCCACGACGATGTAGGCGTTGTCGCCGATGGCGTCGAAGAACCCGCGCTGATCCTTCGGCGAGTCCTTGAGGCGGTCGCCAAATCCGGTCTTGCTCCAGATCTTCCAGTAGGTCATCAGGTCGTTGGTCTTGCCGACGCGCTTCGACGACGGCCTGGCCGAGTCGGTGGCGTAGGCGCCCATGTAGGCGTCCTCCGTCTTCGGGGCGGAGTTGCCCTCGAGGTTGGCGCGCAGCTTCTCGACGTCGATGCCGTACTGCTTGGCGACAACGTCGATGGGATGGATGCACCGCTTAGCGCACCACATGATGTCTTCGATCTCGGTGGCATCCGGGTCCAGCACGAGGTTGTCGACGGAGTCCGCGAAGCTGCCGACGGCGCGCGACTGGGAGCCGGGATCCGTCACCATCTCCGTCCACCAGCACCCGGCGCCCTTGATGATCGCCTCGTCCACGACGCGCCGGCTGTGCGTCTTGAGGTCCAGCTCGTTGGGCGTGTAGTTCAGGTACGCCGACATCAGGCGAGACACGACATCCCGGATGCCGTTGCGCATCACGGTGTCCTGCAGCGCCATCTGGTACTGCTGCACGACCTCCGGATTGTTGGGGTCCAGGCCGAGAGCGTCCGGCGGGATCTCCGGGAACTTCTTTGGGTTGACCTGGCGGTTCGGGTTCCGGTGGTAGATCACGCTGGCGAACAGCTTGACGGCCTCGAAAACCCGGTTGATCTGCATCCGGAATCCGGGCGGCGTGATGGAACGGTTGTAGCCAGCCTCGTGGCGGGCGTACTCGTTCTTCCAGAACCAGTTGTGCGGGCCGTCGAAGAAGTCCATAGCCTCGCGAGCATCGTCCGAAAACGGACGCTTGTGCTTGAGGCCCAGCTCGACCTTCTTCAGCCAGCTGGCGGCGATGCCCTTGAGGACATCCTCGCCTGTGTCATTTTGCGCCATTGGCTACGACCTTCCGCGCTTCCTTCTCGTGGTTGATGGCCAGGCTCGTCGCCAGCCCCTGCGCCCGCTGCAGGTCCTTGTGCGCCGGGCTGAAGTCCCAGCAGCCCCACGACCGCCACGACGGGTTCTCCGTCAGGCCAGGATCGTCCTTGTGGCGCACGCTGGGCTTCTCGACGAAGCCGACGCCGGGAGCGAAGACGAGCAGGGAGACGGTCACGGCGCCGGGCCGCTGGCACACCCAGCCGATGCACGGGTCCTGCATCGTGAGCGGGTCGTGGTACCAGAACACCATGTCGCCGAGACGGATCGCAGGGGGCGTGAAATCAGGAGTCATTTGTCAGTCCTGTAGAGGGGCCGAGATACACGAAGCCGTCGCCGCCCATGCGCTTTTTTCTGCGGCGCGCCCACTCAACGTACCAGGGCTCTTCTGGTAACTCGACCTTTGGCTTGTGGTATCTCGGCCGGTATGCGCAGAGGTATTCGAGGCACTGGCAGGCGTGCACTTCGCCGCGCGTGTTGGGCTGGTCGGTGACGATGTAGGTCCCGGCCAGGTAGTTGGTTTTCTTCTTGTAGCGCTTGATCTCGCGCTCCAGGTCAGGGACGGCGCCGCGCAGGATCCGTAGCGCCGGAGTGCCTTCCGGGCGGATGTGCAGGTAGTTCTGCGTGGCCGCCATGCGGGCCTGCACGTCGTCGCAGCCGGCCAGGAAGCTCGAGCCGGTGACCTGGCTGGAGACGTTCCGCTGGCGC
>Ga0315909_10005560_pt1 | contig 14426 bp, 7 predicted proteins | sample LakEriMetagenome_11_FD_203527 | JGI IMG/M metagenome (GOLD analysis project Ga0315909, IMG submission 203527) | Freshwater fungal communities from buoy surface, Lake Erie, Ohio, United States - Buoy 2 MA125 | ecosystem: Environmental > Aquatic > Freshwater > Lake | place: USA: Lake Erie, Ohio...
GCTCGCCACAAACTTTCCGTTATGATCCATATTCTGCTTCGGGTAGTCCATTCAACGGAACAAACTAATAAATGCGCAGCGAATTTAAAAGTTTAGATAAAATATCTCCGCTTGTAAATGCGCAAGTACCGGAATTTGTACGCATCGATCACCCTACGTTTGTTGCATTTTTAAATGCTTACTACGAATGGCTGGAAACTCAAGGTGCATACCTCCGCAACAGTTTGGATCTGGCAAAAGTAAAAGATATCGATACAACTTTTGATGAATATGTTGAAAATTTTAAAAAACAATATCTTTTAGACTTTCCTGAAAATCTGGCCATAAACAAAGAAACTGGTTTGCCCGTCGAAGTAAAAACTCTTGTAAAATACATCAAGCAATTTTACAAAGCAAAAGGTACCGAAAAAACTTTTGAATTTTTATTCAGAATTTTATACGATACAAACGTAGAATTTTATTATCCGAAAGTAGACATATTAAAAGCATCGGATGGTAAATGGATACAAAGAAAAACTCTGCGAGTAGCAGGCACACAAGGAAATAAAATTTTCGAGTCTGCAGGCAGAAGAATATATCAAAAGAATGTCAGTGGAACCACCGTTGCTGCAGCAACAGTAGTTGAAGTTTCTAAATTTCAACTGGGTGCATTTTCGGTTTACGAATTGAATATCGGAAATGTTAACGGAACATTTGTTTCTACGCGTCCGCTTGAAATTGAAACCGCAACAGAAAACATAATCGAACCAAAAATATATTCGGTAGTGGCCACCGTAACAATTTCTTCGGGTGGTTCTGGATATCGTGTTGGCGATCGAGTAGTATTTACAAATGCAGCGGGTGATATTGGTCAAGGAGCGCGTGCAAAAGTAACGCAAGTAAACAGTTCGGGTAAAATATTAAAAATTGAAATAGAAGATTTTGGTATAAACTACAACACCGTTCCGTCGATAACTGTACAATCCGAAAAAGGTACTGGATTTAGTGGCACATGTTCACTCGGTGCAGTTTGCAACTTTGCTGGATACTATGCAAACAATGATGGACGATTGAGTACCAACAAAGTTTTACAGGACAACCATTATTATCAAAACTACTCGTATGTTCTTAAAACAGAAATAGTAGTTAATCGTTATCGCGATGCTCTCAAGCGTCTTATTCACCCAGCCGGTCTTGGTTTTTTTGGACAGGTTTTAATAAAGCGTTGCGCTCAGTCTAATCTGGATGCCGAAAGCGCATTAATAAAATATGAAGTTCCATTGATTGGTCATTATTTACCTTATACAAATGAAACTTTTGACGATTTAAGAAGTTGGTTTGGTGCAACCGCTTATGGTTACGATCCAAACATACACGACCCAATACTTACCAGCCAACCAAATCCAGTGACCGAGGGTATTAATTTTGAAGCTCCATCGTCTCCTTTGGCAGACTTAGGATTTCCTGCAGCTGATCCTTGGTGGGTGATATATCAACATCCAAATCGGCGCGTGAACGAACCAGTTTTGGCTCGCATCGAGTACGATTTAAAAGGTCTTTACGGATCCAGCAGCGTAGGCAAAGGTAAAAACGATTTCTTGTTGGGTAGCACTGGTTCACAATCGTGGCCAGAATGGACCATGACATCCGACACTTTGCGATACGATTGGGCTAGCAGCTTTACTGGCGATTTCAAATATGCAATTTTGCGTTATTCTAGCAGCACAGAGTTTAGAAAAATAACTCTCAGTAGTTTTTTCAATATGCCAGTCGGCGAAGAATTCCGTTGTGCTCTCGAATGGGCTAATCAAATTACTCATGATGCTAGCCCCAACAATTTGTTACAGGCTACCGTCTGTTACATAACAACAAGCACCACCGGTGGTTTGACTGGAATAACAGGAACAACCGGAGGAACCGGAGGAGCCGGGGCAACAGGTTCTACAGCCGGATTGACTGGAACATTTGGAATAGATGAAGGTGAAAATATACCAGGCACAATCGAGGCTGGTGGTATAACCGGTGGTGGTTTTACGTCAGCTACCGGATCCACACAAGCAGATTTAACAAATATATCATTTGAACCATAAATATATTAAAGAGAGAAACGTATGCCCGTATGTGATCCATTTAGACAAGATTTTCGCCAATATCTTATACAAGATTTTTATCAAAACTTTGATGTTTTGTCGGGTGATACTATTTTTCTTGGTATCGGCAAACCAACCGAATGGATTAGTGCAACAGGTGCAAATCAAGACAACGCGCCACCAAAAAATATCGATTGCGTAAAATCCGATACAGACTTTTGGCGCACAGCAATGGCGTTCAAAAAGATTCAAAAGTCTGACGTATCGATAGTGGTAAAACGTTACGACTGGGAACCTAATATCGTTTACGATGCGTATCGAGACACAATCGATTTGTATGATGATGTTACGGCTTTAAAATTTTATGTTTTGGTTGATGAAGAACGCGTTTACAAATGCATCGATAACAACTACGGTATAGCTTCCACGGTTGCACCAACACACACCGATTCTCAAATAAGAACTTTATCGGACGGTTATCGTTGGAAATATCTTTATTCGATATCCGAATCCAAAAGAAAGTTTTTAACAAAAACTCAAGGTATCAGTATCGGTTACATGCCGGTCGAGTATGTGACGAGCGTCAACGAAAACGACGACCGTCAGCTTCAGTACGATGTTCAAAACAATGCAGTGGATGGTTCTATAGATTTTATAGATTTAAACGAATCTTTGCGAAATTTTGTTATATCCGATCGCGTATTGTTTTTCGATACAGCCAATCAGGTAGCCGGAACAACAGCTGCTGGTGCTACTGCGGTTATAATTGGTGGATCAAAACTGGTCTATCAGAACGATTACTATAACAATATGAGCATTCGTTTTGAAAGTGGCAGCGGTTCGGGTCAGCAAAGAAAAATTGTAGATTTTATAAACAACGCAAACAGCACTGCAACTGTAGTTCTTGCTACACCATTAGATTTTGGAGTCAGTGGCGGAGCAGATCCAACTTATTATTCTATATTACCAACAGTTGTTGTTTCGGGTGATGGCGTTGCCGACACCAATAGTCTTCATACATCGGCAACAGCAGCAGAAATAAGCGTTTCGTTTTTGGCGGTAACTGCCACAGGAAGCACAAGCGCGTGCTCATGTGAAGGTACAACCGGACAAAGATACCTTGATCGTTTTGAATTGATAAACAATGGTCAAGATTACACTTATGCTACCGTAAATGTCGTAGCCGGTCTTACTTTTGCACCAGGAATAAGTGCCGACATGAGTTTGTTGGCAACAGCCATAATGTCTCCTGTTGGTGGTCATGGTTCAAATGCAGTTCGAGAACTTGGTGCATCTTCTTTGATGATTGTAACCGATTTTGAACAAAGTGAAGGTTGTAAATTAACTACCGAAAACGATTATCGCCAGTTTGCTTTGTTAAAAAATCCACTTTTACGTAAAAAGCAAATACGAGTCAATTTACTTGGAGCTGGATTAACAAACTCTTTTACACTGGGAGCAACAGCAACACAATCGCTCACTGGAGCAAATGGAGTTACTGGTTATGATCCTGCAAGCGCAAAGATTCTTGCATGGAAACCCGGAAAATCGGGAACCACTGGTACTTCCGAACTTACACTCGGAAGCATAACTGGTGGTGATTTTGCATTGGGAGGTTTTGTAAACGGCATAACCACTCAAGAAATAGTTTCGGTGCATGAAAAAACTGTAGCTGGAACCGAATATCGCTTGCTCAAACGTCTTAAATTGACTCCGGTTCAAGCTTCTACATTTGACGCATCTGGATTAGATTTTACTTTAAATTATATCGCATTTGGTAACGGAAATACTGCCGATAATATCACAGCTTCGATTTCCAACGGAAAAATATATAAATGGCAACCAGAAACTGGTACAAATGCTGTTGGAAATCTTTATCTGGAATATCCAAATGGCAACTTTAATATGTCCGAAAACGTATATCAAATGCGAAACGATTATGGTGGAGTAACCGGGCCAATTGGCAAGATAATCGAAATAGACGAATACGAAGAAACATCTCAAACAGTTTACGATCAAACGGTACGACTCGAGCTTTATTATGATGGAACCGTATCTTTCGACGAAGAATCGTTCGTGCGTGACGCTGTTATTAGCAACACCACAGCATCCGGCTACGTCATGGATTGGACCCCGGCAACCGGCGCAACGACTGGTAATTTAAGATTACTTCCGATTAGTGGATCTTTTGCGGTTTCACAAAACTTAATATATAATAATAGCGGAACAACCGGTGCTGTTATATCGTCGATCGTTTCGGAACCAGAACTGAAATACCGTTCAGGAACCGTACTGCATCTTCAAAATATTCGTCCAGTCGAACGAGCTTTGGAACAAAAAGAAGAAATTAAATTGATTGTTGAGTTTTAAGGGAGAAATAGATGGCTTACGATCCAGATGTATTTAATGTCGATCCTTATTATGACGATTATGACGACACTAAAAAGTTTTTAAGGGTTTTGTACAAGCCCGGTTATGCCGTTCAAGCTCGCGAACTCACACAATCACAAACTATTCTTCAAAATCAAATAAAAAGATTTGGAGATCATGTATTTAAAGATGGTAGTATCGTATCCGAAAGCCAAGTTGTTGTAAATGATACTCAGTTTGTTCGTATTGATTCTTTGACCGGATATGCAGGCGTTTCTGTTTCGGATTTTGATGGTTTGACTGCCGCAGTTTCGGGTAAAAACACAATTCGAGTTATCGATACGCTTGCTGGATTGAGCGGGTCCAACAAAGATACATCTTCTTTGCTGTTTTTTAGCGAATATCTTTATGGTGCAACCGGTTTTGCTTTAGGCGATACAATTAGTGCTGTTTTCGAAGGAACTACAATAAGTGCTACTATTACTGGAGGCACTTCAACTTATAATTTTTACACTGATGCTCCTAACTCTCTGCCAGCATTTGGTGATGCAAAATTTGTAGGTGTTGATGCTGGAGTTAGATATATTAAAGGTTATTTTGTCAATCATGATAAACAAAAAACTACTCCGTATACTATAACTGGCAACTCTACAGCCGACTCATACAGAAAATTTAACAATCTTTATTCGGTTGTAAAATTTGATGTTACAAATACAATTGTAACTGCTACCGATGATACTTCTTTAAACGATCCAGCTTTTGGTTCTTACAATTACGCCGCGCCAGGTGCGGATCGTTATCGTCTTGATTTGGATTTGTCTCATGCTCCAATATCATCGACAGCTGATTATCAATTATTAAAAATCGAAAACGATGAAGTCACATACAAAACAAATTATCCAGAATATAATGTCTTAGCTGATACATTAGCCAGAAGAACTTACGATGAATCGGGCAATTATACCGTAGAAGACTTTCAAATATCTGTTTCTGATATGACTGCTGATGCTTATGAAAATCAGTTAAAAATCAACATCGGCAAAGGTAAAGCATATATTTTTGGGTACGAATTTATAAATCAAGGCACCAAATCTTTAACTGCCGATAAAGCAAGAACAGTTAAAACATTAGATTCGCAACAGCAAGTTCCATTTGTTGTAGGAAATACCGTAAATGTTACGAATAACTCAAGTTTGACTGCTAATATATTTAATTTGATCGATTTTAATGGATCTTCACTTTTTTATCTGAGTTCTGGAACAACAGGAGAATTTTCTAAAGTCGGTACAGCTCGATTGGGTAAATTTGATGCTGTAGAATATTCTGGAACCAAGTTGCATCTTTATGACATTTTGATGGATTCCGGCTACACAGCATCAGCCGCACAAAGAATGTTCCTCCCAGGATATACAGCAAGCGATCAGCATATTTTTAATTTTTCTAATAACACTCTCAACGTAAACGACGCTAGTTACTCTAGCTTACTGTTCCCTCTCTCGAATGATATTTCTAGTTATGCGGTAAGAGAAATTATATCTCATAGCATCAACATTCAACGTTCTGCGCAATTTAATCTTAGTACTTCTTCTCCAACATTAGTAAGCGTAACTGATTTTGATACAGGTACGGAATTTTCTAGTGGAAGTTGGATGGACTTTACTTCGTTTAATGATGTAAAAGCTTTTAGCTTGACTGGTACTCCTGTAAGCTTATATTTGAGTGGTGCTTTCGGTGCACAAAGTTTTAGTATAACTGCTGGTTCAGGTGGAACAGCTGTTGTTTTTGTAAACATGGACATTTCTGAAAGCAGCACCAACAATCCATTCTTTAGAACCAAAACATCTACAACCGAATCTTTAAGTGTTTCGATGGTTTCTAATTCATATGAGAAATACGCATATTTAAATGGTAGAGTTGACGTATATGAAATAATTTCTATTACTGGCAACACCGGCGGTAGCTCTTTCTCTATGAATGATTATTTCACTCTTGATACAGGTCAACGCGACAGCATTTATGATTGGTCGAGAATTGTGTTGAAGAAAAATTATTTTTCGGCTGGTGTTACCGGTGTCAGTGTTACATTCAAGCGTTACAATCACCCAGCATCATCCGCTCCGTATTTGCTCAACTCTTATGGTGATCCTTCGACTATGGTGAGTGGAACTGGTGCGGCATACAAGCAAATACCAGTTTATATTGAAGAATCTGGTTCTAGAAAAGTTATTTCTCTTGGTGGGTGTTTGGACGCGCGTCCAGATCGTATAACTCCATCTTCTTTTGGTATAACATCATATCCTCAAGATTATGGAGCAACCGGTGGTTGTAATTTGATTGGTAATTCTTTTGATATCGCTTGGAGTTATTATCAACCAAGAACCGATAAAATTGTACTTACACGCGACAAACAATTTAAGATTATACAAGGAATATCCGGTAACGATCAAGCACCCGAACCGCAAGATGTTCCAGATGCGATGACCTTAGCATCCATAACATATCTTCCATACACCAAATCTTCGACCGATACTACTAAATTTATTGTTAAGAATCGCAGATACACAATGCGTGATATTGGTTCTCTTGAAAAGAGAATTGATCGTTTAGAGTACTATACTACTTTGAGTTTGGCAGAAAAAGAAGCCAAATCTTTAGAAATTCAAGATGAAAATGGTCTTAATAAATTCAAGAACGGCATATTTGTAGATAATTTTGATTCTAGAACAAATTCCGATTATTTGAATCGAGACCATCTTTGTGCAATCGATCCTGTTCGTTTGGAAGCCAGACCACGTTTCACAACAAAATATGTTGATTTTGGATTGAGTGGAAGCATTCCTTCCGGACTTACCTTCAATTCAAACGGTTTGTTAACATGCAACTATACAACCGACGTTTTCATACAACAACGTTTTGCATCCAAAGCTATTAACGTCAATCCATTTGATGTAACAAACTTCAATGGACGTTTGACTATGACTCCTCAGTCGGATGACTGGATTGATACACAAACACTTCCGGATGTTGTTGTGAACGTCAACGGTCAAAACGATGGTGTTGGAGATTTAGCGGAAGTTGACTTTGGAACTGTGTGGAACAACTGGGAAACAACTTGGGCAGGAACTCCAGTTTCAACCGGTGTTTGGCGTGAAATTGGCAGAACCCCACCTCACAGTGTGTTGCGTCCAGGAACAACAAGAGGTCTGGTTCAACGCGTTGATTATGGTTTGGAGGCTGCACAAGAAACAGTTCAAACCAGAACTGGTACGCGTACTCGATTGGTACCAGAAACAACCACACAAAGTATCGGTAGTCGAATCGTAGACGTAAGTATTGTACCATTCATGCGTGCTGTTAACATCAATATAAAAGCCGATGGTATGCGACCAAACGTTAGAGTATATCCGTTCTTTGACAATCAAGACGTTTCACAATACGTTGCTGTTAATGGTACTTCTGGTGGTGCCATATTCACCGACGTTAATGGAAGAGTCGGATATTCTCAAGGAATTACGTTTGGTGTACCGTCCGGAACTTTCCGAACAGGCGAGCGTTTGTTGCGCTTGATAGACGATTCTTCGAACGTGCTCTCAAACTGTACAACCACTGCCGAAGATTCTTTCCGCGCACAGGGTTTGATACAGACCGAAGAAAATACAGTTCTTTCTACAAGAAACTTGGTAATCAGAAGAGAATCGGTAACTCAAGATAGAATTTTTAATAACACAATAGTAACAGACACACGTTCAGAATATGTGGATCCTGTTGCCCAAACGTTCCTTGTGGATCCAGTTGCAAATCCAAACGGTTTGTACATAAGCAAAGTAGAAGTATTCTTTAAAACCAAGTCTTCGAATCTTCCAATAACTTTGCAGTTAAGACCTGCCGTAAATGGATATCCAAGTTCAGGTATAATCATACCATTCAGCGAAGTTATAAAATTACCATCGGATGTTAATATTTCGGATGATGGTAGTTCTTCAACAACTTTCCAATTCGATAGCCCAATTTACTTGCAACCCGGCGAATATTCGATGGTTCTTTTGAGCAATAGCAACGAATACGAAGTATTCGTGAGCGAAGTAGGTCAAAACGATACTATAACCGAAGAAATTATTGCCACGCAACCGTACGGTGGTTCTTTCTTCAAATCACAAAACTCGAGCACATGGACACCCGAACAGATGCTCGATTTGAAATTTACCATACACAAGTGCGTATTTGATACATCTGGTGGCACAGTTTACTTCAATTTCACCGAAACAAATTTTGATTCTGGATCTCCAGGATTAAGTAACGGAGCAAATTTGTTCCGCTTGAACACTACTTATATTGCACCACCGTCCACTTCTGTATCTGCAACTGTAGACTTTGAGGGTGACGGTCAAGGTCCAATTAGTATCCTTCAAAATGAAAATCTTATTTTTGCATACAAAAAAGATATTAAGAATGTTGGTACCGATTTAATCACAGCCGCAATAAATCTTTCTACTGAAAATAACTCTGTAACGCCTGCTTTAGATTTGCAAAGAATTAGCGGTCTTTATATTCAGAATTTAATTTTGAGCTTTAATGACCAGGCAACACAAGAAATTTATGAGGGTTTACCATCGATTGCTGGTATTACCAACGGTGAAGTTTCACCGATGCGCTACATCAGTCGCCAAATAAATCTTCAAGATGGTTTTGAATCTACAAATGTTGATGTTTATTTGACTGCAAGACTTCCTCGTGGTAGTGATATTGGTGTTTACTTGAAGTCTCAAGCCAAGACTGACAACACTCGTTTTGATGATGTGCCATACGAAAAATTAACTATTCATCCTTCGTATGCAAATTCGTATGGAGTTACTTCTCAATATCTTTCTGTCGGAGAAGACGACTATGTTGATTTGAGATTCACCAGAGGTGGAACATCTACTTCTCGTACATCGGGAATGACTGGACAGCAGGAATTTAGAAAATTTCAAGTTAAAGTTGTGATGTATGGTGATTATACCAACACTGTTGTTCCGGCGTTCAAAGATTTCAAGGTGATTGCCACATGAACCCAATCAAACCAAAATATTTAAAAGTTCAAAACGAACCTGGTCTAGTTCGCGACACTGGCAGCAATGCTATTGTTGCAACCAGCTTGGCACAGAAAAAAGCTTTTTTAGAAAGCCAAAAAAGAGAACTAAATATATCTCGAATTAGCGACATGCACGAACGCATTGAAAAATTAGAAAACAATGTCAACGATATAAAAGACATGTTGAAAATTCTAATAAATAACAGCAGATCTTCTTAATTATGAAAGGGTTATAATGGCAAAGAACAAATTGGTATTGTCGATGATCGTCAAAAATGAAGCACATGTTATTGAACGATGCTTAGCATCTATGCTTCCATTGATTGACACTTGGTGTATCGTCGATACTGGAAGCACAGACGGAACTCAAGAAAAAATTGAAAAGTTTTTTGAAAATGTTGGTATTCAAGGAAAGCTTGTGCAAAGCACATGGAAAGGTTTCGGTGAAAGTCGCAGCGAAGCTCTTGAAGCCGCCAGACCCATGGGTGATTATACAATCATGATTGATGCCGACGAGATAATGGAATATGATGGCAATTTTGATCCAGAAAAGTTCAAAGACAGTTTAACTACCGACTTGTACAATGTATTTGCTTTTTACGGTGGTATCAAATATCACCGTCCTCAATTGACAGCAAATCGTAAACGTTTTTATTATCGAGGCGTGTTACACGAATATGTAGATTGTCATGATCCAATCGAATCGCGCGATTTTGCAAAAGGTATATTAAACAGACCAATCCAAGATGGTGCACGTAGCAAGACCCCAGATAAGTACGCTCGTGATGCAGTAACTTTTGAAGAAGCTCTCAAGGGTCCAGTTGATGAAAAAGACTTTAATCGTTACAACTTTTATCTTGCTCAATCGTATCGCGATAGCCAGCAATGGCAAAAAGCTCATGATGCATATCTCAAACGCGCTGAACTTGGTGGTTGGAATGAAGAAGTTTTTTACAGTTTGTTCCAGGTAGGTAGACTCAAAGAAATTTTAAATCACTCTATCGATGATATCGTGAAAGTATACTTCCAGGCGTATCAAGTGAATCCTTGGCGCGCAGAATCGCTCTGGGCTGCTGCTCGTATATGCAGAATGGCTTGCCGTTTTGATCAAGCTTATATTTTTGCAAAACAAGCTCTTAAAATTCGTCTTCCCGAGGGTGCATTATTTGTGAGTCAGCCGGTTTACGAATGGAGTATTCTTGATGAATTCTGTATTGCCGCATACTGGAGCGGACATTACAAAGAAGCAAAACTTGTAGGAGATCGCTTGCTAGGCGAAAATAAATTTCCAGAAGATCAAAGACAACGCATCGAAGCCAATCATAAGTTTGCTGTAGAAGCAATCATGAACGGCGAAGGTTAAGGAAACAAAGATGGCATTTAGCGCACTGGATGTAGTACTTAGCGGTTTATCGGTAACTGGTGGCGGAACAGCTGCTGGAGATGGTCAATCAATCAGATTGACTGTTACTCAAAGCAACGACTTTACTCCAGGAACAGTACTTTATCGTAAAACAGACGGCACTTACGATCGCGCTTTAGCCACAACTCTAGCTCGAGCCAACACGGTTGGTGTTGTTGAAACTGCAGATGCTTCTAGTTTTGTATTGGTAATTTCCGGAAAACTTTCGCTCGATCCAGCTTACAATCTTTATAGTTCGGGTGGATTGTTTTATGTAAGTGATGGTGTATCCGGTGCGGCAACTGCATCAGGACCATCTGGTGGAAACAGTTACGTCAATCCATTTTTAATTGGATTGACGAGTAACCAAGCAATAGTATTACCATCATTGGTTTCGGATCCAGTCGGAACCAGCATAGCAACACCAATCGGTTCGATAGTTCCTTTTGCTGGCGCATACGATCAAGTTCCAACAAACTGGCGTTTGTGTAATGGCGATGCGCTCGACAAAGGAGAAGACACAGAAACCAGCTGGGGTCAACTTGAAGATGTATTGAACGATCAATATTACATTGTAGTTTCTATTACAGGTAACGGTGTTACCGGTAGCATAACTTTCCAAGACGCAGGTGATGCTACATCTAGAAATCACCTTTTTGAAAATGGCGATCGTTTTCTTCTTCAGTGGCCACAACGAACAGATCCAAGCGACGCGTTTACCGATAAACATGTTATATCTGTAACTGCATGCTCCAGTGGATCCAATACGTGTCAATTTTCTATAATTTATACGCAACTTGCTGGTAGTGGACTCACAACAACACCAACTTATGTTGAAGTACACTCGTTTGAAAATATAGGTTCAACTTCTTCTAATAAATTTTTTATTCCTGATCTTCGTGGACGAACAGTAATTGGTGGTGGTCAAACAGGATTTGTAAATTTAACAAATCGTCCAATTGGTTTCGCTGGTGGTGCCGAACAAGTGTCTCTCGTAGCGAATCAGTTACCACCACACAAACACGTAATTGGTGTTACAGGAAACGGATCTTCTTCGCTTCCCGGTGTTACCGCAGCATCTGGAACAATAAAAGCAATTCCAGTTTCGGAACTTAGAGATGCTGCAACTGGTATTCTCAGCGACGAAAATAACGCTTCAGCATACGGTCACGATAACGTTCCTCCATATTTGAGCACCAATTGGATCATACGTTATCTTCCGTTCCGTGGAACAATATATGAAGTAGGACCAGCAGGACCGCGTGGTGTTCAAGGAGACGCTGGTCCAGTCGGTTCGGCTGGACCCACAGGTCCCACTGGCGCAACCGGTTCGGCTGGACCAACTGGAGGTACTGGACCAACTGGAGGTACTGGACCAACTGGAAGTACTGGTGCTACAGGATCAACCGGTGCTACAGGCTCAACTGGAATAAATTTCCGTGGTGTATGGGAATCTGGAATCGATTATATACAGTCTGATGTTGTTAGATATTCTGGAAATGGTAATCTTTACATATACGTACGCAGCACTATCGATTCGGATGATAGATCTTTAACTCCAGTCGAGCAACTTAGCGAACCAAACGGATACGGTTACTCAGCCGGAACTCAGCTTTTGTTTGGAAACGATATTTATGTTCCTTTGATGGCACCAGCCAATTCTGAAATATCAACTATGTCGGATTTGAACCCCGACAACACAAGCACAAATACAAATCTTTATGTTCTGCACCCAAGAGACAGTTTGATTACTGCATCTGGATCGGCATATTCATCTATCAGTTTAACTTCCGATAGTGCATCATATGCAATCGGACCGGCTGCAAATTTGAATTTCCAGTTTCAATACGGAACATATAATGTAAATAAAACAATTACACTTTCAGATAACATCATGTCGGATGTTCCCGGAAAAGTAAATGTTTATCCCGATAATACATTAACAAATTTTGTTGAGTCTATAAGCGGTAACTTTAGTGTTACAGGATCTGCTGGTGCTTATTACGTTGGTTTCCGCTGCATCAAAACAGCATCAACTGTGACTCCGATTTATGCAAACGATTATCTGATATTCGACAATAACGTTAATTCTAATTTCTTGCGAGGCGCACATCGTGTGTTGGCTGCAACCGGAAGCACCGGATACGTATTTGATGTAACTGTGCTCAATAAATATTCTGGTGCAACTGGAACAACTTCGATTGCAGGAACAGTTGCTAGCACCACAGGTTCTATTAAAGTAGCTGACTTGGTGTTTAGCTTGACGGGTGGTACGTCGGGTGTTGTACCAAGTTCCATCTGGACTCTCAATTCACCATTTAAAACAGTTGCATTTGGTATGACGGGTGCTACAGCAAATCTTGATATAGTGTTCACGGGATGGCAGGCAGGTTCAACTGGTATTGGTGTGTATCTCAAGAACGGTGCGGTTGCAACTTTCAGCGATCGCTGCTGGTTTACCGATTTGAATTATGGTATTGTGAGCGATCGTAGCCACATCGGAGATACAACCGATACTCTCTTTTAAGGTTTAAAAATGCCAAATTTCAACAATTGTAAAACAGGTGTTTATGCTGAAGGTCGTAGTACCGTACGCTTTACCGATAAAGTTTTAATAAAAGATGCCAGCGTATCGGGTGTTACAGTCAGAAACAATAGTCAGCTCGTCTGTCAAGGAATTTCTGGATCTACCGGAAGCTCGTTTGAAGTTATAAGCTGTGTGCGCGGTTTTCAAGTGGAAACTAGCCACATAGACATATCCAACGCAAAAATATCCGATACAAGATATGGTGTAGTTAGTGCAAATGCTTCTACTTTCAACTTTAATAAATCCGAAATAAACGGCGGAATCTATGGTTCGTATACAGGTCAAGCATATGGACTATATGTTTCGGACGCTTCGGTTGGAAGCTTTTTCGAGTCGTCTGTGACTGGATATGCTGGTGGAACAGCTTCGCTTACCAGCGGAAATTTTGCTGTATTTAAAAACAGTACCGTATTTGTTGGTGCGACTGCGCAAAAACAGCAAGCCAATACAACAGCTCTTGGAGTTGATCTTGAAGGAACAGTTCAAGTAGACACCTCGTTGGGTAATCGAATCATTGGTGGAGATCCGCTGTTGATTTACATTCCACCCGAAGGATTACCGGAGTAAAAATGTTTTTACACCAAAAACAAAATATCGTAAACATAAACAATCAAGTGCGTCTTACACTCGAGCAGTTTCGCGCACTCGAACCAACATATCCAGATCTTCCAAACGGTTATACCGAACGTTATTACGAATCTTCCAAACGCCACGATATGTCTGGACCATCCAAGACGATGATTCAGCAACCAAAAATTTGGCAAGACGGTGATCGGTATTTCAAAAGAATAAACGATTTCCTTAGATTACAACAAATAATTCAACAACAAGAAGCAGCAATAAATCAAGCTGTTGAAGCTGAACTAAACAAAAGAAAATCATACGAAGAGTTGCGTCGCAACGAATACCCAAGTGTCGAAGAACTGG
>Ga0315909_10005561_pt1 | contig 14423 bp, 17 predicted proteins | sample LakEriMetagenome_11_FD_203527 | JGI IMG/M metagenome (GOLD analysis project Ga0315909, IMG submission 203527) | Freshwater fungal communities from buoy surface, Lake Erie, Ohio, United States - Buoy 2 MA125 | ecosystem: Environmental > Aquatic > Freshwater > Lake | place: USA: Lake Erie, Ohio...
GCGCGCATTAATCATGCTCCGAAAGTACTGAGTGTATTGGTGCCTAGCGGTGGCTTCTGGGGCGGTGTGGGCGAGCCACCTATAGGTGGTGTGATTCCTGCGATGATGAATGCGTTGTTTAGCGCTACCGGAAAACGCATACGTTCGCTACCGCTTAAACATCATGGCTTTAGCTATAAAACCTGATCTATACGACTTACTTCACCAGGCCAGATAATCTGGTCTGGTGAACAACGTTAGTTGGTTAGGCGATTACGCGCAAGATGACGAAAATCATTGCTATAACTAATGAATTTTTCACTCGCTAAAAAACGTTGATCTGGACGAGTTAATTGATGTAAGCCAGAAAGGTTCACACAGGCCTCATCGATCAGCTTGCGCTGCATGTCGGCTTGTTTCGGGTCCTCTGGCGTAAATATTTGGTCGATGATTATCTTTAACTCTGCTTCGGCCTCTGACTGACTCAAACGCTGCTGCATAATTTTTTCCAGTGTGGCGATAATTCGTTGCTGACGTTGCTGGCGCCGCTCCCAAGTAATGCGCGCATCCCATGACGAGCGGCTGACTGCCTGCTGGATAAATCGTCGTTGCTCTTCGCTTAGACGCCCATAAAAAGATTCTGCTCTGTCTATCCATTCGTCAGAGCGCATCCGTTGAATTTTTTCAGTCGACGTATCCAACCATTTCGAGCGCCACTCTTTATCTTCTTTAGCAAACTTTTTTTTCAGATAGCGTATTTCTTCAGGACCTAGCTGCTGAGATAGCCTGATCCAAATAGGCAAAGTCTGTCGCATCAAGATATCAATTTTTTCACGCAAGGCCAGGATGTCCTCACACACCTCAGCCGCTGGTATATCGCTCCCCATACGACTTGCAAGTGCGCTGGTTACGCGTGCATACTCCGGTAACTGAGTTTGCCTGTGCCACGTGTGCAAAGCTTTCAAATCCGCTTTAAACTGAACTGATTTTTCCGAACTGAGATCCAGGTAACGATCAATCCACCAATATCCCAGATGATCAGCCTGATCGTAACCAATACGCACTGTGCTGCAACCAGTAATGACCATGGCAAGCACAAACCCATGCAACAATCGCTTTAGAGCCCTCACGAAAAAAAGACCTCGCTATGACTATCAATGTTATTGGAACACCCTTGAAACCCTGCTCTACGGATCCGATGACAGGTTACTTCCGCGATGGCTGCTGCCATACGGATGAAACAGATAGCGGGTCCCATGTCGTCTGCGCAGAAATGACGGACGAGTTTTTGCTGTTTTCTAAACAGCGGGGCAATGACCTTTCTACCCCGCGACCAGAATTTCGTTTTCCCGGACTCGTGCCAGGCAACCGCTGGTGCCTCTGCGCATTGCGTTGGAAAGAAGCTTTTGATGCAGGCGTTGCACCCACGGTGATTTTGGAATGTACGCATATCAATGCACTCAAATATATTGATCTGAAATATTTGTTGGCCAGTCAGGCGTGCGATTGATGCCGTATTAATCGGTCGATACAGAACTATCTCCCCTACCGACCACGTAATGTTCGTAGAATTCCCCGAATATCGCGTTTAGTACTTTTCGGTTTGCAACCAATACGCGTTCATTATTAATAATAGAAATATTTATCATATCTAAAGTCGCTAATGATTCGAGTGACATGCCTATATCTCCCACAGTGGAGTCAGTCAGCTTAGCCAATTCCAGTATGCTGATGCCTTCTTCGCCAGCTAACATCAGTGCCGAAAGTATGCGAACCCGCTTTTCGGTAGCAAAACCACCCATTAAGCGCGCCATTTCCTTAGGCTCCATTCATCCTCCTGAATTATTCCGCTCAGTCAAAAACTAAAGAAGGCTAGCACAAACAGACTGCAGCGACCGGGTACCGATTTCACTACCTGTTATTAGTGCCGCTTGCGGGACCAGCTGCTGCAGCTAAAACTAGATTACAAGCAAACGCCCTTCCCCACGTGCAAAAGATTCACGCCAGCGCTATTGCGCCAGATTGCCTAGTTCTGCCTGCTGGAATTTCCACAAACCCAAAATCGAAGCAACCCTACCGCCTGACTGAACAACTCGACCTGTCCCTAATGCTAGATATGGATCAAACGTGCGTTTAATTGGCGAGGCTGGTGGTCTATTTTTACGCAAAATGAATCTCGCTCTATGTCATCTGTTGCGCAATATCGTTAAGAGATCCTGTCCAATTTTGGCTGAGCTTCAACTTTTGCCCTGAATCGCGGTCGAACGGTTGACGCGCTCTGGAAACACCATGAAGAAAATTAACTGCCTACTGTCGTTTGTTTTTATCTGGTTTTTTATACCGGGTATAGCTATGGCACATCAGGGGCGTGTTGGTGTGGGTGTCTATTTTGGGCATGGTTTTTATTATCCACCGCCCTATTATTTCCCGCCTCCTGTTTATTACCCATCACAGCCCGTTATCATTCAACAGCAAGCACCGGTATACATTGAGCAAATTCCGCAGCAAGTTACACCCAACGCACCTCAAGCTGTCGGGGATTGGTATTACTGCGCATCGTCTAAAACATACTACCCCTACACCAAGAGTTGCCCAGAACCCTGGCAACTTGTATCCCCTGTGCCTCCTTCAATACAGAGTCGATGAAAATGAAAACCATCGTTGCTCTGTGCTCGCTATTTTTCTTGGTCTCCTGCGCGACAGCACCAGTTGGCCCCAGCGTATTGGTATTGCAGGGATCGAGTAAAACTTTTGATGAATTTTCTCGCGACGATGTTTACTGCCGTGATTATGCTTTGCGGCAATTAGGAGGCAAATCCCCCGGCAAGACATTGCAAGAATCCGCCATCAGCAGCGCAACCATCGGAACCGCCATCGGTGCAGCAGCGGGGGCTGCCATCGGGGGGCGTGATAGCGCTGCTGTCGGTGCGGGCACAGGCTTGCTGTTTGGTAGTGTTGCGGGGTCAGAATCCGGACGGTATGAACGCAGCAGTAGTCAAACGATGTATGACCATGCGTATATTCAATGCATGTATGGCGCAGGACACCGGGTGCCAGTGCCCGCAGGTATGTTCTCACCCGAACATAGATCGGCTCCCAAAGCACCGTCATCAAGTACACCGATACCTCCACCACCTTTGTCATCACCGCAGCCAGCATCAAAGTAGAAAAATGGCTGAGATTGTTGTCATGGGCCCAACCTGCTTTGGCGCCTTCTAATTTACAGCTGCAATGATCTTAAGGCTGACAAGCCGGTAAATCATTACTACCTGTTCTGGAGCTCTGCTGTAGATAATAAGTCAGGGCTTCTGCTCAAGACATCCCAGAGCAGAGCTATCTACAGCAGGGCTTCTATTTAAGATTTGTCTGCTGACGACGTTGTTGCCATAACCAAGCGCCCACAGCACCTGCCATGTATTGGGTTATGTCTGAGTGAACCCTAATGCAGAGAGTAATTAAGTTTGGCGAACCGCATTATCGAGAGTGGCATTACAATAGAGAAACATTGGCAGAATAAAAATCTCAGGAGCCCAGCGCTTGATTTCACTCAGACTACTCGGATGCAATGGAGGCATCGGGGGTAAGGACAGGCAGACCACCAGCTATTTACTCCAAGAGTCCACCATTATTGATGCTGGTACAGGGCTCACTATTCTCGATTTGCCTGAATTAGCTGCGATCGATCACGTGGTGCTGACCCACGCGCATATGGACCACATCGCCTGTCTGCCACTGTTAATTGATTCAGTAACAGCACAGCGCGAATCACCCGTTCAAGTATGGACGCTACCCGAAGTTATCGACATCCTGTCCACACATATTTTTAATGAAAAAGTATGGCCCGATTTCAGGAAAATTCCTTCGCCAGATTCGCCATTTATGACACTCAATGCCATCAGCCAAAGAACGGCTATTGGAGGAATGTTTTTTACACCGCTGCCCGCACGCCATGGAATTCCAGCCTGTGGCTACCTGGTTGAGAACGAAGGGGTCGCTCTAGCCTTTTCTGGAGACACTGAGGATTGCCCCTCTTTTTGGGAGGCTATGAAACAAAGCAGCACGTTGAAAGCCGTCGTTGTTGAATGCTCTTATCCGTCTGCGCTGACGAACATAGCGCAAGTATCCATGCACATGGATGTGCCAAGTATTGTCGCCAGAGTAGCTGAACTACCCAAAGAGATAACGGTCGTCATAGTTCATCGCAAACCCGGTTTAGAAGATGCGATAGAGGCCGAGTTGAGAATGCAATTACCCTCAAGAGACCTCATATTCCCAAAGCCTGGTGACGTTCTGAGTTTTGGATAAGCTGCGTTAAATACTCCTCTGAACTGCCCCGTGCTACATCCATAGGTGCTTGATGTCAGCCAGGGCGGACTGCCTCCGAAGCCCCCCAGATGCTGATTATGGCCATGCATTACCAACACCGCGCTCAACCATTTTTTGAGCGCACCCATGAAATTTGCCCGGCGGGTTTGGCTTATAAACGGCTTTAACAAGCTATAATGCGTGCGAATTCGATTTGTATGCTCCTAACCCTCCTTCAAGCCTTTTGAGAGCTTTACTGGACATCCCTACAACAGGACATGTCCTAGCCCATAGATGTAGGTCTTTTGGGGATGTCATGAGTGCGATGCTCTAGGCATTTCCTAATCACCCTAGTAATGCGGGTGGTACTTGCTAGTGAAGATGCAAATAGGTTCGGGTCGTCAATGCCCTGCCTGTATCGATGAGTAAAAATTTAACTAAAGAATTTCGTACCAAGCATAAATAGCTTTACCTAGTTTTACGATAGCTACGTGACAAACGTGTAATCGAAAATTTCCAGCCAAGCTTAAGAAATTTTATTTTCGCTGGATGGACGGTCTGAAAATTTTGGGCTGTTCTACTTAATGCAACGCGCTCCACTGTAAAAAACTCTTCAGTGGTTTTAACCTAGCGCACAACCTGGATGACTATGGCAAAAGAAGAAATGTTGGAAATGCAAGGTGTAGTTGATGAAATCTTACCTGACTCCCGCTATCGCGTGACCCTACAAAATGGTCATACGCTGATCGCTTATACCGCTGGAAAAATGCGTATGCACCATATACGTATTTTGGCAGGCGATAAAGTCACTTTAGAATTATCGCCCTACGATTTAAGCAAGGGCCGCATCACTTTCCGCCACATCGAAGGCCAAGCTAAACGCTCTTCTTTCAACAACCGACGATAAGCCGACAGCACCAGCTATACCTGGTGCTGTGATCAGTGCAATTTCACGCGCGGCTTGGTGTTGTGTCTTAGCCAATCGACTAAAGTATCAACTGCCATCCTAAAGAAGCCATGCAGTGCCATTTGATGGTTTCGATACAGCGACAGATACAGCATGCGCGCTAAAAAACCCTGTATCTTGACCGACCGCCCCACCATCTTGCCCATCAAATTTCCGACTGTTTCGTAATTTCCAAGCGAAATAAGCGAGCCATAGTCGCGGTAAATAAAAACTGGCAACGATTTTTTCTTTATTAGCCGCTTCATGCTTTTCACTAAAGTAGATGCCTGTTGATGCGCCGCCTGAGCCCGCGGAGGAACAATCTTTCCTGAATCACCCCAAAAACATGCCGCACAATCTCCAAATGCAAAAATGTTTTTGTCCGATACAGATTGCAACGTATCAGAAACAATAATCTGACCTATGCCATTCGTCTCTACCCCTATGTCACGCAAAACCTGAGGCACTCGAATACCACCGGCCCACACTGTAAGATCGCTGGGTAATGTCTTACCGCTGGCGGTGATAACTGCGTCGGGTGTGACTTGAGTGACCCTATCACCTGTCATCACATCAATATTCAAATGCCCTAGCAGCTTGGTCGTTTCTAAGGATATTTTTTCTGGCAGTGGAGGAAGAATTCGCGGCCCCGCCTCAACTAGTGTGATCTGCACATCTTTTTGAGGATCTAATTTGTGCAAGCCATAAGCGGCAAGAACTTCAGCGGTATTACGCAACTCAGCAGCCAATTCAACACCGGTTGCACCACCTCCAATAATAACGAGATGAACCTTTTTTACCGGCGCATCAACTAACTGAAACGCCCTGCTTTGTGAACGCATGCAAGCAGCCAAAATTCGCCTGCGTATGGTTTCAGCCTGATTGACTGTATCAACAGCCATAGCATGCGTTTCAGCGCCAGGTACATTAAAGAAATTTGTAACGCTGCCTATGGATATCACCAAAGTATCGTAGGGAAGAACCCGTTCTGGCAGTATCGGCATCTGGTTTTCATCCAGCACTGGAGCTACACGCAGACATTTTTCTTCGCGACTGACATCCATTAAGGCACCCTGATAAAACTCAAAGTGATGCCAACGCGCTTGGGCCACATACTCCAACTGATGCGCACTCGGATCCATACTGCCGGCTGCAACTTCATGTAGCAATGGTTTCCAAATATGCGTAGCTGACTTATCAACGAGAATAATTTGAGCCTTTTTTGATTTGCCCAACGAGTCACCCAAACGAGTGGCTAACTCTAATCCGCCAGCACCACCTCCAACGACGACAATTCGATGAATCTCTTGTCCGGACGACCGGCGCTCTTTGGGTATGACGTAGGCTAAACTATTCATTGGCTCTTGTTGGCTGTTGGAGAGGTGGGGAAAATAAATGATTGAGGATTATTGGTCTCTACTATCAAAAAGATAATGAGATCGGATCAGAAGTTATCTTATAGATCAATCTTGTACCGTTAGATATTTTAACAACTTTGCAAATGAATTAGTAATTAAGTCTGAGCAAAACGCTGTCTTAATCATATACAGATACCCAACCAATTATTCTGATCACACCAGCTCGCACAAGGGTGCTGTCAAGCTATACAATTTGTAATTGTGTGCTTACGAATAAGCTAATACGATAAACCCCCTCGCGCTAAAACCAATCTACTACTCAAAACCAACATGAAAACAAAATCAACGAGTGCGTATCTGCGTTTTCTACATCTGGCTAAAGCAATAAAAGAAGTCCCTCTTTTACCCGGGCTTGAGCCTATTGAAGAAAAAATCCTGGAAATCATTGCGGATGCACATGTAACCAGAGCTCGCCTCTCAGTAAAAGATCTCATGAGTAAATCAGAACTAGGCTCGCCAGCCATGCTGCATGGTCGATTGCAGTCTATGCGCGACAAAGGCTGGATAAATTTGGCTCAGACAGAAGATGCACGACGCAAGCAGTTAGAGCTAACGCCAGCATCGCTCGCGCACTTTGAAAAGCTCTCAAAGATAATGAGTAAAGCGGTAAAAGCCATCGATAAATAATGGATGCCGTAAAAACGAATCGATGCTTGCGTACCTGAAATCCATCATCGACAAGGTGATTGCGGCTTAATTAAGTTATTTCAGCATGTTCGGCTTCGAGCATGCACTACAGAGACTAGTTGACGAATCAAGCCACTTCCATGGTCTTACTATTCGTCAGCACTTCAGCCGGGTCATCCTAACCGAGACCATAAACAACAGCGCATGGCAAAACGCTCGTTTCAAGGCGGGTCTGGGCGACCTCCACGTTCATGACCTTCGCCACACGGTCGGCATGCGTTTGCGGGAAGCGGGAGTAAAAAGAGAGACGATCTCAGCAGTACTTTGGCACTCAAACAATTCCATCACGGATCACTACTCAGTAGCGATGGTGAGGGAGATTTATGAGGCGCTAGAGAAGATTAAGGCCGAAGGGAGCGATTGGAACAAGTCACTTCAGACCCTGATTTTTGAGGCGAGAGCAAAAAATGTCCACAAAGTGTCCACACTAAAAAGAAAAACGGGCTAGCGCTTGTGGCGCTAACCCGTTGATTTTGCTACTTTTTGTACTGGTGCGGCCGGCAGGAATTGAACCCACGACCCCTTGGTTCGTAGCCAAGTACTCTATCCAGCTGAGCTACGGCCGCGAAGGTCAAAATTATAACACTAGAAAAACCCTCTGAGCGTGCCAGAGTAAGCACGTAACTCCAACCAATCGCGCTTAGTCGATGATATTTAACGCTTAGGGGGATACAAGTCCTGCCCAACCTCATTAATTTGCTGTCGAAGTGCTTTACGTTCTTCCGGTGACAGCTTGGGAGGACGACGTTCAGACTCGCGTTGACGAGCATCATCCTGCTTTTTAGCCTGGTCGTTGCCAGCCGGCGCCAGCGGACGCGCAGCGCCTCCCCCCTGCTCTGGTGCCGCCAGCGCCTGACACAGAGAGCCCATCAAGAGAAAGATAAAAACAAGATAGTTCAGTATTTTCATAGGCCAGGGATGCCGTTTGTTCTGGGTTTTATCGCCATTCCGCACTTTTGGCCGATCGCCTAATTTGTAAAGCTTTGTAATCATGACACGGCATAGTGCAATCATAGCCAAGAACGACGTTACCATAGCGCCATGGACTCGACAAACGCTCCCAAACCCGTACCCTCGCGCCGCACTCCCAGCAGCCAGGCAAAGATACTGGTGGTTGATGATGATGCCCGTCTGAGAGACCTACTCAAACGCTTTTTAAGTGAGCATGGATTTTCCGTGTCGGTGGCAGTCAATGCGATTGAAATGAATCGTCTCTGGATACGCGAACGCTTTGATCTCCTGGTGCTCGATCTCATGCTGCCAGGTGAAGATGGCTTTTCTATTTGTCGCCGACTTCGCGGTGGTGGTGACAGCACACCCATCATCATGCTCACAGCTAAAGGCGAAGATGCTGATCGCATAACAGGTCTAGAAATCGGCGCAGATGATTATCTGCCTAAACCTTTTAATCCACGTGAATTGGTGGCACGCATTGCAGCCGTTCTACGACGAGTTACACCCACCGATTTACCGGGCGCACCATCAGATCATACAGAGCTCTATCAATTTGGAGAATTCGAATTCGATCTTGCCAAGCGCTCGTTAACCAAAGCAGGTCAGCCCGTCGCGCTTACCACAGGCGAATACTCTGTATTAAAAGTCCTTGCGCGCCACGCACGTCAACCACTGTCCCGAGAAAAATTAATGGAGCTTGCGCGTGGACGTGAATATGAAGTTTTTGATCGTAGTCTGGATGTGCAAATCTCCAGGCTTCGTAAATTAATCGAACCTGATCCATCGCTGCCGCGCTTTATACAAACAGTCTGGGGATTAGGTTACGTTTTTATTCCGGATGAACAATCCCGATAACACGCCACCGATGCTATTTTTATCTGGTTTACGCAGCGGCCTGTTTTGGCGTACTTTTTTTCTATTAGCATTTCTGATTGCTACCAGCATGGGGGCGTGGGTAGCCAGCTTTCATGTTGTTGAACGCACTCCGCGTGGCGAACAAGTAGCCGCGCAAGTCGTCTCTATCGTCACCATCACACGCGCGGCATTACTGCACTCCAATCCAGCATTGCGGCGCGAATTATTATTTGATCTGGCCTCCACCCAAGGCATACGTGTTTATCCACGTGAAGATGACGATGATGTTGAACCCATGCCTGAGAGTGATCTCACTCAAGTCATTGAAGACAACGTACAAGCACGATTAGGTCAAGATACCCATTTTGCAGGTTATGTGAATGACATACGCGGTTTTTGGGTGAGTTTTCGTATTGATGATGACGACTATTGGCTCATGCTCGATCGTGATCGTGTAGAGCAAGCGTCAGGCGTGCAATGGCTGGGTTGGGCTACAGTCACGCTGTTGTTGTCGTTAATAGGTGCCGCATTTATTAGCCGACTAATCAACCAACCTTTATCGCGCATCTCATCTGCTGCACGTGCCGTTGCACGCGGAGAGACGCCCGCAGAATTACCCGAGCAAGGGCCGGCCGAAATACGCGAAGCCAATCAAAGCTTTAACCAGATGGTGCATGATCTCAAACAAGTGGAATCAGACCGGGCTGTTATCTTGGCGGGTATCTCGCATGATTTACGTACGCCGATTTCTCGTATGCTGCTGGAAGTTGAAATGGCAGGATTATCGGAGGATGCATTAAAAGGTATGCAATCCGATCTGGGGCAGATGGAAGCTATCATCGCGCAATTTTTAGACTATGCTCGCCCGGCTGATCCGGCCAACTTTACGATGCACGATCTGGCCGCGTCGCTTCGAAAAATTACTGCAGAATACCAACGTCGATCAGACACAACCATCACAATGAATATCCCGGAACGACTGAGTTTGCGCTGCAATCCGACCGAGATAGACCGTCTGGTGCGTAACCTCATAGAAAACGCCCGACGCTACGGAAAAACACCCGGAACATCCATCACTGAAATTCATATCAGCGCAAATGTAGAAAAATCGATGATACGACTAGATATAGTCGACCATGGCAACGGACTGCCCGAAGATCAACTAGGTCAGGTACTACTACCTTTCACACGCTTAGACGTAGCGCGAAGTCAGGCCAATGGTGCGGGTTTGGGATTAGCGATTGTTGATCGCGTGGTGCAACGACATCAAGGCAAACTAGAATTAAAAAACCGCGAGGGGGGTGGGCTCGCGGTTAGGGTTTGGCTTAACTATTAAATCAAGAAAGATCTTTGAGCAAAGCAGCCAATGTTTCTTGAGGGATTTCTTCTACATGCACTGGGTAATTCGGATGGTCACAACCCATCATGATTTGCGCGCCACTCTTGAGCGCTGACTTCATCTCAGGTGTGAGCTCAAACCGAACAAAATGAACAGCAGATGTTTTTTCTGCTGTTTCACGCTCGAGATCTTCATCAGCAATTGCATACACGCGGCTTTGTCCCTCAACCTGAACAAATAAACGATCTTCAATGCCAATAAGTTTGGATAGTGCCACTTTGCGCTCTGCGACATTACCGTACTCAATTAGCATCGTCGCTTTGAAATTACTACCGTCCGGGCACAAAGGATTGTAAGCATCTAGCTCAGACTGTATGCCTTCATCTTCAAAAATCTTTTCGATGCGCAGCATTTCTTGTATCTGATAACGCAGCGTCAGATCATCTTCAAACAACAACGTTACGTGATTACCGAGATGAACAGTACGGGTTTTTTTGTGCTCCATTACCTGTCGACGAAAATCAATGCGTTGCTTAGAATAGGTTTCTAGCGACATCAGGGTTTCACGGGCAATAATCATGGTGTACTCCTTCAATAATTAAATAGCGTAGGCTTTACGAAGCAGCGTTAACGGATGCGCCATTTCGGCTTTCTTCAAACCATTCTCTTCCATGCCTTGGGCAATATGGTGTCCGGCTAGCTGGCAATCCGATGAGATGTAATCAGGTTCATCGTTAGCCATTGCTTTAAATACCGGTTTGCCGATTTTCATGGAATTGGCATGAAACTCTTTTTTCACACCGTAGGTACCTGCATGACCAGAACAGCGTTCAACAATATTGAGCTTAGTGTCCGGTATGAGTTGCAACATGTCAGCCGTTTTGCGACCCACGTTTTGTACGCGTGAATGGCACGGTATGTGATACGAAACCTGACCCAAGGATTGTTTGAAATCTGTATTCAACAAACCATCACGATTACGCGCCACAAAATACTCAAACGGATCCCACATTGCTTCTTTAACTAGTTGTGTGTCTGCGCAATCAGGGAACATTAAGGGCAGCTCTTGTTTGTACATCAAGGTGCATGAGGGAATAGGCGTCAAGATGGCATAACCCTCTTTGGCTAGTTTCGCTAAGTGCGGAATATTAATCGCCTTCTTTTCAGCGACACCTTCCAGGTCACCCTGCTCAAGTTTAGGCATGCCGCAGCAGGCTTCCTTCTCAACCATCACGTAGGGAATTTGATTGTGGTCGAGCACCGCTAACAAATCATGTCCTATGCCTGGCTCGTTGTAGTTAACGTAGCAGGTTGAATAAATCGCGACTTTGCCCGGCGTAAGCTGACCACTTTTGACTGCGTGCTCGGGCGATTTTTTAGCACCTGAGCGAAATTTAGTCGTCGCAAATTCAGGTAACCAGGCTTTTTTATCTACACCAAGTACGTTTTCTAAAATACCACGCGTTGCTTGTGATTTATTTACCGCGTTGACTGTTTGAGTCACGATAGGAATACCGGCAAATTTGCCCAAACCATCGGTGTTCGAAAGAAATTTGTCGCGCGCTGTTACGTGGCCTTGTTTGAATTTCACCGCCTTAGCACGCAGCATCAAATGAGGGAAATCGAGATTCCATTCGTGCGGTGGTGTGTAAGGGCACTTCGTCATGTAGCAGAGATCGCACAGATAGCACTGGTCCACTACTTTGATGTAATCTTTTTTATCTACGCCATCGACTTCCATAGTCTCTGATTCATCCACCAAATCAAACAAGATGGGGAAGGACTGGCACAACGATACACAACGTCTGCAACCATGGCAGATATCGAAAACGCGCTCTAGTTCAGCGTTTAATGAATCTTCGTCATAAAATTCTTCTGAAACCCAATCCAGCGGATGCCGGGTAGGTGCTTGTAGATTACCTTCACTTGCCATGTTGGATACTCTCGAATGAGTGATGTCGATGATGTCAGGCGGACCAAAACACGAGGAAGAAGTTCTGCCTGACGCAAGCCTCTCTGCTCTTGCAGAGAGGCTTGTTCAGATAGTCAGCGCTGTATCAATACATTGCATTGAATTAGGCGCCTGCCAGTCATATGTTTCTTGACTAGCGTTACAGCTTTTTACTTAGTCGACCAATGCGTCGAGAGCCTTCTGGTAACGATTGGCATGTGAACGCTCTGCTTTAGCCAATGTTTCGAACCAATCAGCGATCTCGTCAAAACCTTCTTCACGGGCTGTTTTAGCCATGCCTGGGTACATGTCGGTGTACTCATGCGTTTCGCCAGCAACAGCTGCCATCAAATTTTGGCGTGAAGAACCGATAGGCATACCGGTTGCAGGATCACCAACGGTCTCGAGGTACTCGAGGTGGCCGTGTGCATGGCCTGTTTCGCCTTCTGCTGTTGAACGGAACAGTGCTGCTACGTCATTTTGGCCTTCGATGTCAGCCTTGTTCGCGAAGTACAAATAACGACGGTTGGCTTGTGATTCGCCTGAGAAAGCATCTTTCAGATTGGCTTCGGTCTTGGAGCCCTTTAACTTGGACATGTGTATCTCCTATGTGATTCGATGGTGAAAACGTGCCGTCATAACCCTACATGCAAGGTTCGGAGAACGGTCACGACTGAAAACCGACTGCTGAGTATAGGCTTTCAGGTCGCGATTGTGACCCTATAAGATCAAAATCTCAAATTGAGGTTCTTAATCTAGTCGATCAAGAAAAACTATCGGATTTTAAAAGACGCTAGATGAGAACTATTATCAAACAGGCTGAATCAGGGCAATTGCCTGTGCAGCTATGCCCTCCTCGCGGCCTTCCCAACCCAGGCGTTCATTGGTTTTTGCCTTGATATTGACCTGCTGAGGGTCAAGCTCAAGGTCCGCCGCTATGTGGCTGATCATGGTAGCGATGTGGGTTGCCAGCTTGGGTGCCTGAGCAATCACAGTGGCATCGATATTGCCTATTTCATAACCTGCTTCTCGTACCAGGCGTCCGGCCTCTTTGAGCAGCACCCGGGAATCTGCCCCAGCATACTTAGTATCCGTATCCGGAAAATGTCGGCCTACATCACCCAAACCCGCCGCGCCGAACAAGGCATCCGTAATTGCATGGAGCAGCACATCCGCATCCGAATGGCCCAGTAAGCCCAACCTGTGAGGAATTTTTACTCCTCCAATAATGAGTGGGCGACCCGGTACCAGCGCGTGGCAGTCATAACCCTGACCAACTCGAAACGATGGCGTTTTTTTCATGCGATTCCTTTTAAATAGAGTTCAGCCAGCAGCACATCGTGCGGTAACGTCACTTTGAAATTGCGCGCACTGCCCTCAACTAGTTTAGGTTTTAGGCCCATCGCCTCTATCGCGCTGGCTTCATCTGTCACCGCTCCCCCCTGCTTTAAAGCCAGCAGCAACTGCGCATGCCTAAACATTTGCGGCGTTTGCGCAGCCCACAAATACTCGCGCGGCACAGTATGCTCCGCATACCCTTGCGCATTGCTGCGTTTAATGGTGTCAACTAAAGGCATGGCCAACAAGCCACCCACGGGATCACTCTTAACTTCAGAGATCAGTTTTTCTATCAGGGCAACTGTTAGCCCTGGCCTTGCTGCATCATGTACCAACACCCAATCATTCGCACCCACCTCAGATTGCATCGCTTGCAAACCCTGAGTCACTGATACTTGCCGGGTCGGACCGCCGCACCCAAGCACCTGCGTGCGCGGTTTCTCTGGTAAATCATCGACATACGCATCATCTGCACTAACCACCACATAAATCTGGTCTATTTGCGTGCACGCTACAAACGCATCAATGACGTGTTCAAGCATAGGTTTGCCCAACAACTCTGCATATTGTTTGGGCACGACTCCACCCATACGCGCACCTACACCCGCAGCAGGTATTAATGCAATAAATCGCGGTGAGCTCATCGTGTCT
>Ga0315909_10005562_pt1 | contig 14421 bp, 10 predicted proteins | sample LakEriMetagenome_11_FD_203527 | JGI IMG/M metagenome (GOLD analysis project Ga0315909, IMG submission 203527) | Freshwater fungal communities from buoy surface, Lake Erie, Ohio, United States - Buoy 2 MA125 | ecosystem: Environmental > Aquatic > Freshwater > Lake | place: USA: Lake Erie, Ohio...
ATCTTCCCCGGCTCCCGCCGGGGGCTTTTTGTGGAAGCGCTAGGCCCGGAGGGCCGGGTTGTCTGCATGCGGGCGGAGGCCCGCCAAGCGAACTGCGGCATGAGGCCGCAGGTTCGCGTGCAACATCTTCCCCGGCTCCCGCCGGGGGCTTTTTGTGGAAGCGCTAGGCCCGGAGGGCCGGGTTGTCTGCATGCGGGCGGAGGCCCGCCAAGCGAACTGCGGCATGAGGCCGCAGGTTCGCGTGCAACATCCTCCCCGGCTCCCGCCGGGGGCTTTTTGTGCCGTTCGCGCGTGTCAAGCTGAGAGCAAGACTGGGGAACACGCAACATCAAAAGGCGCGAGCCGAGGGAATGCCCATCCGCCTCTGCAAACCATTCCCGCATTTGCACGCCTGGAGGCGTGCGCCACATCCGAGCCGCGCGGTCAGCCCCCTGTGGAGCAAGCCTCCAGACATGCGAAGCCGCCCGTGCGCTACAGCCCGACCTTCTTCCACGCGGCCCGCACCGCCTTCTTGGTCGCCGCGCCGAACCGATCGCCGGCGATCTGGGCCGTGAGCTTCGCCATGTCAGAAAACTGACTGGTCCGCGACAACTGCAGCAGCGCCTCGTACCAGATCGCCCCCGGCGTCTCCCAGGCGGGGCCGCCGAGGGACTGGGCGCAGAGCACGAAGGCCCGGTTCGGAATCCCCGAGTTGAGATGCACGCCGCCGGAGTCGGCGGGACCGGTGTAGATCCGATCCATGTGATCGGGCTGCGGGTCGCTGCCGAGCGCCGGGTCATCGGCATACGCCGTGCCGGGGTGTTCCATGTCGCGAATCGCCCGCCGCGTCTTCGCCGCGACGAGAATCTCCGCGCCCACCAGCCAGCTCGCCTCGTCGGCCGACTCCTTCCGCCGCCACTGCCGCACCAGCACGCCGAACACGTCGGCGAAATGCTCGTTGAGTGCGCCCGACTGCCCGCGATAGGCGAGGTTGCTCGTGAAGGCCTGCACGCCGTGCGTCAGCTCGTGGGCTACCACGTCGAGCGACCGCGTGAAGCACTGGAAGACCTCGCCGTCGCCGTCGCCGTAGGCCATCTGGGCGCCGTCCCAGAAGGCGTTGTTCATCGGCTGAAACCGATCGCGGCCGTCGGCCTCCCCCACATGGACGCTCGAAATCAACGTCATGCCGTCGTCGTCGAGCGAGTTACGGGCGAACCGCTCCAGGAAGAAGTCGAACGTGTCGCCGGAATAGTCGTAGGCCTCGTTCACGCAAGGATCCGCGGTCTTCGGGTCTCCCTCGGCGCGGACGAGCTTGCCAGGGAGCACGTCCTTCTTGCGGGCGTCGTACACGAGCCGATGCTTCCGGCCGGTTGGCGAGGCGGTGGCCAGCAGCGCCGGCATCTGCTGGGAGAAGGTGCGCACGGCCCGCACCGCGCTCGACCGCGCCATGTCCACGACCGCCCGCTCGCGGAGCTTGGGATCGGCCGACCGGGCCATGTGCTCGACCATGTACGGAGGCACGATGCACTGGATCGGACGGCGGCAGGCGACGCGCGGCACGACGAAGGCTCCTGGAAAGGTGCGCAATCTGACCCCGACCTCCCCGGTGGTGCGGCCGGTGCTCAATCGATCGGTCATGCCGGCCGATCTGCTTGAGGGCTTTCACCCCTCGCCCGCAGCCCCTCGTCTGGAGCATGCCGCCGATGCCGCGACTGATCTGCCACCCGTTCATTCGCGCGGCAGTCGCCGTCGCCGCCTGCGGACCGCTCGGGCCGGCCACGGCCGGGGAGGTCGCTGCCTGGCTGCGCCGCACAGTGGCGGCGCCGCTGCAGGCGGCCCACCGCCAACCGCCACCGCCCGCGACCGACCCGTGCCTGGCCGACCTTTCCGCCCGGATCGCCTGGCTGGAGCACCAGCTCGACGCCTCCGGCTCGATCGTCGCGAAGCAGCCCGATGTCTGGGGGCAGAGCCGGCTCACGCGGCACCGCGTGGACTACGAACAGCAGATGCAGCGGCAGCTCGGCGCGTTCACGGAGCGCACCAGCGCGGCCATCCGCCGCAGCGATCAGGCCTTCACGGGCCTGGCGCTCGCCATGCAGTCGGCCTCCGGCCGGCGGCGGCCGACTGCCGACGTGGCGGTGCCCGAGATGACCACGAGCAACAACGTCGTCACCTCGATCCAGGGGCTCCTGCCCACGACGAACGAGGCCGGCGGCCGGGCCGATCCGGTCGTCATCGCCCGCACCGCCCCGTTCGCCGCCGTGCCGAATCCGGCCGCCCTGCAATTCGACGAGCAGGCTTTGGCATTGGAGCCGACCGTCCACCTCGACCAGCTCTCCCGCTATCTGAACCACCTCAATCAACTGCGCCGCATCAACGAAGGCGACGACTCCGCCGACGCCCCCGGCTACGCGCTCAACCTCGTCCGCATCCCCGTCTCGATCCTGCCCGGCAAGCGCACGCAGCAGGGATACGCCGCCGAGATCACCGTCACCGCCGCGCCCCTGCTCGGCGATGATCTCCTGCCCGTCACGTTCCGCAGCCTCGTGATCAACGATCTGGTGGACATGATCGCGCCGGCGCTGACGTGGTGCGTGAACGACCCGGAGTGCGTCGCCTGGGCCGCCACGATCACCGGCGCCGCCCCCGCGGCCGCCGCGCCGGCCGAGGCCCGCCGCGGCTTCCTGGCCGCGGTCGACGGACTGCGGGCGAAGCTGCCCGCGATCACGCCCTCGCCGGCCCCGAGCGTGAAGACGCGGCGGTCGCGGCTGCCGATCCCGTTCACGCAGTTGGCCGACGTGGCCGGCATCGAGCAGATCGCGATCCTCATCCATCACACCCGCGTCGCCCTGGCGAACCATCCCGCGAACGCACCCTGCATCGGCTACATGGACGTCCGCGGTCACCTCGCCGAAGAACTGGAGTCGGCCTGGGACTTTCTCGCCGTCGACGCGCGGCGGCATGTGTGGGACGAACTGCCCGCCTGGAACCTGGCGGCCCTGGTCCGTGGGCGGCAGGTCCGCGACCTCGCCGCCGCGCGGTGCCGGTTCTTCGCCGGCATCGGCACCGGCGCAGACGCCGGGCCCGAGCTGATCCCCTCCCTGTCGGCCGCAGATCCCGCCGGTGTCTGCTGCGCGGCCGAGCAGCCGGTGGCGCCGCTGTGCCGCACGAAGACGGCCGTGCTCGCCTGGGGCATCCTCGTGGAGTCGGCCCTGCTCGACGAGCGGCTCGCCGCCGACGTCCGTGAGTCGGCCACGGCCCGCGGCCGCACCGCGCCGCTCGACGTGCGGCCGGCCCCGTTCTACGGCCCCTGCCCCGCGGCCGAGGCCCGCGCGGCCTTCGCCGACTACGTGCGCTGCCGCTGGCCGATCCGCGTCTTCGCGCTCGATCCCGTCAGCGAGGAGCAGAACGTCGATGACGCCTACGCCCGGCGCCGCGAACTGCAGATTGCGATGGCCACGGCCGCCGCCTCCGGCCGGCTCAACGCCCAGGCCATGGCCCGCTTCACCCGCCGCCTCGAGCAGGACATGGCGGTGATCGCACTCAACAAGACCGCCGTCGGCTTTTCGCACGGCTCCGACACTTTCGGCTGGCAGTTCTACCCGCGCGTGCAGACGCCTCCCACACGCGGCGGCTTGGCCGCGCTCGGCGAGACGATCTGCGGCCCGACGACCGCCGCCGATCTCGCCCGGCGGCGGCTCGAGCCGGGGCAGCGGGAATGCACGGCGATCGTCGTCATGCCCGCCTTCGTTCCCTGGGTGACGCTCGACGTGCGCACGAAGTGGTTCTCCCTGGCCCATCCGGGCACGACCGAACCCGACGTCCGGCAGGCGGTCGCGATGGAGCGGGCCGTGGAGGCACTGCACGCCAGCGTCGCGGCCTGCGGCCGCGGCGGCTGCCACGACGGCGAGTCCGCCCGGCTGCTGCGCATCGCCGACCAGCTCCGGCATCGACTTCCGCTGCAGTCTCTCCAGGCGATGATCCCGGAGGAGAACACGGCCGGCGGCTTCGAGCTCTTCAATGCCGGCATCACCGACCTGGCCCCGGAGTTGCTCGGCTGGTACGGCGCGCCGGGCATCGACCCGGCCGGGAGCACGACGCTGTTTCTCGTCGGCAAGGGCTTCAGCGTGCTCGACACGCGGGTCATCGCCGGCGGCCGGCCGGCCCGCTTCCGGCCCCTGTCGCGCGACCTGATCGAGGTCGAGGTGCCGGCCGGTGCGGTACCGATCGTGCCCGCCGCCTGCCCCGGCGAGGCGGCCACGGCGCACCGCCGATCAGGTCTCCTGCTCGCCTCCGCGGCCGAGCCGCTGCCGCCGCCCGGCATGCCCGCCTCCCCGCCCGCGGCCTGTGGCTCCGCGGCCGACTGCGACCTCGACTGCAACCGCCGCGAGTTCGTCGACATCCATCTTGCCACGCCCTACGGCGTGAGCGGCCACCTGCTCGTGCCGGTCGTACGCCGCGCCACCGGCGGTGGCGGCATGCCTGCCTTCGAGCCAAGCTGCACGATCGGCCTCACCTTCGGCGTCACGAAGACCGCATCCGTGCCGGCCGCCAAAGTGGACGAGTTCTTCACGACGTCGTGCGACGCGATCACGATCACGGTGCCGGACTCGTTCATCCCGCCGGTCAAGGCCACGCTGCGGCTGCTGGTCCGCGACGCGGCCACCGGAGCGACGGCCGCCACGTTCTCCTTTCCCGATCCGTTCTTCGACGCCCGCCGCGGCCGCTATGTGCTCGCCGGCGGCGACCTGCGAAACTTCGTCGGCGACACCTCCCGGCCCGCCTCCGACAAGACGCTCCGCGGCGCGGTGAAGCCCTATCTCGACAGCCTGCTCCAACAGGGTGGGCTCGACGCCGACGGCGACGCCGTCGCCCTCACGGCCACGGCCGCGATCGTGGCCGGCGCGCACGAGGTGCCCGTGGGCGGATCGCTCGCCGTCACCGCCACCCGCCGCGGCAAGGCGACCACCGAAGCCCCGCCCGAGCCCGCCGTCACGGCGCCCTGACCTCCGGCAGCGGGGCGGCAGCCAGGCGCCGCCTCGTCGTGCGGGTCACCGGCGAGTCCGTTTGCGGTCGAAGCGAATCAGGCAGCCCACCGGCGCGGTCTCCTGCACGGCCACCTCGCGGCCGGCGAGCACCGCTGCGATCGCGTCCTCGACGTGGCGTTTTGTGACGTCGCCGGGCTTGGTGGCATCGTCGAAGGCGCCCATGTAGACGATCCGTCGCTCGCGGTCGAGCACGAAGAACTCCGGTGTGCGGACCGCGCCGAACGACTTCGCGACCTCCTGCGAGCCGTCGAACAGGTAGGGAAAGGAAAAGCCCCGCTCCGCGGCCCGCCGCTTCATCGCCGCGGGCGCGTCTTCCGGGATGAGGTTCGAGTTGATCGCGACCACCGCCACGCGGGCTTCCTTGCCGGCATGCTTTCGGGCCAGGTCGTCGATCCGCCGCTCGTAGTCCACCGCGTAGGGGCAGCTGTTGCAGGTGAAGGCCACGACCACGGCGTCGCGGTCGGCGACGTCGTTCCACGAGTGGAGCCGGCCGTCGGTGCCGGGGAGATCCTTCCAGGGGGGCACGACGTCGCCGATGGCGCGGTCGGGATTGTAGGTGCCCGCGATCACCGCGGAGTTGAACGGCAAGCATGGAACCGCCAGGGCGGCGCAGGCGGCCATCAATCCGGCTGCCCGACTGGCGCAGGCTGCGAACCGAGACGACGGGACGGGACGGGCACTCGTGGGGGCTGGCACGGCGGCACCTGACGACGTGTGGCGGATGGTTCGGTCCGGAGCGGGCATGATACTCCGCGCCGCCGCACGGGTTGGAGGCCGGCTGTCGCGGCCGGCAACCTCGCTCTGGCATGCGGGCCACCCGCTCGATTGCCGCGATCGGTTTCGACGGGCCCTCCATGCCCCCGATCAGCGTCACCGGGATCCCGCATCACCAGAGCTGCTCGGCCATGGCGACGTCCTTCACGGGCACTGGTCAGGGATTGACCACGTGCCGGGGCGTGCCAGCCGCGAAGGCCCGCACGTTGTCGGCCGTCACGGCGATCAGCCGCCGCCGCGCCTCGCGCGTGGCCCAGGCGACGTGCGGCGTGATGATGCAGTTTCGCGCCGCGAGTAGCGGGTTGGAGGCCGGAGGCGGCTCCACGGAGAGCACGTCGAGGCCCGCGCCGGCCAGCTGGCCCGCATCGAGGGCCGCGGCGAGAGCCGCCTCGTCCACGAGCCCGCCGCGGGCCGTGTTCACCAGCAACGCGGTCGGCTTCATCGTTGCCAGCGTGGCCGCATTCACGAGCCGCTCCGTCGCCGCCGACAGCGGACAGTGAAGGCTGACGACGTCGCTCTCGCGCAGCAGCGTGTCGAGCGCCACGCACTCCGGGTCGCCGCCGTGGTTCCGCCGCCAGGCGAGGATCCGCATGCCGAACGCCCGGCCGATCGTCGCCACGGCCCGGCCGATCCGCCCGTAGCCCACGATGCCGAGCGTGCGACCGGCGAGTTCGACGAGCTCCCCTTCCCAGAAGCAGAAGTCGGGGCCGGCCGTCCAGCGGCCCGCGCGCACAAGCGCCGCATGGTGGCCGACGCGATTGGTGAGTTCGAGGAGCAGCGCGAAGGTGGCCTGGGCCACGTTCGGCGTGCCGTACTCGGGCACGTTGCACACGGGGATGCCCCGCTCACGCGCGGCGGCGATGTCGACGATGTTGTAGCCCGTCGCCAGCACGCCGATGCACTTCAGATCCGGCAGCGCGGCGATCGTCTCGCGCGACAGCGGCGTCTTGTTGGTGAGCACGACGTCGGCTCTGGTTGCTCGGGCGACGATGTCGGCGGCCGCCGTGCGGGCGTGAACCTCACAGTCGCCGATCTGCTCCAGCGGCTCCCAGGAGAGGTCGCCGGGGTTCGTCGTGTGACCATCCAAAATAGTGATTCGCATCGACGGCTCCTGGAGCGAACGGGCGGGGGGAGAAAATCGGAAAAACCAGCGTCTTTCTAAGCGACCCCAAAGATTCTGCGCCTTTGGCACGCCGCATGCATTTCCTTTTCGGCCATCAGGACGAGGCCGCAGCGGCTGACCCCCTGACACCAGGCTTCCACACTCGTTGTTCGCGGAGTTGTTCTCCATGGTCGTCTCTGCCGTCGGGCTCACTTCCGAGGAAGTGCGTCCGCGGCGTCAGTAGATGGTGTTTTCGGCTTGGGGAGGTCAATCCGGCGGGTCCATCGTCCGGTTTCGCCTCCGTCCCCGTTTCGCGCAGTTTGCAAGGATTTCCCCGTGTTTGACCGCCGTCAGAGTCGTGTTCGCAGCCGGTCGGCCCACACTGGGTCCGCCGTCCGCCCACGCCCGATCGACGGTTCCAGGGCCATCCGGTCTCACCATTTTGGTGAGTCGGTCACCAACCTGGTGAGCGGGCCCTGTTTTGCAGGTATTCACGGGCAAACCGCGACTTTGCCGCAGTCGGCCTCGGCCTCCACCGCCCCGGCCACCCCCGCCTTCCAAGGGGTCGTTCAACCCCTGTCGTTCGTTCGTCGTTCGTCGTTTTCCCGTTCGGCGTCCCCGGCCGTCCGGCACTTTTCTGAAAGGAACTGTCTCATGAACCGGAAGTCGTTCTTCATCCGCACCCTCGGCGCTGCCGCCACGCTCGCGGCCGTCACGCTCTGCTCCTTCAACGCCCGGGCCGAGATCGTCTTCGGCAACCTCGGTGCGACGGGAACGGGCCAACTCGACCCGGGGTCGGTCGCTCAGGTGGGATCTACAGTCACTGGACAGCCCGGCTACCAATATGCGGTCGCCTTCACGACCGGCGCGAACCCGCTTTACTTAACCCTCACGAACGTCGGCGTCGGCTTGGGAGACGTCGTTCCGTATTCTACGGGACGTTTGAACGTGATCGCCGACAATGCCGGTTCTCCCACCGGGACCCTGATCGCTACCGGCACAAGCCTCCTCGGCCCGAATGGGGTTCTCAACTTCAGCCTGGGCAGCGTGCCGCTTATCGCGAACAACACATACTGGGTGACGGTCCAAGACATTAACGCCTCTTCTGGCAGCTACTTTTCGTGGCTCCGCAATACCGCCGACATCGCGCCAAGTGGGCTCAATAGCAGCGGCTACACGTTCCCCACCGGCGGTTCTCTGGAGAGTTCGGACGGTGGGGCAACGTGGAGTTCCTATCCCTCAGGTGCCAAACTGGGCATCACGGTCGAGGCGGTCCCAGAGCCGTCCAGCCTGGTGATGGCGGGGCTCGGGATCGGTGGCCTCGCGATGCTCCAGTGGACGCGGCGCCGCCGCTAAGCCCGGGTGCATAGCTCCGTCGAAACCGACGACTACCTCGGCTGACCTGCCCTGCGGGGCCGCGAGTGAACGACGCGGCCCCGGCCTGACACGACGAACACGACGAACGAGAGCCACGCCGGCGCAAGTCGGCGTGGCTTTTTTGTTGTCTTGCCGCGCTGCTCGTAGGGCGGAGTCTTCCGGAAGTGACGCGGCATGGACGGCGGGGTGGTTGTCATGCCCGGAGTCCCCGGGTTGCCACCCGGGGCTTCTTGGGACACACGTGTCAGCCCCCACCACAACGGACCACCCGTGTCACGACCACAATCGGACCACGCGTGTCACGACCACAATCGACCACCCGTGTCACGACCACAATCGGACCACCCGTGTCACGGCCACAACGGACCACCCGTGTCACGACCACCAAAAGCCCCCGGCGGAAGCCGGGGGACTCCGGGTCGTATCCCTTCCCGCGTGCCATGCGCTCCGGGTTCGAAACACCAGATGCTCACGAAGCCCGCGGCATGGACAACGGGGTGGTTGTCATCCCCGGAGTCCCCGGGTTGCCACCCGGGGCTTCTTGGGACACACGTGTCATCCCCCACCACAACGGACCACCCGTGTCACGGCCACAATCGACCACCCGTGTCACGGCCACAATCGACCACCCGTGTCACGACCACAACGGACCACCCGTGTCACGACCACAACGGACCACGCGTGTCACGACCACAATCGACCACCCGTGTGACGGCCACAAAAAGCCCCCGGCGGAAGCCGGGGGACTCCGGGTCGTATGCCTTCCCGCGTGCCATGCGCTCCGGGTTCGAAACACCAGATGCTCACGAAGCCCGCGGCATGGACGGCGGGTGGTTGTCATGCCCGGAGTCCCCGGGTTGCCACCCGGGGCTTCCTGGAACGGTGGCCGGATGAACTCCGGCGCGCCCTGACGCAACGGCACGGAAACCCCGGCTGTGCCGATTGTTGGATTGTTGCGTCCGCTGCTTGCCCCGCCCGGGGCCCGCCGCGAATGATTGCCCGTTGGCCGGGACGCCGCCCACCTCCGCGAGGGCCCCGTTCCGATGTCCTGCTCCGCCGCCATCGGCCCGCCGCAGTGGCTCGCGAAGCCCGACTTCCAGGCCGTGATCGACGCGCTGGTCGCCGCGGGCCACCGCGTCGTCGGCCCACGCGTCGCCGCCGGCGCCATCGTGCTCGACGACGTGGCGTGCGTCGCCGACCTGCCCGCCGGCTGGCTCGACGACCAGGACGGCGGCAGCTACCGCCTGCGGCGCGACGAGGCCGCGGGCTGCTTCGATCATGTCGTCGGGCCCCACTCCCTCAAGAACTTCCTCTTTCCCGCGCGGGAGCCGGTCGCGACGTTCATCCGCGACGGCGCCGGCTGGCGCGAGCAGCCACTCGTGCCCGATCCCGCGCCGCTGGCCGTGCTCGGCGTCCGCGGCTGCGACCTCGCGGCCCTGGCGATCCAGGACGCCGTCTTCCTCCGCGCCGACGTCGCCGACTCAACCTACCGCGGCCGCCGCGCGGGGCTGTTCATCGTGGCCGTCAACTGCCGCCGGGCCGCGGCCACCTGCTTCTGCCACTCGATGCAGTGCGGCCCCGCCGCCGGGCCCGGCTTCGACCTCGCCGTCACCGAGATCGACGACCGCTTCGCGATCGAGGCGGGCACAACGAAGGGCGCGGCCCTGCTCGCCGCCGTCGCCACCCGGGCCACGCTCACGCCCTGCACGCCCGCCGACACCGCCGCGGTCCGCGACGTTCCGCAGGCCCTCGGCCGCTGGATGCACTCGCGCCAGGCCATGCCCGGCGCGGCCGCGCCGCGGTCGCTCGACACGACGGACATCCGCGATCTTCTCTTCGGCAACCTCGAGCACCCCCACTGGGCCGCGATCGCCGACCGCTGCCTCGCCTGCGGCAACTGCACGCTCGTCTGCCCGACCTGCTTCTGCCATTCCGTGGAGGACGTGCCCGACCTCTCCGGCGACCGGGCGACCCTCGAGCGCCGCTGGGCGTCATGCTTCACGCTCGACCACGCGCACATGCACGGCGGCGGCCCCCGCCCCACCACCGCATCCCGCTACCGTCAGTGGCTCACGCACAAGCTCGCCGGCTGGATCGACCAGTTCGGCACCTCCGGCTGCACGGGCTGCGGCCGCTGCATCACGTGGTGTCCGGTGGGCATCGACCTCACGGCCGAGGTGGCGGCGATCCGGGCCGCGGATGCCCGGCCATGAACGTGTTCCGCGTCGCTCCGCCACCGCGGTCCCCGTGGCACGGTCGGCCCGCGCGGCTCGTCGACGTCGAGCCCGAGGCGCCCGGCGTCGCCACCTACCGTTTCGACTGTGGCGGGCCATTCCACTTCGCGCCGGGCCAGTTCAACATGCTCCACCTGCCCGGCATCGGCGCGGCCGCAATCTCGATCAGCTCCGCCCCCGACGCCGCCACCGTGGGCCACACCGTCCGGGCCGTGGGCAACGTCACGCACGCGCTGGCCCGGCTCCGACCCGGCGCGGGCGTCTTCCTCCGCGGCCCCTGGGGAAAACCCTGGCCGCTCGACGCCCTGTGCGACCGCGACGTGGTGCTGGTGGCCGGCGGCGTCGGGCTGGCGTCGCTGCGCTCGGCGATCGTCGCGGTCGGCCGCCGCCGCGGCGACTTCGGCCGGATCCGGCTCCTCGTCGGGGGCCGCGCGCCGGCCGACCTGCTCTACGCCCGCGAATATCCGGCCTGGGTGCGCGCGGACATCGACATCCGCACGATCGTGGACCGCCCCGCCGCCGGCTGGCCGGGCCCCGCCGGCCTCGTCACCGACCTGCTCGCCGGCCTCGACTTCGATCCGCGCCGCACGAGTCTCCTGTGCTGCGGCCCCGAACCGATGATGCGGGCCGTCGCCGCGGCCGGCCGGGCCCGCGGCCTCGCCGCCACCGACATCTTCCTGTCGCTCGAGCGGAACATGGCCTGCGCGGCCGGCCTCTGCGGCCTGTGCCAGTTTGGCCCGACGTTCGTCTGCCGCGACGGCCCGGTGTTTTCCCACGACCGCATCGCCCCGTTCCTCGCCGTGAGGCACCTGTGACCGCCATCCCCCCTGCTCCATCGCGACCGCGGCTCGCCGTCTTCAAGTTCGCATCGTGCGACGGCTGCCAACTGCAACTGCTCGACGCCCAGGGCCGCCTCCTCGAGATCGCCGACCGGTTCACGATCGACCACTTCCTCGAGGCCAGTTCCCGCGATCTGCCCGGTCCCTACGACGTCGGCCTCGTCGAGGGCTCGATCTCCACGCCCGCCGACGTGGCGCGGATCCACGAGATCCGCGGCCAGTGTCGCTTCCTGGTGACGATCGGCGCCTGTGCGACGGCCGGTGGCATCCAGGCGCTGCGCAACTGGGCTTCTGCCGCCGACTACGCCGCGGCCGTCTACGCCCGCCCGGAGTACGTGGCGACGCTCGCGACCAGCACACCCATCGCCGCCCACGTGCCGGTGGACTTCGAGCTCCGCGGCTGCCCGATCGACGTGGGCCAGCTCGTGGAACTGCTCACGGCGGTCGTCGTCGGCCGCCGGCCCCGGGTCGCCCCCCACTGCGTGTGCGTGGAGTGCAAGGCCCGGGGCACGGTCTGCGTGGCGGTGGCCCGCGGGATTCCCTGCCTCGGTCCGGTGACACAGGCCGGCTGCGGCGGGCTCTGCCCGGCCTGCGACCGCGAGTGCTTCGGCTGTTTCGGCCCCGGCCCCCAGCCGAACCTCGTGTCGCTGACGGGTTTTTACGAGCGCCACGGCACCCCGCGGGATCGGCTCGTGCGACTCCTCCGCTCGTTCACCCCATGGGCCGACGATTTTCGCACGGAAAGCGACCGGCTGGAGGCGGCGGACGCCGCGGCCAACGCGGAGCCCCGGCCGTGAGCGACGCGGGGTCACGGTCTGCTCTCGTTCGCCGCATCGACGTCCGCGGGCTGGCCCGCGTCGAGGGTGCCGGGAGCCTGCGGGTGCGGATCGGTCCCGATGGCACGATCGAGATCGTCGAGTTCGCGATCTTCGAGCCCCCGCGGTTCTTCGAGCGGCTCCTCGTGGGCCGGGATGTCCGCGAGGTGCCCGACATCGTGGCGCGGATCTGCGGCATCTGCCCGGTCGCCTATCAGCTCGCGGCCTGCGGCGCCCTGGAGGCCGCCCTCGGCATCCGCATCACGCCCGAGCTGCGGCTCCTCCGCCGGCTGCTCCTGGCCGCGGAGTGGATCCAAAGCCATGCCGTCCACGTCTTTCTCCTGCACGCGGCCGACTACCTGGGCCTCGACAGCGGCTTCGAGATTCCGGCGCGGCTGCCGGGCTTCGTGGAGAACGGGCTGCGGATGAAGGAGATCGGCTGCCGGATGCTGGAAGTGCTCGGCGGCCGCGCGGTGCATCCGGTGAACGTCGGGGTGGGCGGGTTTCACCGCGCTCCCGATCCGGTGGCGATCCGCGGGCTGGTGCCCGACCTCGAATGGGGCCGGGCCGCGGCGCTCGCCGCCCTCGACGTCGTCCGCACGTTCACCGCGCCCGCGTTTCCCCAGGACTACGAATGCGTCGCCGTCGCCCCGGCCACCGGTTATCTCGCCGCCGACACGGAGGCCGGCCCGCGGATCGTCTCCACCGCGGGCCTCGACATCCCCTGCGCCGCATTCCCTGCGCATTTCGTGGAGCGGCAGGTGCCGCATTCGACCGGCCTGCACTGCCTGCACACCGAGCCGGACGCGACGACCGGCGGCCGGCCCTACCTCACCGGCCCGCTGGCGCGGCTGAACCTGTTTCGCGACCGCCTTCCACCGACGGCCCGCCGCGCGGCCGACGCCCACCTCGCTGGTCCCTGCCGCGACACCTTCCAGAGCATCGGCGTGCGGCTGGTGGAGATCGCCGCCGCGTTCGAGGAGGCGGCCGAGATTGCCCGCACGTGCCACGCTGCCGTCGCCCCTTGCCGCATCGACTTCGCGCCGCGCGCGGGCACGGGCAGCCACGCCGTCGAGGCGCCCCGCGGCCTGCTCTGGCATCGCTACGACATCGACGCTGCCGGCCTCGTCACCGCGGCGACGATCGTGCCGCCGACGTCGCAAAACCTCGCCTGCATCGAGGCCGACCTGCGGGCCTTCATTCCGGGCGTGCTCGATCTGCCGGAGCCCGAGGCCGCCCGCCGCTGCGAACATCTGATCCGCAACTACGACCCGTGCATCAGCTGCGCGGCCCACTTCCTCACGCTCGCCGTCGACCGTCCGCCAGCCGGTCCATGCAGGCCGTGAGCGTCGCCAGCGCCGTCCGTGGCTCCCCAACCTTCGATAGCGGGGCTCGGAGTCTGCGGTTTTCCCCACCACCGGGGCGACACCCTAGCAGACTGTGGAAGAAGCCTGCCCGAGCAGGATGCGAGGCATGCCGACCGGGAAAACCCTCGGCGTTGCCTCGGCTGCGCCGAGGTCTGCGAATCCTCCGGTCGGCCAAGTGAACAAAGGCCATGGAGGCAATCCCGTTCGGCACGGGATTTGCGCATCACACATCGAGAGTCTTGGGCCAGATGGATGACTTGCGCTTTTTGGTGTTGCGCGTTTCCCAGTCTTGCTATCAGCTTGAAACGCGCGAACGGCACAAAAAGCCCCCGGCGGAAGCCGGGGGACTCCGGGTCGCATGCCTTCCCAGGTGCCATCCGATGTGGAGTTGAACCGGGAAATTGCGTGCCGTCATCCGGCATGGACGGCGGGGTGGTTTTCGTACCCGGAGTCCCCGGGTTTCCACCCGGGGCTTCTCGTGTGCGTGCCAGGCCCGGAGGGCCGGGTTGAATCCAAGCGGGCGCAGGCCCGCCAAGCGAACCGCGGCACGAGGCCGCGGGTTTGCGTGCAGCATGCTCCCGGGTTTCCACCCGGGGCTTCTTGTGTGCGTGCCAGGCCCGGAGGGCCGGGTTGATTCCAAGCGGGCGCAGGCCCGCCAAGCGAACCGCGGCACGAGGCCGCGGGTTTGCGTGCAGCATGCTCCCGGGTTTCCACCCGGGGCTTCTTGTGTGCGTGCCAGGCCCGGAGGGCCGGGTTGATTCCAAGCGGGCGCAGGCCCGCCAAGCGAACCGCGGCACGAGGCCGCGGGTTTGCGTGCAGCATGCTCCCGGGTTTCCACCCGGGGCTTCTTGTGTGCGTGCCAGGCCCGGAGGGCCGGGTTGAATCC
>Ga0315909_10005563_pt1 | contig 14421 bp, 20 predicted proteins | sample LakEriMetagenome_11_FD_203527 | JGI IMG/M metagenome (GOLD analysis project Ga0315909, IMG submission 203527) | Freshwater fungal communities from buoy surface, Lake Erie, Ohio, United States - Buoy 2 MA125 | ecosystem: Environmental > Aquatic > Freshwater > Lake | place: USA: Lake Erie, Ohio...
CGTGTCTCGACCGCCGGTTCAGGCGTCACCGCTGGTTACGTGATGATCAAGGCACACGACTGATGAGCGCACCGATTCGCACCAATACTCGTGCGGCATGGACGGCAGGGAATCCAGTCTTGCTAGATGGCGAGTTTGGCCGCGAATCGGATACAGGAAATATCAAGATCGGCAATGGCGCGCAGCGATGGAATCAGCTGGCGTATCACGGCTGTCCGGGATATTGGGGCAGCTTCTGGGATTCGACATCGCAGTATGTGGCGACGATCAACACGCCAACTGCGATCTTTCTGCGGTCCGGTGATCTTGCCAATTATGGCATTGCGATTGCATCAAACAATCGCATCACGGTGCTGTATCCCGGCATCTATAGCATTACATTCTCCATCCAATTCAGCAATGAGGATGCGCAGATCCATGATGCCAATGTATGGCTGCGCAAGAATGACAGCGGCACACCTGGTGATGTAGCCAACTCGGATAGTCGCTTCAGCATCATCGCAAGCCATGGCGGCGTACATGGCAACGTGATTGGCACCGTCAACTTCGTGATGGAGCTAGCCGCTAATGACTACATCGAGCTGATGTGGGCTGCGACTAACTTGAACGTCTACATTCATGCTGAGGATGCCGGTGCATCGAATCCTTCCATCCCTGGCATCATCTGCACAGTCACCCAAGTTGCCAGCGCCTAAGCCATGACAACACGCCGCGAGAGCATCCTAGCCACCATTGCCTCATCACTGGCTGGTACGACTGGCGTCAGCACGCGCATCTACCGCAGCAGGGTGGAGCCGATCACACGTGGCGAGTCGCCGGCCATTGTGGTTGAGCCGATCTCGGACCAGGCCAACACAGACGTCAGCTTCTGCAAAACCGACTGGAGCCTGACGGTACGTATCGCCGTGATCGTGCGCGGCGCGATCCCAGACCAGCAGGCTGATGCAACCATTGAAAGCTTGCACGCCAAGGTCATGGCCGACCAGACAGTTGGTGGCTACGCGATGAGCATTGAGCCGCGTGGCGTGCAGTTCGACATGGTGGAGGCTGATCAACCGGCTGGCGTGATCGCATGTGATTACCTGATCAGGTATCGCACAGCAGTCGCTAATCTGGCAACAGGTTGATTATCGCTAGCATGTTGGATGAGCACCACGGCCAAGGCGGCTCCTACGTCTTGGATCCCGAAACCGGCGTTAGGCGTCCGGTGATTCCAAGCCAAATCGAGCCTATTACCGATGGCACTGCTGACACGCAAGCAACTCCTCCTCGTAAAAGCCGAGGCAACGTACGCGACTGATTCCAGCCCGGCTGGGACGGATGCGCTGCTGGTCCGCTCGATTGATGTCACACCGCTTGAGTCGGATGTCGTCAGCCGCGAGTTGATTCGGCCATGGCTGGGCAACAATGATCAGCTGCTGGCCAACCAGCGCGTGCTGATCAACTTCCAGATTGAGCTAACCGGCTCCGGCACTGCTGCTACTGCGCCGCGATTTGGTGCGTTGCTAAAGGCGTGCGGCATGGCCGAGACCACAACCAGCTCTGCAGTCACCGGCACCGCTACGGCAGGCTCTGCTGGCAGCATCACCCTGGCAGCAGGCGCCAGCGCTACGGATGACGCCTACGTTGGCATGATCATCAGCATCACCAGCGGCACCGGATCAGGCAGCAGCGGCGTAATCACTGACTACGTGGGCAGCACGAAGGTGGCAACGGTGCAGGCCACTACCGCCAGCTTCACGCCTGGCGCCAGCAGCAACTACAGCATCGCCGCTAACGTCGGCTACAAGCCAGTCAGCAGCAGCTTTGACAGCGCCACCATCTACTACAACAATGATGGCGTGCTGCATAAGGCCACCGGCTGCCGCGGCACATTCTCGCTGAGCGCTGAAGTGGGAGCAATCCCGACGATCGATTTCGAGTTCACCGGGATCTACAACGCACCGACTGACACGGCGGCGCCGGCCAGCACCTATACCGCACAGGCTGACCCGTTGATCTTCAAGCCGGGCAACAGCAGCACGTTCAGCTTTCTGAGCTATGCCGGCTGCCTGCAGTCGCTCAGCCTTGACATGGCCAATGAGCTGATCTACCGCGAGCTGGTTGGCTGCACCAAGGAGATCATGATCACCAACCGGGCGCCATCCGGCGAGTGCATGATCGAGGCTGTGCCGATCGCCACGAAGGACTATTTCGCCATTGCCAACAACGACACCACCGGCGTGCTGACGTTGCTGCATGGCACAACCGCTGGCAATCGGGTCTCGTTGGTGGCGCCCAAGGTGGACATCAGCAACCCGACCTATGCTGACCAGGACGGCGTGCAAATGCTGAACCTGCCCTACGTGGCAATCCCGACCGGCGCCGGCAACGATGAAGTCTCGATCACCTTCTCCTGATCCTGCATGGCATTTGTCCTGAAGAAGTCGGCCACCTATGAGTGGCCGGTGGTGCTGCGCCTGCCGATTGATGGCGGACGCTACGAGAAGCAGACCTTTGATGCGCGGTTCAACCGACTGGCGCAGACGCGGATCAATGAGATCCAAGACCTATTCAGGGCAAAGCAGCGCGGTGATGATGGCATCGAGCTGACCGACCAATCGGTAGCTGATGAGGTACTGGCCGGCTGGAGCAATGTGCAGGATGAGGACGGCGAGGATGTGCCATTCACTGCCGCCAGCAAGGCTGAGCTGCTGAACATTCCAGCAGTCGCGAGCGCCATTGTCGTGGCGTACTTCGAAAGCGTCACCGGTAACAAAGCAAAAAACTGAAGGACGCCGCTCAGCATTGGGTCAAGGGCGGCGTGATCGACAAAACCGCAGATGATGCCGCGGTGCTTGGCGTGGTTGGATTCGAGCCCGGCCAGCCTGAGCACTTCGAGGTTGAGCCTGATGCGTGGCCTGCGCTGATGGTGTTCCTTGACTGCCAGACGCAATGGCGCACCGGCCCTGGCGGCCTGATCGGGTTGGACTATGGCGCGGTGGCGTGGCTGTTTAGACTGCGGTCAGTGGCGGATGAATCTGCGATGTTGAGCGATCTGCAGATCATCGAGGCTGAAATCCTGCGACTGGCTAGCCGTGAAGCTTGACGCGATCCTTAAGGTCAAGGCAAACGTTCAAGGCCAGGGCGAGATCGACGGCCTTAGCCGCAGCCTTGGCAATCTGAACAAGCAAGCCGGAGCAGTCGGCGGCGGCCTCGGCCGCATGGGGCAAGCTGCCAAAGGCGTCGGCGGATTGATGGGTGCGCTGCTGCCGGTTGGGGCTGTTGCTGGACTGACCGCAATCGCCAAGGGCTCGATTGATGCGGCAGACAATTTGAATGATATGAGCCAGCGCACTGGCGTGGCCGTGGAATCGCTCAGCAGGTTTGGGCAGGCAGCGCAGGATAGCGGCAGCAGCATTGAAGGTGTCGCCAAGGGCATGGGGCAACTTGCCAAGCGCATCACCGATCCAAGCTCTGCCGCCAGCAAGGCACTTTCCGGTATCGGTGTTGCAACCAGAGATGCGCAGGGCAAGGTTCGCAGCCTTGATGCTGTAATGCTTGAGATCTCCGATCGTTTCGCCAAGATGCCAGACGGCGCTGAGAAGTCTGCGTTGGCGATGCAGCTATTTGGCAAGTCTGGCGTTGAGCTGATTCCAATGTTGAATCAAGGTCGCGCCGCGCTTGAGCAATATCAAGCCACGATCTCTGGCGACATGGCGAAGTCAGCTGATGAGTTCAATGATTCATTGAATGCAATCGGCCGCAGCCTGAGCGGACCATTCAACGAAGCGGTCACAGCACTGCTGCCTGCCATTACAAGCATCGCGCAAGGCATTGTCGGCATCATCAAAGCATTCACGGCACTGCCGCAGCCGGTGCAGGCCACGCTGCTGGTGATCGGCGGATTGCTCACAGCGCTGATTGCATTGGCACCTGCGATCTCTGCCATCATCTCAATCGGCAGCGCGATTGCTGGTCTGTTCGCAGCAGGTGGCGCACTGGCCAGCGCAGGCAGCATCATCGCTGGCATTGCCACCGCGTTTATCGTACTGATCACTGGCCCAGTTGGTATCGTTGCACTGCTGGTTGCAGCTGGCGTTGCGATCTACGCATTCCGCGATCAGATCGGTGCGGCGTTCAATGCTGTGGTGAACTTTATCGGCGGAGCCTTTAATACGATCGGCGATCTATTAAAGGCTGGTGCGCAGGCTTACATGGACTACTACGTAAGGCCCATCCTTGGATTCTTCAAGGGTCTCTACGATGGCGCAGTAGCGATCTTTGGCAGGATTGGCAGCGCGATTGGCGGCGCATTTCAAACGGTGGTTGCCACAATCAAGAATGTCTTTCGTAGCGTGCTGCAGTACCTAGCCGATCGAGTGAACTTTGCGGCAGGACTGATCAATGTGCTGATCCGTGCGTTCAACCGACTGCCGGCGCCCGATATCCCGTTGATTCCACAACTCGCAGTGCCAGCCTTTGCGCAGGGCGGCGTGGTGGACCGGCCAACACTGGCGATGGTGGGCGAAGGCGGCGAGCGCGAATACGTGGTGCCTGAATCCAAGATGGCCACGGCCAGTAGCAACTTCCTAGCAGGCGCCCGTGGTGGCGCAGTGCTGGCTGGCGCGGCATCAGGCGGCGGAGCGCCGACAATCAACATCACCACCGGCCCGGTGATGGAGTTCGACGGCCAGCGCTACGTCACAGTGGCCGACATGGAGCGGGCCATGCGGCTGACCGCTGAAGGCGTGATCGGCCGGCTGCGTACACCGTCTGCACGCATCGCGCTAGGTATTGCCTGATGAGAGCACAAAGCCAATACCTCCGCATCTATGACGCCGGTGGTACCACCTACCAGCGCTGGCAGAGCTACTACGCCAACACCAGCGTCACATGGTCCGGCGCCAGCTGGAACTATGTGCCGTTCATTGCTGATGGCATCACTGCCGGGAGCAGTGGTACTGAAGATTCGGTCTCTGTTACTGCTGCAGCAACTGGCCTGGTGTTAGATGCGTTTCTTGCTGCCATCAGCGATGGCCGCCTGGTGGATCTCAGCATCTACCAGTTCGATTCCACCATCAACAACGACACACCGCAAGCCGGGCAGGAGCTGGTGGCTGCATACACCGGCCAAGTGGTTGGCGGCAATGGCGGATTGACTAGCCTGACCATACAACTCGGCTCGGCATTGTCTCCCGTTGGAGCGCAAGTGCCGCCGCGCCGGTTGACATTGGCGATCATGGGGCAGGGCATCAGGCAGTGAGCTTCCTTTCCTCCAGCGATCCATTGGCACTGCTGGCCATCCAAGCCGGTCAGATCAATGCACCAGCTGATGCAACTGCCGCGCAGGGCACCACAGAGCTAGATAGCCCGCAGCGGTTCGCGCAGATTGGCGAGCCGGTGCCGATCGTGTTCGCCCGATTCCGCAACAGCAAAGGTGGCATCCTGATCAGTCCCGGCGCCACCGAAGCACGCTTTGAGAATGACGCCAGCAACAACGTCACCGCCTATTACATGCTGGTGCTGAGCGAGGGCCAGCTCGACAGCATCCCGGTCAAGGATGTCTTTCAGCGTGCCTGCCGCGTTGGCGCCCACACGCAGACCTACAACCGCAGAGCCGGTACCTGGACACCCGGCAACTTCCTGGTACAGCGTGCCGGTAAGGATTTGCCCGAGGCGCCGTTCTTCTGCGGCACGGTCGGCAGCTACCCGGACATCAGCACGCTCAGCTTCAACGTCACCATCCCGGACGGCTTTGATCAGTACAACCGCCAGGTGCATCTTTTCATCCGTGGCGGCATGGCCGTCACCCGGATCTACGACAGCGTGACCGGCCCTAGCGACAACTTCGCGGACTTGGTGAAGTGGTTGCTGGTCAATACCAGCAGGGTACCAGCGGCGATGATCGACAACACCGCACTGCTGGCGGCAGCCACGTTCCTTGAGGTAAACGGCTTTACCTGCAACATCGAGATCCGCGAAAGCACCAACTACTCAGACCTCGCCGCCAGGCTGGCGCCCTACTTCCTGCTGGCTGAGAGCAGCGCAGGCGGCAAGCGCGGGTTGCGGCCATTGCTGCCGGTAACTGCGGGCGGCGCCATCAAGACCACGGCGATTACGGCTGAGTACACCTTTACCGAAGACACGGTGCTGCCTGGCACGCTGGAAATCAACTATCTGTCACTGGCCGACCGGCAGCCGTTCGTGGTGCAGGTGATCTGGCGCCAGCAGTTAGAGAGCGACATCGGCATCATCCGCACCGCTGAGGTGCGTTACAGCGGCACCGCCGAGACCGGGCCGTATGAGTCGCATGATCTCTCGACGTTCTGCACCAGCGAGGATCACGCCGTCAAGGTTGGCGCCTACATCCTGGCCAAGCGGCTATACACCACGCACACCATCCGGTTTGCAGCCAGGCCGCAGGAGCACAACACGCTGATCAGCGCTGGCGACATCATCCGCGTGCAGCTGGCGCGTGACAACACCACCTACGCCAACTCGGTGCATGACTACCTATACCAGGTGGAGCGGATTGCCAAGACACTGGCGGGTGATGTGAGCTATGAGGCCACGCACTTCCCGATCGACGACCAAGGCCGCAGCCTGATCGCATTGGATGTGGCTGCTGCTGTCGGCACCGGCATCATCCTGCCAAGCGGCCGCACCGGCGTGAGCTGTGATGTGAACTCCAGCAGCGACAACACCATCCCGGCTGAGACGTTCACGGATGCGGATGGTGCTGACCCACTGGAGCTATCACCTAGCGGCGGCGGCCTGGGCTTCAACGATTCAGCGCCGACTGGCGACACCGACAATGCTGATGACGAATTGGATGCCGGTGTAATTCCATTATCTGTTACCAATCCAACAGGCGCCATTGGTGCAACTCCTGGCGCTCAGGCAAGACTGCCAAATACTTGCAGCGGCACGCCAATCTACGCATGGTATGACAGCACTGGAACGATTAACATTACAAACATTGCCGCCAATGTTCCAGCCATTGTGCTAACTCGCAATGACATCGGACAGGAAATCTACGGCAGCGTTGATTGCGGAGGGGGCGTTCCCATTACTTACTTTGGGCCTATCGCTGCAATTAGCGGTACACCAAGTCTGTCTCAAAAGTTTGTTGGTTCGTACAGCGTTGGATACCCCGATGCACCGGGCGGACCTGGGGCAGGTGGTAGTCTTACTAGCTACGGAGAACCTTGGTATAGCGAGCAAGGTGCGCCAGGTGGCCCCCGCGCAAACACGACCATTCTTTACGGCTTTGACTCGACAGGCGCTCTTGTGGAGCTAGTGTCATGGCAGACTTTTCTTGACGGAAATCCTGCATGGCCGTGGAAACCTACAGCTGGCAGTAGCAATTCTTCCAACGGAACCAAGGTGGTCGAAATAAGAGATGCGACCACTAATGCGCTGTTGTACAGCTACTAAGTGTGGCCACCTTTCCCTCCCTAACACCAGCAACCCGCGCCTTCACGCCAGGCGAGTATCCGCACACGCCGTTCAGCACCTACAACGGCCTGCAGAATCGCGTGCGCCATAGCAACGTGATGCTCAGCAGTTCAGTGCGGCTGAGCTTTATTGCATTGGCCGAGGCTGACATGCTCAGCATCCTCAGCCATTACCAAGACCAGTTCGGCAGCTTTGAGAGCTTTACGCTGCCGTCCAGCATTTGGAGCGGTGTCACCACCATCAGCGACTACGAACTGACGGATTACCGCTGGCGATACACGGACGCGCCAACCGTAGATGACGTTTACTGCGGGCGCTATAACGTCGAGCTGACGCTCGAAACCGTGCCGCCTGAAGGCAAGTTTGTCAGCGGCACTGAGCTGGCTGTAATTGTCAGCCTCGCGCCAGGATCTGTCACAACAACCAACGGCCTGCAGCAGAGTGTCACACTATCCATTGCAGGCGGTTCGGCTTCTGTGGTTGCTGATGGTGGCGGTTACGACTTCTCATCATTCCTATACTGGGATGAAGACCCTTACACCAGCTGGGACTGATTCATGGCAGCTCCCAACATCAAGAGCGGCAGCTCCGTCACAACAGTCACTGGCAAGACCGTGGGTTATGCCGTCACCACCTCGATGGCTGCAGCGCTGAGCAATGGCGCCAGCAGCGGCAAGGTACTGAAGATCAACTCGGTGTACTGCGCCAACGTGGATGGCACCGCAGCAGCTGACATCAGTTTGGAGCACTACAACGGCACCACGGGTTTTGCCATCGGCAAGACGATCACCGTGCCAGCTGATGCCACTCAGGTGCTGGTCACCCGCGAGGCATACATCTACTTGGAGGAAGGCCACAGTCTCCGCGCACAGGCCAGCGCCGCTGGCGACCTGGAGCTGGTCATCTCTTACGAGGACATCAGCTGATGCTCGGCTTCAATGGCGGATTGATGGGCGTCCGGCGCACACCGACAACCGGCACAGCATCTGGCCTGTGGTTCCAGAATGAGCAGAGCGTGGCGAAGCGTGCAGGGATTTGGCCATCAGCCGGTGATCCAACGCCAGGGCTATCTCCAGTTCTCTGGTACGACTTTGCCGACGAGACTACCGTCACCACATCGGGAACCGAAATCACTGCGGTTACCAGCAAGGGTAGCAGAGCATGGACGCTATCAAAAAGCGCAACAGGTCCGCAGTACGTGACAGGCATCAACAGCAAAAAATGCTTGGATTGGGGCAGTAGCAATCACAACAATTATCTGCGAAATACAGACACGACGACAACGGCTATAGCTGAAATCTACGTTATCATGGATGGGGCATTTGGCGGAACTTATACTAGCTTTGGCGGATTAATTACTAGCTCAAGTGATCCCGGGTGGCGCATTAGCGGCAACAGTACTTCTTACAATCAGGACGGCACCGGCTTTGATCGCGCTTACATCAATGGCGGAACAACCGACAGATTCAGCACATCGCATTTCACTTCGCCAAGCGTTGACGATCCCTCGATCATCCGAATCTTAAATAATGGCTCGGCCTCATTTAACGCGACTCAAGGAGTTCAATTGGGTAACGATAGAACAAACGCCGGTCGTGGCTGGCTTGGCTTGATCGGTGAGGTTATATGTTTCTCTTCTGTGCTGAGCAGCACAGACCGCGACTCCCTGCAAACGTGGCTGGCCGCTAAATGGGGCATCACGCTGGTCTAACCATGCTTTACTCCCACAACGCCATCAACTTAGACTGACCTCAACGCAGGTACATCATGGCTTCCCTGATCTACAACTCATTCGTTGATGACATGGCCCGTGGTGCCATCGACCTCGACACCGATACCTTCAAGGTGATGCTGGTCACTTCGACCTACGCGCCGAACAAAGACACCGACCTGAAGCGCTCTGCCGTCACCAACGAAGTCTCCGGCACTGGTTACACCGCCGGTGGCGTGACCACTGCCTGCACAGTCACCAAGTCCACCGCTAACGATCGCGTCACCCTCAGCTTTGCTGCTGTGAACTGGGCCACCAGCACCATCACAGCCAGGGCTGCTGTGATCTACAAGTCACGCGGTGGTGCCAGCAGCGCCGATGAGTTGGTCTGCTACGTCGATTTCGGCGGTGATGTCAGCAGCAGCTCTGCAACCTTCAGCTTGGGCAGCAGCACCATCACGCTGCAGAACTGATGGCTACCTTCCCGGCACTGGAGCCGGTCACGCGCCGCTACAGCATGGGCGTGTTCCCTGTCACCGAGGAACGCGGCTTCGGTGGTGGCAGCATCCGCTTCCGGCATGGCACCACCGCCTACAGCCACAACCTCGAACTGGGCTTTGCTGCAATCACTCAGGCACAGGCCAAGCTGCTGCGCGATCACTACCGCGAGCAACAAGGCGGCTACATCGCATTCCCGCTCAGCACTGAAGCGTGGGCCGGCCACACCAGCTTTACCGACCTGGTGCCAACCTCCACGCACTGGCGCTATGCCGCACAGCCGCAGGAAGACCACCTATCCGCCGGCTATGTGAACGTCTCGATCAGCCTGATCAGCGTGCCAGCTGTGGTTGCTGCAGCATCTTCCGGCCTGGCCTCCACCGTCACAGCCACCCTGGCGGGCGGCGCAGCATCGGGTAGCTAACCTAGGGAAGCGATTTGTTGCAGTCATGGCGCTCACCCCTGAAGCTGCTACCAGCATTGCCGTAACGTTGCTGGCCGGCTCCGAAATCCTCAGCCTCCTGCCAGGCGTTAAGGCCAACGGCTGGGTTCAGCTGATCCTCGGCGCATTGCGTGGCATTGCCTCGCGTAAGCGGTGACTGAGCCAACGCACGGCGAGATCCTTCGCGCTATCGGCGTGCTGGAAGGCCAACTCAAACAGCTGCTTGATGCTGCTATTTCCGACAAGACTGAGCGGAGCGGGCTAGGCGTCCGCGTTGGCCGATTGGAGACGCGCATGGCGCAGGTAGTCATCCTGGCCGTCGTCGCCGCCATGCTGAGCCCTGTTATCTGGTCCGAGATCAAGAGCGCATTTAGCTACCGGCAACCAGCACCGCAGCATCTGCAACGGCCATGACGCAACCACTGCGGCTGATTGACCTGTTTCGATACTTCAAGGGCCTGCCGCACCAGTTGGCCGCGATCAGCGAACTGGAAGCGGCGATCAGCCCGCATCTATTGAGACGGGATCAGCCATGGTTCAAGACATGGAGCGTCCCCGGCAAGCAGACCGACCTGGCTGATGCGATCCAGATCATCAAAGAGTTTGAGGGCTGCCACCTTAGCGCCTACCCCGATCCGCTCAGCGGCGGCGATCCTTGGACGATCGGATACGGCACCACGCGATTCCCGGATGGCAGCGCCGTACAGCGCGGCGACAAGATCAACGTCATCGAAGCTGACATGCTGCTCCGCCTGGAGGTGGACCGCATCGCCGAACGCCTGCGCACGATCCCGCACTGGGCAAGCATGGGCGATCCGCAGCGCTGCGCGTTGATCAGCTTTGCTTACAACCTCGGCACTGGGTTCTACGGCAGCGCTGGGTTTGACACCATCAGCGCAGCGTTGCGTGACAAGGACTGGAGCGCTGTACCAGCTGCGTTGCTGCTCTACTGCAACCCTGGCACAAACGTCGAAGCCGGCCTACTGCGCCGCCGAAAGGCTGAGGGCGCACTCTGGCAGAAGGGCACACCGCTACTGCAACAGCAGGGCATCCTGCTGCGTGTGCCTTACGAGGCGCAGAACGACAACCGCTCAGGCACCGGCTACCGCGAATGCTTCAGCAGTAGCGCTGCCATGGTGGCCCGCTTCTACGGCAAGGTCACCAGCGACGATGCCTACAACAAGATCCGCGCCACCTACGGCGACACCACCGACGCGCAAGCGCAGATTAAGGCGCTGCAATCCTTGGCGCTAACCGCACGGCTACGGACCAACTGCAACCCTGCCGTGATCGAGACCGAGCTCGAAGCCGGGCGCCCCGTGATGGTGGGCTGGCTTCATAAAGGACCTGTCGGCGCACCCACCGGCGGCGGCCACTGGTCCGTGATCATCGGCGCTACCAGCAGCGCCTTCATCCACAACGATCCGAACGGCGAGGCCGACATGGTAAACGGCGGCTACGTCAACCACAGCAACGGTGCAGGCATTGCCTATAGCCGCAAGAATTGGTTACGCCGCTGGGAGGTTGATGGCCCCGGCACCGGCTGGGCCATGCTTGTAAACCACGCACCTTAGGCTAAGCGCAAATGGAGCCCCATCTTGTGAACATCGCATCTATACGCAAGACACCAGAGCTCCTAGAGCTGCGCATCCCCTACACAACCTTTAGCGAAACAGCGACATTCCTGCTGCTTAGTGACATCCACTTAGACAACCCAAAGTGTGACCGTAAGCTGCTGAGCAAGCACCTCGATGAATGCCGCGCTCAGAACGGCCACGTCCTTATGTTCGGAGACGTGCTCTGTTTGATGCAAGGTAAGAAAGACCGCAGAGCAAGCAAGGGCGATATCCGCCCGGAACACTTAGGCGGCAACTATTTCGACCTCGTATTCAGTGAAGCGGCGGAGTTCTTCAAGCCATGGCAAGACATCATCCTCATGGCAGGCGACGGCAACCATGAAACAGCAGTCAGCAATAATCAGGAAATCGACCCATTAGAGAATGTTGTGCGGCTGATGCGCAACAACGGCAGCAACATCGAGCACATGGGTTATCAAGGCTGGATCAGGTTCAGCTTTACGCAGGACGGTAACAGCAAGACCAGGCGCTGCATGTTGTTTTTCCATCACGGCGCCTGGGGCGGCATCATTACTAAGGGCACCATGGGCGGTGGACGCTATGCCTCAATCGCTCCAGACGCTGATGTCCTTGTAAATGGTCACAACCATGAGCGCAGTGTTGTCGCACATTCCTGCTACCGCGTCGATCAAAACGGCCGCGCCTGGGTAGAACAGCGCTGGCACGTTCAATGCGGCACATACAAGCAGGAGTTCGGAGGAACCGGCGGCTGGGCAGTAGAGCGCATTGTGATGCCGAAGTCACTCGGTGGCATCTGGCTCACACTGCGTCCCCGCCATCGCGGAGGCGTTGAAATCACCTGCACTCCAACTGTATGAGGCAGTACGTCCTAGAGATTGAATACACCATCGTCGTCGAAAGCGAAGACGACGATCCTGAAACTGTTAGCGATGATTTCGTTTCTCGCCTAACAGAATTGGCTCCATCTAACGATCACATCCTGGGCCTCTCGGTCAACGTCCTACCCATCCCGGAGTTGCGTGGATCATCAGATTGATGGCACATCCCTCGTTCCCAAGCGCTCCGCTAAGCAACGGTTCAGGCAGCAAATCTTTGAAGCATGGCAGCACTGCTGCGCCTACTGCGATGCTGCGGCCGACACCTTGGATCACGTCAAGCCACGCCACAAAGGTGGCAACACCGTCGTGAATAACCTTGTACCAGCCTGCCGCGAATGCAACCGCAGCAAAGGCAGTGAACACTGGCGGCAGTGGTTCAAGCTGCAGCCATCATGGACGGATGAACGGCAATCTAAGATTGAAGCATGGACTGAAGATATGACACCATGACATGGGGTGACTGGATGATGGTCAAATGGACCATTGAAGAAGAACTGCACATCGAGGCGCAATCACGTAGCGCATTGATGCATCCAGACGATAGGGATGTGCGATCATTGTGTGCCTCGCTGATTAAGCAGAATGCCTACTACACGCGACTCATTCAGCAAGCGACTGGTCACATCGCGCATCTTGAAACATCAGCGTTTCTCGGTGAGCATCAAACGAAGCCGCCGCATCGATCGGTCATGGATCTGGCCAACCGCGCTGCGCGTTATGCCAAGCTCTTCAGCAATCTTGCCTTGCGTCTTTTTCGGCGCTCCTAATCCGTGGTAGCTGGCGACAATATCGCGATCCCGGTCAGCAAGGAATGACAGCGCCAGTTCTAGTTGCTCGGTATATTCCATAGATAGCGAATCATCGTAAGACTGATGCTCGTCAACGATCATGTCAACCAATGGCGAGCCATCATCCCTGACCAGTTGATCTAGGCTGCTATGCGGTACGTTTCGCATAATGTGCGATTGCAGCTCGTGCTGACTCATCTCCATTCGCTCAGCGCATTCTGCTGTTGACATCGGCCTGCCATGTTGCTGCAGATGCTCACGTTGCATCTTGGCAATCTTATACGTGGCATCTAGTACATGCTGCGGCACGCGGATCAGGCGCTCCTTGGTATCAATCGCGCGTGTAATCGACTGACGGATCCACCAGTAGCCATAGGTAGAAAACTTGTAGCCCTTGGTGCCATCAAATAATTCAACAGCGCGATTTAATCCGATGGCGCCTTCCTGGATCAGGTCCATCAGTTCAAGGCCATTGGACTTCAGCCTGGTCACGTAGTTCTTGGCGATGTGAACTACCAGCCGCAGGTTGCAGTTCATCATGGTTTCACGCGCACGCTGGCCGCGCTTGATCGCGCGCAGCTCTTCTTTAGTGCGTTCGCCTTCCATGGCTTGCAGTTCAATCATCCGCCGCACCTGGCGAGATAGTTGGATCTCCTGCTCGCCAGTCAGTAGCGGGAACCGACCGATCTCGGTTAGGTAATCCTTAATGCTATCAGTGCTCATGGTTCAGGTTGTTGAGAGACATCTTGATCGCCCAAGCTGCAAAGCCATGATTCAAGCGATTCTCGCATGGGCAAGCCCTTCGGCAGCTTGAGGAAGCGACGAAGGTCAGCAATGTCGCGCACAAACACGCTGGCGCCGCTGGAGTAGGCAATGAAATACCGGCCGTTGTGGTCACGGCTGGTTTCAATGAACTGGTGCTGGGAGAGCCGCAAGGCATCGCGTTTCATCGGTGTTGTCCCATTCGGGCATTAGCGTGGCGCTCAGGAACTGAGCATCAGGGCACAGCTCCTTGCTACTGGTGATGGCGTGCGCGAGGTCGCGGGCCATCAGATGGAGCGGTGCG
>Ga0315909_10005564_pt1 | contig 14412 bp, 24 predicted proteins | sample LakEriMetagenome_11_FD_203527 | JGI IMG/M metagenome (GOLD analysis project Ga0315909, IMG submission 203527) | Freshwater fungal communities from buoy surface, Lake Erie, Ohio, United States - Buoy 2 MA125 | ecosystem: Environmental > Aquatic > Freshwater > Lake | place: USA: Lake Erie, Ohio...
CTTGTTTTTGGATTCTGTATTCTTCTTGGTATTCTTTGATACAGTCTCTGCATTTTGTGAGGAATCTTGTAGTTGATCCATGAGCATAAGCAAAGTACTTTTCCTGAAGCGGATACGGAATACCACACTTGATGCAAACTCTTTTATCCATTTCATTACCACTCCTTGTACTTTCCTTGAGGATCTACAAAGATATCATGAAAGGTCTTGATGTTCTCAAGTCTCTTTGCTGCATCTCGTCTTGCTTTTTCATAGTGTGCTTGGCATATATCTTTTGCATAGTGTGGTCTTGTGCATCCATCAACTGTGCATTTTCTCTCATTAGTTTTAAGAGATGTTTTATGTGATTGTATGCGACATTGCTTACAGTAATAATCTACGCCATGCATAAATCGTACTGTCATCTTGTTTGCATAGAATTCAGTAGTTGGCTTTTCCTGTTTGCATCTTGTACATGTCTTAGTCATTTTGTTTCATGTTCTCTTTTTGTAGATTCTCACGACCTGTGAGTATATTTAGATGCGTTGCATTTACACATGCTTTGTTATGGCAGATATGATTTACAATTCCTGAATCCATATCAAATCTCTTATGGCTTTTTGGTAGTGCATCAAATCCATTAGCCAAAGCAAAAGCAAATCTGTGTGGCTTTACTTTTTGTGCCATTGTTCTTGAACCTTTGATGTGAACCATAATGTTGAATACACGATATAACTTTCTGTTATCCCATGCACAACTATCAAATTCAATACATCCATTTGGCATTGGTCTTAATTTTGTTTTAAATCTTGCAATAGTTGCTGGATCTGATAATCCAAATAATATTGCCTGATCTTTAAATGTCATAGATTTCTTATTCATGACTCATTCTCCTTGTTTTGTAGTTACAGTCTTTCAACTGTATGACACTATCATATCATGTCTTTTAAACAATTGCAAACTCTGAGTGGTCATGTCTGGTCATATTCTAAATCGTACCAACCCTTACCATGTAGGCTCATTAGCCTTGTAAAATATGCATGATATTTATGTCTAACGCTATCTAATGAATACATTTCTATGGCTCTATTACTAATAGTCTTTGGATCAAGGCTTTTTACATCTTCCGCCGCTTTTAGGAATTCCTTGAAGGTATGGCACTTATAGCCATTTAATCCATTAATAACAGTCTCGCTATACACACCCCATGGTGTAGTAATCACAGGAGTTCCACAGACTTGGGCTTCAATATGCACATTGGCAAATGGCTCTATGTAGTATGTGGGTGTAAATACCGCTATGGCTTTGCCCATTAGTTCAGCCTTCTCTTTTCCATAGACTGGACCAATATACTCACCATACTCAGTCTTAAAATCTCCAACACCTGCAAGAATTAGACGCTTGCCTAATTTCTCACAGACCTGCACAGCAATATCAATTCCTTTTCTTGGAATCAGTCTGCCTACATAAAGATAATAATCATCCTTTGTTTCTTGTAGCGGATATTGAGCGGGATCCAAATATCCAGGAATAACATCATCATAGAAGTTGCCATCTACTGTTGTAGGATTCTTATGCATGGCATAAATACTATGTCTCCAGGCTTCTGACTCAAATACTCTAAATGGTGCAAATGTTCCTGCATAGCCAATTCCATATTCAACTCTGATATTTTTAGGAAATTCATTAGCAACACTTACTTGTGGAGAACCAGCAATAAACAAAATAAAGTCTTGAGGCTGTAATCTTTTCTTAATCTCATTTGTGACGGCATTGTTAAAATACTGCCATCCTTCTAATTCTGGATCATATGAAACATTCAAGAAATGCTTTCCATCAAGCAGGTTAAGTCTTTCTTCTTCTGGCATACATGGAATGAATTCTGTTACTGGTGCTTCATTCTGTGTTCCGCCGTATAAAAATATCTCATGACCAAGAGAATGCATCATTCTACAGAAATTAATAATCTTAACTGTATAGGCGCAGTTCTCAAATTCCCATGTTGTGTTGGTGTGCGGGAGTCCTATAACATGGAATCTAAATTTCATTTACAGCAACCGTCTTCACAGTCGCATTCAATAAGGTCTTGTTCCATATTGTAAATAATCATATCTAACTGTTCAAGTGCATTAATCAATGCTATCTTGATTCCTACTAATTCCTCAGCAGGGTACTTCTGGTAGTTCTGGTTGTTCAAATTCATTGGATAACTCATTCCTCCCATTTTGCATTTCCTCCATTACTTGTTGTCTTACTGCTTGTACTAATCCTGCAATCCATTGATTAGCCAATACTAACTGCTCTTGATCTTCTGATGTAAGAACTATGTCTCCATCTATAAATTGCCAGGTATTCATTTCTTATCCTTCTTCATGTCTTTAAGTGCACCAAGGATACTTCTAACAGTACCGTTTTTATTTAAACGAACTACCTGACCATCCTTGATTTGGACAGGATTAAACTTGTCATGTCTTTTGTATTTACCACTACTCATAACTTCTCCTGCCTGATATCTTTGGCTTCTTTGAAACATTTGTTCTTTTATTTCTTATTTCTGCCAAGGTAGCACCAATATTTGGTAATTCCTTATGCGGATTTCTTGCTTCAAATCTTTTGATATATCCATCAAGATATTCATCTACTAATTGTAGCACTTGTTCATCAGTCATGTTATTTAAATCTGCTGGATTGTTATGTTTCCAGAAACGACTTAAAAGACCTATCTCTTTCATTTGTTTCCTGTCCAAAGATAAAGGGCAAAGGCTGCTCCAAGCCCAATTGTTAAATTACCTAAAATGATTCCTAAAGCACAGCCACCAATAATGTATTTAATCATGCTTGTAGTCCCATTGCTTGCATTTCAAGTCTTTTAGCGTATTCTTTCTTTACCGCTTTTTTCCAGCCTTGTGGTGGTGGATATGGAATTCCCATTGATTCTAATTGCCATCTCTTTGGAGAACCAGGCTGCATTGCTCTTTCCAAAAGTTGAAACGGTACTTCTGCAAGATTAACTTCTTGAACAGGCTTATAGTGGCATACAGATTGATCTTGATGCCTTACCTTTTTAGTTTCATGATGCCAATATACATATTCGCCAACTTCAATAACCTTATGGCATTTATAGCATTCGTTTGGCCATTTGTTTTTTAGCAAGTGTAGTTTAGATTTTGCTGTCATGATTTAGCCTTACGACGCTTTGGCATTTTGGCTCTAATTCCAAGCCATTCACACATTTCTGGCAAGTGTGTTGATTTCATAGTTTCTGGATTCCAAAGAATTAAGTCTCCAGTAAAAATTGTTCTATTGCAATAATCACAAGTATTTTTATACTTGTTTTCCATCTTAACTAACATAATAAACTCTTCTCCCGAAATAGTAGTTTAGTATATATAATATATATTAAATATACTTTAATATTCATATTCTTAATATACAAGATATTAGAATATAAGAGGAATTCTGTGCTTGAAAAAACAACCTGTTCCACTATATTTCTATAGTAGATCAAGTGCTTCTCCAGGAACAGATTTCTCTGTAACACATTTCTGTGCTCCTGGTAAGGACACGAACCTGAAAAGTCCTTAGCGCATTGGTATCAGTATAGCAGAAGAGTTTTTGTAATGTCAAATGAAAAGACTTTTTTAATGGTTATGACCAGTCAGACTTATAAAAAAAATAACCTCCAAGGTGAGAATGAGAGTAAACAACCTTGGAGGCTATATTGTCAGAGACACCAGAAAGGGATGTAGATTCTGACTTTGTGTTGATCATCAGGAGGTGTTCAACTATACCAATTGTAGCATTGGTGGTATAAGTCTGTCAAACAGCCTTCATTACTTCAATATTGCCATCTGCATCAACTGCAACAGCAAATACTTCTTCTTGTTCTAACTCTTCCATTAGTACCATCCTTTATCTTGGAAATGTTTCCAGGCATTACATGGATTAACATGTCTTCTGGAAATGTAAGCCAGAGTAGCCACTAATTGACTTACTCCTGCCTTTTGTTTTTTCATGCCTAAACCTTCATATGTGGAATCCAGCATTTGCCCTATTCCTGAAGCACTACTTGTAGGATTTTTAGCACTTGGGACCCAAGCACTTTCCTTTCCTATAAGTTTTGTAAAGCATGAGAATTGTTCTTTTGTCAGTAATTCCTTGGCTACCGCTTTTGCATTGACCTGCATTAGAGGTGGCCTTTCTTTGTATATTACAGGAATCGCTGGCTGAGGTGAAGTTAATTGTACTATTAAAACTACTATTAATACAATTAGGCTTCCGATTAGTGTATTTTTGCTTATAATTAGATTGCTCCTTTTTAAGCCCGATTTACCCGAATCTATTGTACCCTACTTGACAGTAATTGGCAGGTAGTTATAGAATAGAACCATGAATAAATTACCACCGCATCATCATAGAAACAGATATACTGGTGAAATCCTGCCACAATCAGTAGAAGTTTGTAATGTTTGTCATTTAAATTTTACTACTACTGCGGCTGGAGATAAGCATCGTTCTGGCAAATTAGGTGAAAGAGTTTGTCTAACACCCAAAGAAGCCAAATTAGTTAAATTAATTAATAAATATGGGTCTGTTATTTATAAGACCAGAAATAGCCCTGATCCAAGATGGGCAATTAAAATACTTCCCGCATAGGAACCTAATAGAGGTGCCTATCTATTGGCTAAGGTACTTTTTCTAATCCGCTCCCTGAAAGTCGCTCTATTAGGCTCTGAGGTACCTCTAAAGGCCACTGTAGGGCAAGTCATAGAAGTTAAAATGTAAAAAAGGCCTCAGATTTCTCCAAGGCCTTTCCTTAAGACCTGAATCGCTCAAAATTCCCTTTGGATGTGTGTAGCGTTGTGATCTTAATATCTAATTATACTCTTATTTGCTGTTTTTGCCAAACTCTGTGGCTTTTGGGTCAAGAGCCTTAAGTACTGGACCTACAAGCCCTGCTAAAAATGCATTTGCAAGAACCTTCCAGTCAGTCTGACCTGCAAGATATAAAGCCAATACTGAGGCAAGAGATGCTCTCAAATATGACTGTGCTACTGCAATTGCTTTTTCTTTATTGGATTTTACGATTTTGGCTTTAGCCATTTTTCTTACTCCTTCTTAACCCCATTTTAGTTATTCTTGCTTTTACTTCGTCAGGTGTTTCAACCACTTCCCAGTGCATCTCATCCTTGCGCTTTGAATAGTCGCCACCCCAACGAAGACCGTATTTCTCAGTTAATTCTCTAATTACCCTTGTTTGTTGCTTAGTAAATGTGTTTTGTGCTCCAAGAGGGTGCTTTGTGGCATTGAGATCTATGGCTGTTCCTGATGAGTGATTACTCAAAACAGAATCACTACCTCTAACATCTCTATATGCATATGCCCAATCATCAATCTGACCCTCATCAATAGGCTCTACTTGAGCGTGAAATTCAGCAGCAAAAGCAGCCAAGATTACTCCAGCGTCTTTCTGTAGTCTCATTTTTCTATCAGTGCCTTTGATTTTGAAAATCTCTATACCTATTTCCTTCTGATCTTCAGACGCAGGCCATCCATTTTGTGATTTTTTCATTCTTCACCCTTTGATACAAAAGTCTTCTTTCTCTTTGGCTTATTAGCCTCAAGAAGCAAAATAAATATTTCATCTACTCTTGATTCAAGTCTGTTGACCTGATCTCTGAGGCTGGTCCCACCATTTGTTTTCAGTTCGCTTAGATAGTGCTTTACAAGCCACTTGATTGATCCTACGAATGCTACTGCTATTGTGATTGCAGAAACTATAAAGCCTGCCCACTGCTCTATGCTCATTTGTTTAGTTCTCCTTGTATCCATTGATAAGTCTGAGTAAGTCCATACTCCAAGTTTTCATCTGGAGCGTAGCCTAATACAGATTTGATTAGTTCATTATGCGATGTTCTTGCATGGACACCAAGAGGACCTGGCACATGCTTCTTAGTTAGTTTCTTACCTGCTATTTCACAGACGATATCCACCAACTCATTTATAGACACATTTCTCTCAGAACCAATATTGATTGGTCCGAAATGATTATCTTGCCTATAAAAATCTACTGTTGCTTTAATACATTCATCAATGTATAGGAATGAACGATGTTGTTCTCCATCACCCCAAATTTCTATTTCATCTGTTGCTTGGGCTACCTTACGACAAATGGCTGCTGGTGCCTTTTCTTTACCGCCATCCCATGTGCCATATGGTCCATAGATATTATGATATCTGGCTACCTTGTTCTTCATGCCATAATTTCTATTGTAGGCAAGATACAAACGCTCACTGAATAACTTTTCCCATCCATATTCTGTGTCAGGATCTGCAGGGTAAGCAGAATCTTCACGAGTATTGATTGAGTCTGTATCCATCTGATTTCGTTCTGGATAAATACAAGCAGAAGAAGAAAAGAATACTGACTTAACTCCTACCTTTTCTGCCTGTCTTAAAACATTAACATTTATAAGTACAGAGTTTGTCATAACCTGAGAATCATTATCTCCAGTAAAAATATATCCAGCACCACCCATGTCTGCTGCTAATTGATATACTTCGTCATATCTTGTGTGGAAAACTTCTTCTACAAATTTTGGATCTCTTAAATCGCCAATAATAAATTGATCAGCATATGTCTTCCAATGTTCTGGATATTTTAAATCTACACCACGAACTATAAAGCCATCTTCTTTTAGTCTTTTAACTAAATGGCTACCAATTAGTCCACCTGCTCCAAGTACTAATGCTGTTTTCATATCTTTGATTCCTTCCATTCTCTCCACCATTGCTTTGTTACAGTGTCGTGATAATGACCATTCCAAGAATATTTACCATTCTGTTGGTGGCTTTCTCCAAATAACTTAAATTCTATTTCTTTTGCCTGATTTATATTTCTTTGTATATACCCTGAAAATGTGCTTCCTGGTGTTCCTATAAAATCTTGGCTTGAGTGCATAACCAAATTATTAATAATTCCAAAAGAAACTTCTTCTTTAAATTTTAATTCTCTAAATTCTTTATAAAAGTTTTGTAAGATGTAGTCATCTAATAATATAAATTGATAATCAGAACCTGAGATTATTTTATTTTTTGGTTCATCTGTACATAAAACTATAGGAAGGTTCCCATCTAACATAGATAATCCATTATTGAATAAATCTTCTGATGTGTTTACCCTAACTATGTGATCAGTTAGTCTTAGATGAGCACCATTAAAATTTCCAAGGGACTTAGCAATTTGTTGTGCTAATTCATAATATTCTGGCTTAAATCTTACAGATAACAATTCGTTATTTAGTTCTATAGATCTATTATTAAAAAATCTACTATAGTATCCAAGAGTTTGTCTTATGTCATAGTCATAATCTGGATTTATTTCTAATAATGTCCTGCCCTCACTAAATTCAAAATCTTCTACATCTGATGAGTAGTATTGCATTAGATTATTAATTTTGACGGCATCTGAAGAAAATGTCTCAACTATATCGTCTATAAATACATTAGACTCTTGATTATTCCAAGTAAGTAAATCAGTTATCTTTGGATAGATATCTCTGTCTACCAGGCCATTTCTGTCATTAAATGCATAATTGGCTGAATAAATAGGAACACGAGCATTATAGTCATGATTAAATGGATTATTGATATTATGCCAAACAAGTTGTCTTCCAGTTTTAGATGCTAATCCCACTCCAAGTTCAACACTTGTTATTTGATTAAAAAGTCCGCATGGATTGTATAACTGAAAAAATAACTTCTTCATTTACATCATCTTTGGAGTATCTTCTATCGGCTTGTCTTTTCTAATGTGAGTATGTAGATATTCTGGCCCATGCTCAAAATACCAATGATCAGGCTCACAGAAGAAGAAAAATGCATTACAGACTAAATTGGTCTTAGGGCTTGGGAATGCTTCTCTCCAATGCAATTGATCATTGCCATACATAAACAAGGCTTCATTTTCTTGTAATTTATATGGAATGTTTTCTCCATTTACTTCTACCCACAAGTCCCATGGCTCTTTTTGGAATACGCATAGATCAATATGATAGGTGCAGGCATTGTCATCAATATGTTTATGTAGTTTTGCCTGTTCTCCTTCATAGGTGCTCATTAAAGCCCACGATGGCTTGAGTGTTGGACTTCCAAACTTTTCTCTGGCTATGTCAGTAAGTAAATGATGAATTCTATCTACTTCTGGATTTCCATGCCATTGATGGCGACCAAAGCCAGGTTCGTATGCTGGACTGTGAATCCATAAATTCATAGCATGTTTTTGAAGGTTTTTAAGATCTTCTTCTGATAAAATATCTTTTACTATAAAAGGATCTTTTATTACTACTGGATATTTTTCTGACATATTACCACTTCCCTAATGGGCATTTTGCTGCTTCTAATGTAGTTTTAGCAGACATAAAACATCCACATTGTTTACATTGCCCTGTTATTTTTATTAATTCTGGACATGCTTTACATATGTCAAGTCTTTGTGTAGCCAACTCTTCAGATGCTCTTTTAGTCTGTGGATTGAGCATGTCTAATGGAGTAACTCCATTTTTTTCTTTATACTGCTGCCATCTTGATTTTGTCATAACCCCGATTTTCCTTATTTAGTAAATTCTTCAAAATACCCTTTAGGAGTATTTGGATTTTTTGGATGCCATGCTGGTAGGTGTGTAACATCTCTATTAGTAATGATGAATTTTTCTCCATCAAACTTTGCATAAGGAGATTGAACATATCTACCATATGGATACATATTTAATTTAACTACTGTTGGTTCGCTTAATAGTATTGTACCAAAGTACTCTGTGGTCTTTAATTCTTCAACTACCTCGCCATTTTTGAGGAATCTAACTACAATTCCATCATAGTCAGGATAGTCTTCAGAAATATCTACTACCTCATCATGTTCTAAAAACATAGAAACATAATCTTTAGGTACTGGAAGATCGTATAAACAATCTCCGTCAATTACCCACGCAAGAGCAACAGAGTCTCCAGGAACAGAGTTTATATCTACTTCATATTTAATTAAGATATCGTTTAGCATTTATTCTCCTTGGATAAGTATACCATTAGTAGCATCCTTCTGGATAGTAACATCTGTTAGGACCAGAAGCACATGCAGCACCGCTTGAGCAGAACTGAGGTCCAGAGTTACATCCTGTTGAGTTACAGCATAGGATATCAACATCTGCTGAAGTACATGTTGTATATGGAAGTGATACAGGTACAGGAACTGGAACAGGTACTGGTACAGGAACTGGTACAGGAACTGGTACAGGTACTGGTACAGGAACAGGTACTGGTACAGGAACAGGTACAGGTACAGGTACAGGCACAGGAACTGGAACAGGCACAGGTACAGGTACAGGTACAGGCACAGGTACTGGCACTGGTACTGGCACTGGTACTGGTACTGGTACTGGGACAGGCACAGGTACTGGTACTGGAACTGGAACTGGAACTGGGACTGGTACTGGCACAGGCACTGGGACTGGTACTGGGACTGGTACTGGGACTGGGACTGGGACTGGGACAGGAACTGGCGTAGGAGTAGGTGCTGCTACAACTCTTAAATGTACACCTATACCGCTTGGATAACGCTGTAGTGGACTCACTTCTACTCCTTATTTAAATATTAAGCAAACTTATTTTGTGATGCTAAAACTGTATATGTTGATGCTGCTGTTTTGATAATTGTATAGACATAAGCATCAATTGAGTTAATATTACCTGAAGAAGGTGCTGTTCCACCTAACCACTTAGGAGTTACTGCTGATCCATCAATAGTAAAACCTGTTGGGTAATAGGCTGTTCCAGTGTTTGTATTAAGATAAACAATAGAGATTTGCTCTCCAACTGCCATTGTTGAGTTTAAAGTTGTTGCTCCATTTCCACGAACATTTAGTGTCCAGTTGGCTGTTGCAGCACCAGTATAGTACTCAACAGATGCTGTTAAAGTATCAATGTTGATAGTACCTGTTGATCCAGCAGCAACAATCTCAATTGTTTCTTTTGGTGAGGTAAGTGTTGGATTTGTTGACACAGCAATTGTTGGAACAGGTCCAGAAGCATTGGTAATTGTAATACCAGTACCTGCTGTTAAGCCTGTTACATCGCCAGTACCAAATGATTGCCATGCAGCACCATCATAATAAACTGTAGTGTTAGTATCAGCAAGGTAGGCAAACATACCTTCTTGAACAATCCCTGCTGTCAGGGCAGCATCTCTCGCTGCAGCAGACGCAAAGTACATGATTGACTGATTCTGCAGGTTGTACTGAACCTGTGCTGCGGTTAATACATCACCTGTGTTAAAGGTAAGGTAGCCAGCATTTGGACTGCCTGTAGGCATGTTATTCTCCTTCTTAGTAAGTTAAAGCGTTTGTATCTAAAATACCGTTGGTGCTTGAATCTAATATAAAAGCATCAATGATAGGTTCTGCGGTAAAGACAGTTACATTCCAAGAATTTGGAGTAATGTCTTGATTAACACCCTGACAGAACAACTCACGAACTACTGTAGATCCACCAGGCATTGTTTTAGTGATTTTTATGTTTCGGTAAATCTCCATAGATAGAGTCTCTAATATTTTACTTAGATCAGTCTCACCTTGGAGGCTTACTAACATAGAATCAATTCTTTGTTCAGCATCAACACGAGAAGCAACAAGCATTTGAGCAATGTTTAGAGCCTCTGCATCTGTTTCAATAAGTACGCCTGTTCTTTGGCCTGACTTATAGAAATATGTATCAATACTGTCTTGATTTGTAACTATTTGCGGTACTGGAGCAGGAATTGTACCTTCTGGAGCATATCTTACTACAGTAACATCATTTAGAACTAATTGGTCATCATAGGCAAGATCTACGAAGTTATAGGTATATCCAGTGCCATCATCAGAATATTCTTTTGGTGGCTGATCAGATAATTCTGCAAGACCATCTCTATCAAAGAATGTAGCCTGACCTTGACGATTTATAAAGAAAGCACCAAACTCAGACTGTTCAATTGTCTGAATTGCTGCCAATACTGATCTATTTCCACCAGGATCTACCTGCATAGTAGATTCTCCTGGCTGAATTGCTCTTAATGATCCTGGCCAATCAGCCCAATCCAATAATGCATTTATTCTGGCTCCAGATAATTGACCTGCAGTACAACCTGGAACTGGTGGAATATCAGTAGAAACATTATTTAAAAGACGGAATCCATCTACACATTGCAGGGTAACTGTAGAAGTATCATATACACCAAGAGCAAAGTTTGTATCATATGAAGTAATATATCCAGAAAATATAGTAATTGGAACTACACCTGATGGAGCACCTAAATCTAATTCAGCATATATTCTTATTTTTCTTAATGGTAGTAATTTGCCATAATATGGTGATGATGTATTTGTTGGTGAAAAGTCTGAATTAGGATCATTTAACACTACCGTCGCAGATCCAGCCTCAAAGTTAGAAAGAATACGGTTACGACCTCTACGAGTTGATACTCTTTGTACTTGATCAGAAATATCTACAACATCTTGAGGTACATCACCTAAAATATTAATATCAAGCAATCCTTGAGTAACTGAATCAAGAATTATTGGATATGTAAATGATGGACCACTTGCAAAGTCAATTTCTACTTTTAATATTGGATTTGGCATTAGATCGCCTGCAATGTTATGCTATCACCATTGCCCTGCCCATAGAGCAGACCTGTTCTAATTGTCTGAACTAAATCTTGTTCTGCTGTTACAGATCCTTGTACATTTACTGTAACATTTACTGAGCCACCAGCCATTAGATTTCCTCCACCAAAGCCAAGTTTTGATCCAGCAGTTGATGTAGGAGAAACAAATGCTCCTCTCCAGCCATCTCCATCAAGAGGCATTCCAGTTCTTATATCAAGATAATCTTCTGCCTCTTTAGTTCTATAGCCTTCAAACGCTCTTGCTCTTGCTGCTGCGTCTTCTGCAGCCTGTGCCTGCTGTCTTTGCATTTCAGCAATTGCCATGCCTGTATATCTGGCAGATGAGGCTGCTGAGGCAGTATCTACACCTTGTCCAAGTAATCCTGTCATCATTGCATTAGCAATATCTGATGCTGATTCTCCAACAAGCGCTGCAAGATTAACGGCAGCATTTAATTCATCTGTGGTTGTTGCAGTTCTTATGCCACCCAGAGTTGTTGCTGCATCTGCTGCTGCGGCTGCTGCTGCTGCGGCGGCTGCTGCTTCTGCTGCCACTGCTTCTGCATCTGCTGCTGCGGCTGCGGCGGCTGCTGCTGCCTCTTCTGCCTTTTTAATAACTGCAGGATCATTGCCACTTCCAGGAACAAACGGTGTGCCTCCAGGAACTCCTCCAGGAATATCAAACTTAAATCCTTTTGCTGCATTAAGATATGCCATCAATGCAAGTCTTGCTGCATTCCATGCTCCAGCAATTTTGCCAATCATTTCTGCAGATAAGATTAATTTTGCATCTTCTGTTAAAGTAAATGGCTTTCCAACTTCAAGTAGATATGCAGCAACTGCATCAGGTGTAGTATTCCAGGCTTCTGCCAAGGCTTTTACTTCATCTGCACCAACTTCTTGGTCTGCTAATACAACAAGTGCCTGATAATATTTTGTAGCAGCCTCTGTAGGGTTATCAGTACCTGAGAACCATTTTCTACCAAGTGCTTCAAGTTCTTCTTTTCCTAATTGGCCTTGGTGTGCTGCCTTAATAGCGGCGGTAAAGGCAAGATATTTCTTTGCTTGTTCTGTATCCATATTCCAAGCAAGTCCTAAAGCAAGAACTCCAGAATCATCTACCTTTGCTTCTCCAACTGCCAAAACACTCTTAATATACAAATCAGCAGCATCTGTAGTCATTTTCCATTTATTAGCCAAATAGCCAATTACAACTATGTCATTTGCTCTTAATTTATCAAGATTTTGAACAATGTCTGCTTGACGCTCTAATGCTTTATTATATTCTTCAGCAGCCTTTAGTTTTAATTCATCTGCCGCTTTTTGTTGCTTGGTTGCTTCTGCTAATAATACTCTGCCATTTTTAACAAGATTCTGATAAATAGCCTCCATTTGGATGGCAGTCATCTCATCTGGATCTGTAAGTTTAATTCCTTCTTTATCTAACTTAAGGTTGTTTTTCTTAATTGCAGTAAGTTGTGCTTCCATCTTCTTTTTATCTGTAAGAAGGGTTCTATTAAGGGTTAGAAGTTTTTGAGCACCTTTTCTTTCTAATCCCTGAATATAAAGTCTTTTTTTCTCGTCTGCTATTTGTTCTGCCAATAACCTTGCTTGTCTTGCTGCATCAATGGCATCAAGTCTTGCTTGTTCTTTAGCAGCATTCATCTGATCTGTTAAACGATTTAAATCTGCAAGGTGTGATGCTGAGGTTGCTTCAATCATTTTTCCTGATTGTCTTACCTGATTAGCATAATTCACATAGGTCATGCCAAGAACTTGAATAGATTTCTTTTCTTCTTCAAGTGCTATTTTTCTTGCGGCTTCTCGTTTTCTATCATCCTTGGCAAATTTCTCTAATAGCCACTTTATACCTTTATATGCAGCATAAACGGCAGCAATTGCTATTGCTATCTTTGCGAATAATAATAATGCTGGAGACATTGCCACAAATAAGGCTCGTCCAAACATTTTAAGTTTGCCAGAAAGTTTTGTTACTTCTCCAATGCCTCTTAATTCTCTACCAAGAGTTTTTAATTTAAAGCCCATGAAACTAAAATCATCAGCCACTTGTCTGGTTACTGGACCTATAAGAACCATTTCTGCTCTAAAGAATTTTAGGCCTCCAACCATCCATGCCAAAAATCCTTTTAATGCTGTAGTTGCTGCTAATAATTTTACATATCCAATAATGGACAAAATTCCAGTTGCAAGTATTTTAAGAAGAGGTTCTAAGTCTTTTAAAATATCAGCAAGTTTAATCATTGCCCTTGCAAAATCTTCAGCAAGTTTAAGGGTTGCAGCAAAAGCATTTACAATGTCCTGCTGGTTCATTCTAATAAATTTTTCAAATGCAGGAAAAACATCGTTTTCTAAACGATCTACCATCTTCTCCAAGACTGGTATTAATGCATATCCAACTCTTTCAGTTACCTGATTAAATCTTAATTGTAGAGTTGCTAATTTACCTGCAAATGTATTTGCTGCAGCAGAAGCCTGTCCTTTGCTAATGTCCGCTAAATCTTTTTGTATTCCTGCAAAGTCTTTTGCCTTAATTTTTGCTTCATCAAGAGGTATATTTAATTTCTTTAAAGCAGTAAAATTACCATTATATGCTCTTGATAATGCTACTGCGACTGTGCCTAAGTCTTTTCCTGATGCCGCCGAAACATCTGTTGCCAAGGCAAGCAATTGCTGTGATTTGCTAAGATTTCTTGTTCCTTGTACTAATGTCTGCA
>Ga0315909_10005566_pt1 | contig 14410 bp, 20 predicted proteins | sample LakEriMetagenome_11_FD_203527 | JGI IMG/M metagenome (GOLD analysis project Ga0315909, IMG submission 203527) | Freshwater fungal communities from buoy surface, Lake Erie, Ohio, United States - Buoy 2 MA125 | ecosystem: Environmental > Aquatic > Freshwater > Lake | place: USA: Lake Erie, Ohio...
TTCATAACCCTGAGGTCCCGGGTTCAAATCCCGGTCTCGCTACATGAAAATCAAGGACTTACGTTAAATCGTGGGTCCTTTGTTGTTTCTGCGTGAGGTTTGCGTGAGGTTTTGCGTGAGGTTTTTGACTTCTAAGCATTAACATCTGTCTTTAACAACATCGTTTATAATCTCTAACTTCATTCAATGAAAATATTAATATCTATCATGATAGCAGCCATCCCCTTTATTGGAATTACACAATCCAATCAACTATTAATCAATAGTCATTTAGAAAAATTTAAAAATGCTAAATCATATACATTAGCAATGGCCGACAAGCTGGTTGAAGATAAGTATGATTTCAAACCTGTAAAGGAAGAAATGAGTTACAAGGAGCAATTAGTTCATATAGGTGAAAACATTTATTGGCTAAGTTCAACCTATATCAAAGAAGAGCCAAATCCATCAAATGTTAAAAAGGGCAATTCAAATGAGATGAGTAAGAAACAAGTAATGCAACTTCTAAACGATGCTTATGAATATGGATTAAAAGCAATGGGAGAGTTAGATGAGAAGTCCTTGTCAAAAGAATTTAATTGGAATGGTGGTAAATTAAACAAGTATCAATTTTTGAATTTGATACAAGATCATCAAACACATCATGTAGGTCAATTAATAGTTTATCTCAGAATAAATAATATTGAGCCTCCGAAATATATTGGATGGTAAAAGCACGTTAGCATATGGAAAAGAGATTTTATAACTCAAAAGTAAAAGCTCAATTTACTTTGTTGTTGGATGAAGAAAATTTGCCTGATTTGAATTTGAATGGTAGTTTTTTAAAATTCATTTGGAATAAAGGCGATTTAGATGTTTTAATTCAACTTGATAATCAGGAACAAACTTTATATCCCAATCAAGTAATATGTATGACCTATTTACAACATATTAGCGTAGTAAATAACCAAAATCAAGTTGTTGTTCTTTTATTTAATAGGGAGTTTTATTGTGTCCATACAAATGATAGTGAAGTGTCATGTAATGGGTTGTTATTTTTTGGATCAAACCAGACACCTATTATTTTATTGAATCAACACGAATTTGAAATACTATCCTATTTGATAAGTGTGTTAAAAGAAGAGTTTGATATTATTGATGGGAATAGAGAAGAGATGCTTCGAATACTTCTCAAGCGATTTATAATTAGATGTACAAGATTAGCCAAGCAACAACTGTTTAAAGGGGATATAAGTTTTAACGAAGTTGATATTGTTCGACTTTTTAATGTACTTGTCGAAGAAAACTATAAAAAATTAAAAAAAGTTAGTGATTATGCATCTTTAATGAATAAGTCACCCAAGACAATTTCAAATATTTTTAATCAATATTCTGAACTTTCTCCTCTTCAGATAATACATCAAAGAGTAATAATTGAAGCGAAGCGATTGTTTAATTATACAAGTAAATCAGCAAAGGAAATAGGCCAAGAATTAGGGTTTGATGATGCAGCTCAGTTTAGTAAGTTCTTTAAAAACGTAACAGGGAAGTCAATTTCAGAGTATAGAAATACTCCATAATTTCAGATTTCAGGAAGTATTGACAACTATAAGTGTATTCCTGACATTTTAATGGGTTTATTTTAGGTGCAATTTTGTGTTATAAAATTAATAAATAACATGAAACAATTTAATGTACCAACAAAGGAGCAAGTCTCCCAGGAAAATCAACAAATTTTTGACCATTTGAAAGCAAAAATTGGTTTCGTTCCAAACATATATGCAACTTATGCATATTCTAGCTCTGCCTTAAGTAGATATTTAACTTTTGCGAATGGCAGAACCTCTCTTAACAACAAAGAAAAAGAGATAATCAACTTAATCGTAAGTCAAATTAATGAATGTACTTACTGTTTAGCCGCACATACTGCAATTGGGAAGATGAATGGATTTGATGATGAACAAATTATAGAATTAAGAAGAGGGAGTGCATCTTTTGACATAAAATTTGATGCCTTGGTTAAATTGGCCTCTGAGATTATTAAAAATAGAGGAACAATAACTGAATCGACATTGAATAGTTTCTATGAAGTTGGATATAATGATGAAAATTTAGTTGATGTGATAGTTGCTGTAGGAGAAAAAACGATTACAAACTTCTTACATAAAGTAACAAATGTACCTGTTGATTTTCCTGAAGCATTATCAATATAAAGATGTATCATTCTTAAAATAAATAACAACATGAAAACAATTAATTGGAAATTAGCAATTGCTTCTGGTATTGTAGGAACTCTACTATTTGATGTATTTGGCCTTATAATGACTGGCCAATGGTGGGATATACCCTCATTATTAGGAGATAAAACAGGTTTAGGGATTGTCTATGGTGTTTTTGCACACTTTAGTAATGGCATTTTTCTGGCAGTTCTATATGCTGGTATCGTGAATTCATTATGGGGGCCAATGTGGTTTCGCCCGTTTCTCTTTATTACTGCACAAACAATTGCACTAGTATGGTTATTTATGTTCCCATTATTGGGGGCAGGTGTTGCTGGAATTAAACTAGGAGCAATTACACCAGTGGCGTCTATGTTGAGACACTGGGTATATGTGATTCCATTTATATTTCTTATAAATAAAGGCTCTAATATTTTTTTAACAAGTGATAAATAAATAGAATGATACAATATTTGAACGAAGAAAGTTTTGACGAAAGTATTAAATTAAATAATGTGGTCTTAGTAGATTTTTACGCTGATTGGTGCGGTCCCTGTAAATTACTTCATCCAATTTTAGAACAAACAGCGGAAAAAATTGGAAATAAGGCAGTTGTTGCTAAAGTGAATGTTGATACTAATCCTAATTTAGCTTCTCGATATGGAGTAAGAAGTATACCTGCATTATTTTATTTAAAAAATGGAGAAGTGGTATATAATTCAACTGGTTTAGTTCAATCAAAAGAGATAGTGCAAAAGTTGGAAGATTTGGTTTTGTAAATGGTTGATTTTTAGTACCTGTACTAAGTACAGGTACTTTTTTTGTATTTTTATTAAAATTCAATTATGAAAAGATATATTTTCTTGCTTTATTTCCTTACCTTATCTATTTTACAATTAGTAGCACAGTCATCATTAAAAGTGGGTAGTAGTCCCTTTTTATTTATAGCTAAAGATCAATATGGAAAAACAATTGATCTTAAAAAAGAATTAAAGAAAGGTCCAGTTGTGTTATTCTTTTATAGAGGATCGTGGTGTCCTTATTGTAATAAACAAATGGCTGAATTAGAGGATTCAATAAGTTTAATTAGAGCTAAAGGATCCACAGTTATTGCGGTAACTCCAGAAACAAATGAATCTATGAAAAAGATTATCAATAAATCTAAAGCTGATTTTTCAATAATTCATGATGAAGGATATAAAATTATGGATGCCTACAATGTTTCTTTTAATGTTGATTCAGCCACTTTAAATAGATATAAGTCAATGAATCTTTTATTAAGTGATGCAAACGGGACTAATGATGTTAAACTTCCGGTACCTGCGACTTATATAATCGGTGTTGATGGTAAAATTAGGTATGTTCATTATGATCCAAATTTCAGAGTTAGAGTATCTGTCGCTGAGTTGTTAAAAAACTTAAATGACTAAAAATTTCAAGCTACCCAGTTATTTTATGAAATTCAACTCCATGATTCAGCTGATAAAGTATTGAATTTTAATGGGAAAGACGAGTTTATGGGCTTTGTTAATACATCAGAAGTTGGTGCCGATATTTAACAATTTGAAGTCAAATTAAGTCCAGGATTTTCGAACGCGCATTGATTTCACAAGTCATTAGTATTGTATCTCTGCGTGAGGAAAACACCCCCTGAATTCGGTTAAAATCGGTTGATTTCGGTTTTGTAAAAACATAACTAAATATAAATCAAGGACTTACGTTTAATCGTGGGTCCTTTGTTGTTTTTGCGTGAGGTTTGCGTGAGGTTTTGCGTGAGGTTTTTGTCATTTCTTAGTTCAAGTTCAGAAGAGGGAGCTGATATAAATTTAAAAGGGGTATACTTTGATAGTATGACCCTTTTTTATTTAAACCCTTTTAAGAATTGAAAAGGGTATTACTTTTAATAAGAGGGCGATTAATCTCCACCTCTTGGTGATATAAACAACCTTTCGCTTTTGTTTTATAGCTTCAAATATTTCTTCCGCAGCTTTTTGAACGGAGGCTACCCAAAAAAGACCTTCACCTTTCGCCATTGCAGTATCAACAAATCCAGGACGTACATCAGCAATCGTGATACTTGAACCATATTCCTTTACATTTATTCTTAATCCCTCCAAGTAATTGATTTGATATGCCTTTGTCGCATTGTATGATGGGGCAATACCATTTCCCCTGATTCCTGCAATAGAGCTAATGTTGACGAGATGACCATAACCTTGTTCTTTAAAATACCGTACAGCCCAATCAGCAATGCACGTAAATCCTTGAATATTCGTTTTGATTACACTATGCTCAACATCAAAATTTAAGTTTTTATTCTCCTCGCCGATTCCTGCTGAAATAATCAATAAATCCAATCCACCCATCTGACTCACCAATTCATTAAAGATTGCCTCTAAAGTTGATAAATCCTGAACATCCATTTTCTTAAAGACAATTCGACTGGTCTCTTGGGTCTTTATGGATTGAAATAATTCCTCACGTCTGCCAGTTACTCCCACTTCATAACCTTCGCGCAATAGTAACTCAGCCAATGATTTGCCGATTCCACTTGTTGCTCCTATGATGATAGCTTTTTTCATTTTCATAAAATTAGATAAACCTGTTATGAATGCCAACTTCTTGTAAACTTACAAGAAGTTCAACCCTTCAATTTCCTAATGGTCACATACTCTATCATCGGATTATAGTTGCATCTTTCGTCGAAAAGGGGAGCGAAATAATGATAAAAGGGTTATACTTGTATAGTGTAACCCTTTTATATAAAACTTTGAACCAAGCCTTTGATACATACTTAATCTCTGTTAAATCTCTTTGCCCACGATTGTCCGGTGAAGAGCTTGACTATTTCAAGATAGGTCTGAAAATCACTGAACTTCAACCAAAACACTTTTTCATACACGCAAACGCAATACAACAAGAAATAGGGTACGTATATAAGGGCTTACTTCGAGCCTTTTATGTGGATGAAAAAGGAAATGAAATCACAGTGAATTTTGTGCCTGAAAATAGATATGCCACACATTATTCAGCATTCATATCCCGAACTCCAAGTAAATATTACTTTCAATGTATTGAGCCCACTCTTCTTGTGACTCTTTCATATGAACACATTCAGAAAGGATATGAAAAATTCACTAACATTGAACGCTATGGTCGTTTGGTAGCAGAATCTGTGTTGAAATTCCAACAAAAACGTATTGAGAGTTTTCTTTTTGAAACTGCAGAACAACGTTATCTTGATTTCATTAAAGACAATGTAAACCTATTTAACCGCGTTTCTTTATCTCATTTATCCTCTTATTTAGGCATTGAGCGTCAAACATTAACCCGAATAAGACAACGGTTAACGAAAGGGTGATTTTGACGCATTTGCGTCAGGTGTGACTTTTTATTCCTGAGTAAGTTTGCTCCGTTCAAATATTCATTTTGAACTTTAAAAAACATCAAATAACATGCAGGAGATTGCACTAATTACAGGGGCTTCAACAGGTATAGGCTTTGAAATTGCTAAATTATTTGCAATTGAAAATATAAACTTACTCATTGTTTCAAGGGACAAACAGAAACTCCTAAAAATTAAAGACGAATTTGAAAACCAATATAAAATTGATGTATATACCCTTGCGACTGATTTATCTTCAGACAGTGGTGTTCAAAATATTCTTGATGTGGTTAAATCAAATAGTTTAATAGTTAATTACTTAGTAAACAATGCAGGGTTCGGTGACTATGGTGCTTTTATTGAAAGAAGCATAGAAAAATATAGAGAAATGGTCCATTTGAACATTTTAAGTTTAACTGAACTGAGTTATTATTATGGAAAAGAAATGGTAAAGAGAGGTAAGGGACGGATATTAAACGTCGCTTCTATGGCTGGTCTTCAGCCAGACCCGAACTTTGCTGTTTATGGTGCTACAAAATCCTATGTGATTAGTTTAACGGAAGCTATTCATAAGGAATTTGAGAATTCTGGGGTTACTGTCACTGTATTATCACCTGGAGCAACCACATCAAACTTTATGGAACGTGCAGATATGGGGAACGCCAAACTCTACGCAAGTGGTGTAATGTCATCAGTAGATGTTGCACGTGAGGGTTACAATGGAATGATGAAAGGGAAACTCCATGTGATTCCTGGTTTCAAAAACAAAATACTTGGTTTTTTCTCAGGCATTATGCCGCCGGGGAAGTTGAGATTAAGTGTCGCTGCGAAAATAATGGCAGCGAAATAATGAAAGATTAAATTATATCAGGACATATGAAAATTATCATTTTCGGCGCCACGGGTTTTTCAGGTCAAGCAATTTTAGAGGAAGCAGTCAGACAAGGTCATGAAGTAACTGTTCTGGTTCGCGATGCTTCTAAAATTCATAACAAGAACAATAATGTAAAAATTGTTGAAGGTAATGTTTTGGAACCGGCGGTAGTATCTTCTGTTTTACACCACCAAGAGGCGGTTATTCAATGCTTAGGAGTTGGTGGAAAGGGTGACGGTAAACCAACAACCTTTATTTCCGATGCTACGAAAGTTATTGTTGATGAAATGCAGAAGCAGAACATCAAACGATTGATTGCCATGAGCAATGTTGGCGCAGGAAACAGTATAACTTTTCAGCCTTGGTTTTTCACCAAATTCATTCTCCCCTATTTCATGAAATGGCTGAAGGTGATTATTGAAGACAAGAACCGTATGGAGCCCATCATCATGAATAGTAATCTCAATTGGACAATCGTTCGATCTCCGAATATCGTTGATAAACCCTCAAAAGGAACTTGCAATGCAACACTCGATGGCAAAGGTCTAAAAATGACAATTACGCTTCCCGATTTATCAAGATTTATGGTAGACCAACTAAAACAAACAACTTTCATAAAACAGGCGCCATGTATTAGTAATTGATATGGAAAACCAACAGCCAACAATATACATTCAGACCAACATTGGAAAGATAGCTATATATCATAAGAGAATAGATTGCGAAAAAACGCCTATCATTTTCCTACATGGTGTTTATTTTGACCATCATCTTTGGGATAAAGTGATTGATTCAATAGAAGACCGCACCACCATTTCAGTGGATATGCCTTTTCATGGCTTGAGTAATGAAATAACAAAAAACGACTGGACACTCAATGATTGTGCCGATATGTTGCTTGAAATTCTGCACGGCTTAAAACTACCCAAAGTCATTGCCATTGGACACTCTTGGGGAAGTATGACAATACTTAGGGCTGCTCATAAAAATCCTGAACAATTTTCATCCATCGGTTTATGCAACATGCCTTTTATGGACGCATCAAAAAGTAAGAAGTTAATCCTACGCATGCAGCACACGATGCTTACCTTCAGGAATTTCTATACACAACAAGCCGCCAAAGCATTATTCGGCAAGTCATCATTAAATGATAATACATCCTTAACAAATCATCTCAAGAGAACAATGGACTTATTGACAATCCAGCAAATAAAACACACGGACAGAGCAGTGATCGGAAATGCAGAGGATACCACAGTATTAATAAAAAATTTGAAAGTAAAAGCAACGTCCCTAAAAGGAGAAGAAGATTATGTCCCTGCACCACCTAATATGGAAACAATTGTAGTTAAGGGAGGACATATCAGTCCACTTGAGAATCCTGAGGAAGTTTCAAAATTTATTAATAGATTATTATAATTGTATACTGTAATCCCGATTGTATGAATGACCTTGAGGAAATAAAAAACTTCGGACCTTATATGGTCAAAATAATGAATCTCATTGGGATTCATTCAAGGGAAGACCTAATGGCCTCAGATTACAAAACAATCAAAAAGAATTTGATTAATGTCGGAGTAAAACTACACCTTAATATATTCTACTCTATTGAAATGGGATTACAAGGGAAGAGTTGGAATGAGATAACTACTGATGAAAAGAATGAAATCAAAAAAATCTTAGAGGGTGTAAAATGAATCAAATTCTTTAAATATAAACGAAATTCAAACTTTCATGAAATTAGTATTTAGTTTTTTGATAATTTCTGTTTTGCTGTTTTCCTGTAAAAAGGAGTATCAAAACCCAAATTTGACTGAGCAAGATTTAATAAAGTTTATCAGCAGAACTTCCATTACCTACTTAAATCGTACTGCGTCGATTTTAAAACTTGAAATTCGTTCAGAAGACTTAAAAAGTACAAGATATGTTGAGGTTCGAATAAGTAAGCCTGTTTCTCCGTCAAAAGGAGCACTTGTTTTGTCAACTGGAGGGTTTGGAACAAATTTTTATGGTATTGGACTTGAGACAAATACAACAATAAATTTTGCGGTCAATATTGGGCTCGAAACCTATGAGATTAAATGGCTTGGGGAGCAGGGTTGGGGAACTGGAGTTGCGGGAGCCGGTTATCCAAATGCGGTAAGGGCTTATGGTTCAATTTTACGTTATCTAAAGAAAAATGAAATGTCTAATACCCAAAATATTATTGCCCATGGGGGAAGCGGAGGCTCATTTCAGATAGCCTTTGGTTTAACCCGCTTCAATTTAGAAAAAGATATAAAACATGCTATTCTCATAGCCGGACCACCAACGGCAAATTTGCAACAGGCAATTTTCGGTGACAGTTCGCTTAAATCATATTGGCCCGATGGTATCAGCGGTTTTCGTATGACCGATTATATTCACGGATGGGACAATCAAGGTAATTATTGTCAAAACCGAACACAAACACCGCCAGACTTTGTTTTAAACACCCTCGACAAATCATCCTTGCTGTCAACAACAATAATACCTGATTTAAACTATGAAACCCATTTAATATTTATTAATACAAATGATGTAACTAACGCAGATGGGCAAGGTCTTTTATATTTTGAAGCAATACAAAGCATAAAAGAATGGCATTACCTCCCAAACGAAACGTCTCATGATGTAGGGGGTATAAATGCAGGGGCAAATAAAATCCGAGAGATTCTGCAAACTTTAATATGAAAAATAAAGCCGCGTTAACGAATTAAGTTCAACTCTTAAGTTTCCTGATGGTCACATACTCAATCATCTTATTATAGCTGCATCTTTCGTCTGTAAGGGGAGCAATAATGATAAAAAGGTTATACTTTTATAGTGTAACCTTTTTTTATGGATAAGATAGTTCAATTCCTTAAAAAGTACCGAAATGAAGTAATCGTGGGCGTAATTGTGTTTCTTATCTTGATTTTCAGAGATGTGATTAAGTCCTTTTTGTAATATTGCATTAAATTACACTCATCAAAAATATTTTACTCAAAATGAATATTTAACAAGTTAAAGTATGAAAAAGCAAATATTTCTTTTGACCTTAATGTTTCTATTAGTTACCACAACAGTTCACGCAGGTGATGGTAGCTCAAGCACATCATATCTCAAAGATGGAGTTTCACTTGGAAGCGTAATTGCAGCGGTTATATCCTGGGATAGGAATAAATCAATTCTTTGGGCAATTATTCACGCATTATTCAGTTGGATTTATGTGATATATGCTGCTTTCACGAAAGAATAAAATTTCAATAAACAAACTTCCTGCAGATTTACTCGAAGTTCACCCCCTTAATTTCTTAATAGTCACATACTCAATCATCGAATTATAGCTGCATCTTTCGTCTGTAAGGGGAGCCAGAGTGCACAATGCGACAGAAATGTCGCCTTTTTTGTTGTCTATCAGTGGGTTAGGTGTGCTGCATCTTTTGGGCACAATCAATCAAATATTTTTTCAGTTAATTATTGTTAAACCATTCAGTCACATTAGTGTCTAATAGGTTATTGGGTTAAATTTAAAATTGATTAAGTCCATTATGAAAGTAGTAATAAGTTTTTTCTGTCTATATATCTTACTCATTTCTTGTAAAAGAGATGAGGCAGCTATGGTACCTAAAGAAATTGTTTACGCAGAAGGTATGACTACAAATTACCTTACTATAAATAATGTCAAAAGAAAATACTTAGTATATAGGCCAATAGGTATAACAGAGATTAATGCTGTTGTATTGGTTTTACACGGCGGAGGGGGACTTGGTATTGGCGTTTCAGACATAGGAGCTCACCCATTATCTGTTTTTCGGACGATTGCAGATAATGAGAAGTTCTTAGTGGTTTACCCAGAAGGGTCATTAGATATTCAAGGAAATCCTGGATGGAATGATTGTAGAAGTGATGATTTTTCAGGAAGTCAAGGTGATGACATATCCTTTCTGAAACAGTTGAATTCAAAATTAATATCAGAATTAAATATTAGTTCAAATAAAATGTTTTTAGCAGGGACAAGTAATGGTGCTTTAATGACCTATTCTTATGCTTTTCAATTTCCTGAAACTATAAAAGCGATAGCTGTTTCAAGTGGAAATTTACCAGAATTTCCTGAAAGCGGACTTTGTACAAATGGCTCTAATCTTCCATTGCCAATCTTGATGACTCACGGGACAAGTGACCCTGCAATGCCAGCAAATGGCGGTTGTGTTGCAGATATTGGTGGCAATTGTAATCGTGGAAAAGTAATTTCACAGCCAGCGACTTTAAGTTATTGGTTAAAAAGAAACGGTTTGCAAAATATTACACCAACCATATCAACTTTTAATTTGAACACAACAGATGCAGGCAACGTAGAAAAAAGAATTTATAGTGGTGCAAAACCTTTGGTATATTTTGTTCTTAATAACGCAGGACACGCTGTACCAAGTAAGACAGTTTATACCAATTCTTCACCAGCAAGTGGAGTTCAAAATAGAGATATTGAATTTGCAGAAGAAGCTTGGAGTTTTTTTAAGGGACTTCAATAGTAAAAATAAACTTTATTTAATACTCAATTAGAATACCTCTTGTAAACTTACAAGAAGTTTAACCCTTCAATTTCCTGATAGTGACATACCCAATCATCGCATTATAGTTGCATCACAGTGTTTTTTTAATTATCTTGAAGACTATTTATGAAACCCTTATTTATTGCGCTAATTCTTTTCCCAATGATTAGTTTTGCTCAAAAGCTCCCCTCTATTGCTGATAAATCAGTAAATATTGATGGCATAAACATTGCCTATAAAGACGAAGGAGCCGGACAAGTTATTTTGTGTCTGCACGCTTTAGGACATAGTTCAAAGGATTTCACATCACTTTATAATTTACCATTAGAAAAATATAGGGTAATCGCCCTGGATTTTCCTGGCCAAGGACATTCTTCCTCATCCTCTCTTCCAGCGTCCTCAATCCTTTACTATTCCATTGCCAATAAATTCATACAACTATTAGAATTAAAAAATATTATTATCGTTGGGAATTCTATTGGAGGAGCTGTTGCAATGCGTATCGCTAGTAGTAATCCAAATGTGAAATTACTCTCTTTGAGCAACCCGGCAGGCTTGGATAAGCGTGGTTTTATTGCACCTCTATTTTTGAATTTTATGATTCATTTCTTTCAAAGAGGAGAAAAAAATAAACCATCATTTCAGCATCAATTTGAATTGTATTATAAAAATGTTTTGATAACAGATAGTGCATTAGAAAGAAGAAATGAAATCGTAGATAACGCTTACCTTTTGGCGCCTGTATTGGTCCAGGGGTGGACAAGTTTTAAGTTAAAAGAAGAGGACTTGAGACCAATTATCAAAAATATATCTTGCCCTGTTTTATTTACTTGGGCAATGAAGGACAAGTTTGTTCAGTTTGGTAGAAATAAAAAAGCAATTTCTGAATTCAAAAAACAGAATTTAATTAAATACCCAATCGGGCATACTCCATATATTGAACTACCTGAAAGGTTTAATAACGATTTGATTAGTTTTATTGAAAATCATTGAGTAATTAAAATACAAAATGTATCTACCTCTTTAATTCCCTGATTATCAAAAACTCAATCATCGCATTATAGCTGCATCTTTCGTCTGTAAGGGGAGCCATACTGGACAAGACATTCACCGCTATTTTACTTGCAAATCCTGATCATCAAACCTTTTGGTGGCACTGGCCTAAAAGCCAAGCATCTGGGACAATCTGACCCCTTGGGATCATTGTCTATAACAAAATAGAATTCATCCCCTTCTTTCAAAGTACTCGGGAATGTACAAAGGCTCTGCAACGCAAATACGTTCTCATATTTGATGGATGTTATGGGATCCTCCCAGCTTTTCACGATAGAATTAGTATCAATGTTACCGCTAAGTACCTGTATGGTATTGTTGCCACAAATTCCATTGATCACCAATTTGCCTTTGATACAATCTGGTTCTTCATCTGATTTGGAACAACTCAACGCCAGAAGCCACATGGTAACAAAAAAAAACTTCATACAATAGATTTTTGGTTAAAATTAAGAAATTTTAATAAAATTCATTCAAGGAGAGACTTAATGGCCTCGGATTACAAAACAATCAAAAAGAATTTGATTGTGGCAGGAGTTACCCCTCACCTCAATATATTTTATTCAATTGAAATGGGGCTACAAGGAAAGAGTTGGAATGAGATTACAGCTAATGAAAAGAATGAAATCAAAAATATATTAGAAGATGTTAAATGAGTCAGATTCTGCAAAATTTACACGAAGTTCAACCCTTTAATTTCCTGATAGTTACATACTCAATCATCACATTGTAGCTGCATCTTTCGTCTGTAAGGGGAGCAAAACAAGACAAGCCATCAGAAATGATGGCTTTTTCTTTGTCTATCAGTGTGTTAGGCTAGTTGCATCTTTTAGTTTTTAGAAGTTTATATTTTTTCAAAAGATACAACTCAATATCTTTGTTGTTATAGTTGGATTTCGAATAAATCAATTCACCTTCTTAAATATGACAAACTATTTAATTGTACCTGGTCTGGGGAATTCTGGTCCAGAACATTGGCAAACTTATTTCCAAAACTCCGCTCCCAATTTTTTCCGAATTGAACAGGACGATTGGGATACCCAACTTGTGAAGATTGGATTCAAAATATGGATGCTATGATAACATCGTATGACTTATCATCTGTAGTTTTAATTGGACATAGTTTAGGTTGTTCAACCATTGCACATTGGTCTGCCAAGTATAAAAGAAATATTAAAGGTGCATTGCTAGTAGCACCGAGTGATCTTGAAGCTCCAAATTACACTTTCCCGACAAAAGGATTTTCACCCATCCCACTTGATAAATTAAATTTCAATTCTATTGTTGTAACCAGCTCAAATGATATTTGGGTTTCTTTAGAGAGAGCAAAATTTTTTGCAGAAAATTGGGGCAGTGAATTTATAAATATTGGTGATGCAGGGCACATAAATACATCTTCTGGTCATACGAATTGGGAAGAGGGATTAACGATTTTGAAAAAATTGGGATAGTTTATCCCTTTAATTTCCTGATAGTGATATTCGCAATCATCGCATTATAGTTGCATCTTTTGAAAATTATTATCTAAATTGAATTACTAAAACAAGAATTCAAATGAGTAATCTACAATATTTAGAGAGCGCCAAGAAGGAATTTGAATATTATAAACAATTGGGTGAAAAAACTTTCGCGCAACTCACAGACGAGCAACTTTTTAATCAGATTAATAGTGAGAGTAATAGTATTGCGACGATTGTAAAACACTTATGGGGAAATATGCTTTCTCGTTGGACTGATTTTCTAACCACAGATGGCGAAAAAGAAGGGAGAAAAAGAGACGAAGAATTTGAAAATGACATCTGCACTCGACAAGAGTTATTAGAGAAGTGGGAAGAAGGATGGTCTTGTTTATTTAAGGCACTCAATTCTATTTCAGATTCGGATTTGTCTAAAGTAATTTATATTAGAAATCAAGGCCACACTATTTTAGAAGCTATCAATAGACAACTTTCGCATTATCCTCATCATATTGGTCAAATTGTTTTTATTGGAAAGATGTTGAGCGATAAGAATTGGAACTCATTGTCAATCCCTAAAGGGGGTTCAAAAGAGTACAATCAAGATAAATTCTCTAAACCAAAGACTAAACAACACTTTACAGACGAATTAAGCAACAAGAATAATTAGCCATTCCATCTTTGTTTTAGCGACATACTAAATATTTTATAATATTACTCTGTGTGAGGAAAACACCCCCTGAATTCGACTGAAATCGGTTGATTTCGGTTTTGTCAAAACATAACGCATTACAAATCAACGCCTTCATTTTCTCAAAAAATCTTCATAACCCTGAGGTCCCGGGTTCAAATCCCGGTCTCGCTACATGAAAATCAAGGACTTACGTTAA
>Ga0315909_10005567_pt1 | contig 14407 bp, 22 predicted proteins | sample LakEriMetagenome_11_FD_203527 | JGI IMG/M metagenome (GOLD analysis project Ga0315909, IMG submission 203527) | Freshwater fungal communities from buoy surface, Lake Erie, Ohio, United States - Buoy 2 MA125 | ecosystem: Environmental > Aquatic > Freshwater > Lake | place: USA: Lake Erie, Ohio...
AGCTGGATAAATCCTCTAGCTTATCTAGGTTGTCATAGTTAATGACGACCACACTGGCGTCGCTCTGCAACGCATCCACCCTTTGCACTGGCGTGCCGACAGCCAGAGCAGGGACGACGCCAGACCATTTCGGCGCTTCGACAGGCCACACATCCGTGCAGACGCGCTTGGGCGCTACCACCAGCCAGCGTTTGACATGACCGTCGCGCAGCATCTCGTCCATCGCCGTCAGGGTAATGGCCGTCTTGCCCGCGCCGACAGGCGCAAGGATCATAGCGCGGTCGCGTTCGTACAGGAACGTCGCCGCCTCTTGCTGGTACGGCCTTAGTTGAAGCGTTTGAGCCATGCGTCCACATCCTCTACTGACCACAGGCACGCGTAATGCTGCTTCGTGTGCGTCATCTCATCTGCAAAGATACGCTGCAACGCAGACAGACGCCCGCCAGCTTTTTTTAGTTCGATGAACCAAGCCTCACCGTTGGGCATACAGGCGATGCGGTCGGCGACGCCGACTTGCGTAATGCTGCGGAACTTATAGGCAAAACCGCCCGCCGCCCGCACGCGTTTACAGAAATACCGCTCTATTTCTTTCTCAGTCATAAAAGGGGGCTACTACAAAATTTTTTGCATTTCAAGGGTTGCATCAAATTTTGTTGTATGTATTATGGCCGCTCAAACAGTGAAGTGAGGTTCAATATGCAGCACAGTAAAATAGTCGGCGGCTCGACCGCCAAACGCGTCATCGCCTGCCCCGGCAGCGTGGCGCTGGTAGACACCGTCCCGCCAAAGCCCAGCAGCAGCTACGCCGACGAAGGCACGCTCCTGCACGACACCATCGCGTCTATATTAGAGAGCGACCTTGACCCGTACAGCTTGGTTGGCACGACATATGAGAAGACCGTGCTGACCGAAGCGTTGGTCGATGACAAGCTGATACCGGCGCTGCGTGCGCTGGACGAGATAGACCCCAAGGGGGAGATGGAATATGCGGTTGAAAGCCGGGTTGGTTTTGGTGATTTTCTGCCTGACGTTTTTGGTTCTACCGATCTTCTTGGTCGCATTGGTAGTCGAGCGATTGTTCTGGATTGGAAGTTTGGCGATGGTGTGGCTGTCGAAGTCGAGGAAAACAGCCAGCTACTCTTCTACGCTGCGGCGGCTAAACGCACGCCGGAAACAGCGTGGGTCTTTGAAGGTGCCACCGAAGTCGAACTAATCATTGTACAGCCGCCCTACGTCAAGCGTTGGGTGACAGACCTTGCCCGCGTTGACGGGTTTGAGAAAGAACTTGCCGCTGCCGTTAATATTGCGAAGCGTCCCGACGCGCCGTTGGCGTCAGGCGACCATTGCAAGTGGTGCGCGGCAAAGCCCGTTTGCCCTATTATGACCGGCGCTGTAGACCGTGCGCTGAAGGCGAAGCTGGAAGCACTGCCAGTTGACCAGATCGCACACTATCTGGAACAGGCGCCGCTGATTGAAGGGTTCATCAAGGACTTGCAGCAGTTGGCGCATGGGCTTCTGGAAGAGGGGCAGAAAGTCCCCGGATGGAAGCTGGTCAACAAGCGCGCCACAAGACAGTGGACAAATGAAGATAAGGCTGTAGCCTTCCTGACAGGCGTTGGTGTAGAAGCATGGGGCGACCCCAAGCCGCTGTCACCAGCCCAAGCGGAAAAGGCTTTGAAGAAAGCCAAAATAGAATTGCCGGCGGACTTAATTGTCGCCGTCTCCAGTGGCTCTACCCTTGCGCCGGAAAATGATCCCCGGCCAGCGGTTTTGCAAATCGGACAGACGCTTACCAAAGCTATGTCTAAAATCCAGTAAACAGAAAGGTACAATACAATGTCGAATATCACAACTTTTGGTGGCGCTAACTTGCCGTCCGTTCAGTCACTCTCCGGCGCGTTGCGCTCCATTCAGTCTGAGGTCGCCCCCGGCGGCACAGTCATTCTGAAGATGGACAAGACAGGCCATTGGGTTTTCGGTGCAGACCAGACCGAAGTCGAAGACGGCAGCCTGTGGGCGGCCAATCCGTTCTCATTCGTGCATGGCTACATCGCATGGGGTAAAGGCGAAGTGCTGGCTGAAAAGCTGGTGCCGGTGTCAGAGCCGCTGCCGCAGCTTGACCCTGCGCCATCCGGCGCGGAACGCGGCTGGGAAATGCAAGTCGGCATGATGCTGGTTTGCACGAACGGCGAAGACAAGGATATGCAGGCACGCTTCACGGCTACATCAGTCGGCGGCAAGCGTGCGGTGCAGGCTTTGGCGGTTGCCATCGCCGATCAGGTCGAGAAAGACCAGAACAAGCCAGTGCCGTTGATCGAACTGAAGTCTGAGCATTACCAGCACAAGACCTATGGACGCATCTATACGCCTATCTTTAACATCACCGATTGGGTGTCGATGGACACAGCTTCGGTTGAAGAGACAGAGGACGCGGAGTTGGAAGTCGCCGCTGAACCTGAAGCCGCTGATGGTGCGCGTCGTCGTCGTCGCGTAGTATAACAGGGTGCGAAAGCCGGGGCGTGTTGGGCGTCCCGGCAAGTAGCGGAAGAGTGAGAACTTCATGTCTAAATTATGGGTTGATTTTGAAACGCGCAGCCGTTGCGACCTTCGCAGCCGCGGCGTGTATAATTACGCGCAGGACGCCAGCACCGATGTGCTGTGTATGTCCTACGCATTTGATGACGAAGACGTGCGGACGTGGCTTCCCAGTGAGCCTTTCCCGCAGGCCGTGCGTGACCACAAGGGGCTGGTGTACGCGCACAACGCAGCGTTCGAGCGCCTGATATTCTGGTATGTCCTTCAGGTCGATTTCAAGCTGGAGCAGTTCTACTGCACCGCAGCCCAAGCGCGCGCCAACTGTGCGCCGGGCAGCCTTGAGGATGTGGGCCGCTTCGCTGGCGCTACCATGAAGAAAGACCATCGCGGCGGACAACTGATCCGCGCGCTGTCCATCCCGCAGTCCGACGGCACATTCCGTGAAGACGCCGCGCTGATGCAGGAGATGATTGAGTACTGCGAAATGGACGTTAAAGCCATGCGCGCCATCGCGCAGGCGCAGCGTCCGCTATCGGCTGATGAGTTGGCCGACTACCACACCAACGAGCGCATCAACGACCGCGGCGTCCTGCTTGACAGGCCGCTGGCGCAGGCGGCGGTGCGCTACGCTGAGACTGAATTGGCTGAGATACAGTCCATCGTTGAAGAGGTGACGCACGGCGAGATTAAGTCCGTCCGCAGCCCGAAGATGAAAGATTGGGTGTTAGCTAGGGTAGGGCCGCAGGCGCTTGAAATGGCAACCGTGATGAAGGACGGCGTCGAGAAGCTGTCCATTGACAAGAACGTGCGCGCCAACCTACTCGTGCTGGCAGAGGAGAACCCAGATGAAGTGCCATCGGAAGTCGCGGAAGTCATCCAGTGCGCGGACGATCTGTGGGCATCGTCCGTTGCAAAGTTCCAACGTGCGGCGGCGCTTGCTGATGAGGAAGATTTTCGCGTTAGAGGAGCGTTCGTATTTGCTGGAGGCAGTGCTACTGGACGCGCTTCATCGTTTGGGCTTCAGGTCCATAACTTCCCCCGCAAGTGCGCCGCCGACCCTGCATTAGTGCGGCAGGCTATGGTGCGCGGGCACCAGATTGTTCCTGAATATGGTCGCCGCGTGACGGACGTGCTGAAGGGTATGCTACGCCCTGCGCTGATGGCTGACAAAGGCAAGCGGCTGGTCGTCGCCGATTGGGCCGCCATCGAAGCGCGGGTGACGCCGTGGGCGTCCAACAGCGTCTTCGGCGCGAACAAGCTGGACATCTTTGCCAAGGGTGAGGACGTGTACAAGCACAACGCTATGGCGACATTCCATGTCGGCTATGACGACGTTGACAAAGACCAGCGCCAGATCGGCAAGGTTCAGGAGTTGGCGTGTGGCTTTGCCGGCGGCGTCGGTGCGTTCGCCAGCATGGGCCGTATCTACGGCTTGCTAATGTCGGAGAGCGACGCAAAGCGCATGGTGGACGCATGGCGGCGCGCTAACAAGTGGGCCGTGCCTTACTGGTCTGGCCTTGAGGACACCTATATGCGTGCCATGCGGAACAAGGGCCGCGAGTTCAAGATAGGCCGCGTCACATATTTATTCGACGGGCTGCATCTTTGGTATGCCCTTCCGTCTGGCCGTGTGTTATGTTATCCTTTCGCTCGTTTTGACGACGAAGGCAATCTGACCTATGCCAAGGCTTCATGGAAGCCAGCCGCAGACGCTAAGGAATGGCCAAGGGCGCGGCTGTGGCGCGGTCTGGCGTGTGAAAACATCACGCAGGCTGTCGCTAACGACTTGCTGCGCGCCGCCTTACGTCGGTTGGATGACGTAGTGCTGCACATCCACGATGAAATCGTCTTGGAAGTGCCAGAAGATGAAGCCGAAGCCGCCGCAGCGCGGCTGGTGCAGATTATGTGTGAGCCGCCACCTTGGGCCGCAGGGCTACCCCTGAACGCTGAAGTGGCAATTATGGAACGATACGGCAAATAAAGGAGCAAGCGATGAGTGAGGATCGCACGAAGTTCATAGAGTATATAACGGGATTGGCGACGGACAATGTGGGCGAAACAGCCCTTGTTGTGCGTCAGAAGCCGCAGCACGACAGCGACGGCAACATGATATTCCACGCAGACGGCGCGCCGAAGGCGACCTTCCCTGCGTTCCTGCCAGAAAAGACCCGCATGAAAGAAGGCGAGGCATGGTATGTCAACACAGGCTCGTTCATCGTTGACCGCTTTGTAGACGGCAAGCCAGCCGCTAAGTCCAGCAACGTCGAGTATGTGTTGTTTATGATGCTGGACGACGTTGGCACAAAGTCAAAAGAGCCGCCGCTTGCGCCGACATGGGTGCTGGAGACCAGCGAAGGTTCGTTCCAGTGGGGTTACGCGTTCAGCGAACAGCCACGCAAGGGCGACTTCTGCGCTGCCATCAAGGCCATTGCCGATGCAGGCTACACCGACCCCGGCGCAACTAACGCTGTCCGCAACTGCCGTATCCCCGGCAGCATCAACATGAAGCAAGGACGCAATAACTTTGCTGCGCGGCTGGTATCGTTCAACCCTGAGCGTGAGTATACGCTGGGGCAAATCTGCGATGCGCTGGACGTTACGCCAGAGGAAGGTGACACAGCCGACTATAAAGCCGTGCAGTTGCGCGACACTGGCCTTGACAACGTCCTGACATGGCTTGGCGAAAACAACCTAGTCTTGTCGCACATCAACGCTGACGGCTGGTGCGGCATCGTCTGCCCTAACCATGACCAGCACAGCGACGGCATGATTGAGGCGCGCTATAAGCCGCTCGACCGTTCGTTCTGTTGCTATCATGGGCATTGCCAAGACTTAGACAGCCGCACCTTTCTTGATTGGGTAGCGGCGAACGACGGTCCGAAGGTAACGCCGGGCTTGCGTGACGAACTAATCGCAGAGCGTCTGGCGTCGATGTATGAGAAAATCGCGCCGAACGACGCTTTTCCTGATGAGGCCGCAGCGCGTGTGCGTGAGGTCGAAAAGAAAGAAGCGGGACGGCTGGAACAAAGCGAATGGTTTGAGCGTTTCGCCTATATACAGTCCGATGACTGCTATTTTGACATGGTGACGCGTCAAGAGATAGCGCGTAACGTCTTCAACGCCCTGTTCCGTCACGTTGACTGCAAATCCCTGCACGGCAAGAAACCGCGCATTTCGGCGTCTTACTATTACGACGAGCGCCGTCAGGATCGCGGCGCGCCTGCGCTAACAGCGGTGACGTTCGCCGCTGGCGATGACACCTTGGTGACGCGTGACGGCTTGGTCTACGGCAACCGCTGGGTGGACGGACGCCCTGATGTGTCGGACAGCGACAAGATCGCAGACCATGACGTCGAGCCGTGGCTCCAGCATTGCCGCGATCTGGTGGCGGATGACGAGGAGTTAGACCACATCCTTGACGCTATGGCGTTCAAGATACAGCATCCTAACGTTAAGATAAACCATGCTATCCTGATCGGTGGTGATGAAGGCGTCGGTAAGGACAGTATGTTCCAGCCGTTCCTGTGGGCGCTGGGCGGTCAACACTGGCGCAACAGGTCAGTCATTGAGGCTGGCGGGTTGGACAGCCAGTGGGGCTATGCGCTTGAGGCTGAAGTTGTCATCCTGAACGAGTTAAAGGAACCAGAGGCGCGCGAACGCCGCGCTATGGCTAACAAGCTGAAGCCGCTCATCGCTGCGCCGCCTGAAACGCTGACAGTCAACCGCAAGGGTATGCACCCCTATGAGTTGGTCAACCGCCTGATGGTGATTGCCTACACCAACGATCCGCTGCCTATCACGTTGCCGACACAGGACAGGCGTTGGTTCTGCGTGTGGACGCACGCGCCGCGTATGTCAGCCACCGCAGCGAACAAGCTATGGGCGTGGTATAAGAACGGCGGATATGAGAAGTGCGCCGCATGGCTGTGGCAGCGTGACGTGTCGCGGTTCAACCCTGCCGCTGCGCCGCCTGTCACGGAATGGAAGCTGAACATGGTCGAGCATGGCATGAGCGTAGCGGAAAGCTATCTTGTGGACATGATGCGCGAGAAGGCGGGCGTGTTTGCCAATGGCGTCATTGGTGGGCCGTTCCACCGCATCTGTGACGCGCTGGCGGTCAACGTGCCGGCTGGCGTGAAGATACCACAGGCGGCGCTCCTACACGCGCTCAAAGAGGCTGGCTGGGTTGACATGGGGCGCATCGCTTGCGTTGACCACCCAACTAAGAAACACATCTTTGCCGCGCCTGACGTGAAGAAGCGGAACAAGTCCGACTTGCGCCGCTTGGCGGAAGACTTGCCCAAGTCGAGCATCATGCCAAACATAGGCAAGAATTGACATGGCTTAACGTGCGATGATATACGTTTAGGGTCGGCTATGCTCCGCTGACCTGATTAAACCCCCGGCGTCCTCACTCCGCCGGGGGTTTTTTATTTGCTTAAACCTTTACAACCCATTCGTGGTTTGAATGAGCCATAGCAAAGGCCGCTTCGTATGTGTCGTAAAGCGTAGGGTTAATGTAGTCTTCCATCATCATCCCGTCGCGTCCGTGGATTTGATATTTCACTATCGGGGTGATGTTAGCCACTTGGCTTTTCCAATACGCTACTGTGTCGCGTTCCGCATTGTCGCTGTTGTGCGCGGCGATGATGAAGCCTTCGACGGAACGATTGCCGTCCTGTCGATCCCATGTGTAGCCTTCTTCAAGCCATACAAGGGCTTTGCCCATCTCATCCCACTCAACCGACTCAATCCGCTTGTCTTTAGCGGCGGCTGCGCGAACGTATTTCGCTGTTAGGTAAGTCATGCTCCACTTTCCTTTTATCAATGTCAAAGAACCATCAAGGCGGTTTCCCGTCTTGATGGCTCATTATAGCATAGTTTGAGGGTAGGTCAAGAACTTTCTTTCCTTTGTTTTCAATGACTTAGAAGAAAGTTGTTTTTAATTATCTTTTGTTTTCAGTTAGTTAAGACCTACCGCAGCCGCGTGACTGTCAGCGTCTTACCCTTGGAGCGCGTCATGTAGAAGCGATCCGTCCGCTCGTTCTGGTTGTGTGCTGAACGGCGCAGGATGTCTTTGTCGCGTTCGGTCGGTGTGTCGAAGACGCGAACCTCACCAACAGCCATTGCGTTTATGCCGTGCTTAGATTTGCGTGTGTCAGAACCGAATGTCATCTATTTCCCATTCATAAATATCCCAGCCGAAGTTTTCATGTAGAAACTGGCGCAGGGTCAATCTGGCTTCCAATCTTCAGGGTAGGGGACTGTCTTGGCGGTGGTTTTGTATAGCCGCCCGTTTTCGTCATAATGTTCCGTCACTGTCGATCCGTCATCGTTCAAGACGACAGCACGGTTGGGGTATATCTTCCACGGCTTGCCCGTCTGGGCGTCCATGCGGTATTTTATCTTAGTCATTATCTTAGCCTTGTTATGAAGGTGACGCCCTCAACAGTGCGACACTTGAAAAGTTTACCATGTCGCACCCCATATTGTGAGGCGTTGCGACTGGTGCGCTTTGCATCGCCGCGCTTGGCGGCTGGCATAGTGCCAACTTCGCCGACCTCTAGCGTTCCCATTGGGTAAAACATCGGGCGGCTCATTTCAGCAGCCCCCGTGCTACGCAGGCTTGACGCAGATGCTCCGGCCTAAACCCCCAGACCTTATAGACGCTGCCGTAGGTCTGGCAGATTAGCGACATATGCCGCTCATGGGCCTGCATTTCAGCCTTGAGGCGCTCGTGCTTCTTAAAGGCGCGGGCGGCTACCCGTAGCAGGTCAAGCTGCGCGTCAATGCCTTTTTCGTCATCATCGGCGGATGGGTCAATTACTTTAATCTCAAACATGGTTCGGTGTCCTTTACAGTTCTATTGTTGTGGTGGGCTTAGGCCGGCGGTCGTTCAGTCGCGCCAGCCAGTAGGCTTGGTCGGGGCCGTGTGACCGCTTGGCGTGATATTTGAACAGCGCAAGGGCTAGGTCATCATATCCCTGTTGCTTGTGCGTCACGATCAGCGGCGATGGTATCATTGGCTTGAGGTTGGGCCGATAGTCGCGCTGCCCTACGCAGGCGCTCTCTATGTCGCGCAGCGTCAGGTTGAGGTTCCGCTCCCTGTTGATGTATTGCATAACCGCCGACTTGTCGGTGATGTAGCTGCTAAGGTGGCGTATCTTGGCGCGTAGGTTCCTATCCATTGCGCTTGTCCTTTTTGCGGTATTTGCCGGTCAATGGGTCGCGCAAGATTGCGTTGCGCTTCCAGTAAAGCAATTCGGCGCTATCGCGCATCCATGCCTTGCGCCAATGGCCGCAAGACTGTTGCGTCAACCACAGGGCGCATAGTGATGCAGCTTGCGCGGCTAACAGCGCCGCGATTGCGATTTGATATTGTGTCATTTTAATCCTCCAATAGTAATGTGAGTAGGAATAGCGCGGCTCCAGCCAGTAGGGCTGTCATTCGGCCATATCGTCCCGTAGGGCGTTATTTTCAGCCACTAGGCGGTCATATAGTATCTGTAACGCTTCTAGCTCTTCCTGTGCGTCTGTGAGCGTCGCCAGACGCTCTCCTAGCACTAGGGCCAGATCGTTGTCGCAATAGCGCGCAGCTTCAGCCAGCGCGGTATCGGATAGCATCCGAAAGTATGTGCGATCTTGTGTCATTGGTCGATCTCCAACAGCATCCGCGCAACATCGCGCACAAATTCATCCGTCACCCGTCCAGTCTGCGCGAAGTTTAGCACCATGCTATCCAGTGCCGTCCGCATGGCTTCATAGTCCTGCTTCATCGCCAAGATTGCGGTGAGGTTCTCAACGCTGTCGTCGTATAGCTTGCCCTCAGTGTTGACAGCGTTGCCCATTAAGACGCAGTCGCTGTTTTCAAGTAATTCGCGGACGGTTCTAAAAATATCAGTCATGGTTCAGTTTCCTTTCAGTGTGTGAATGATTGACCATATCGCCAGCGCACCAGCACCAGCGAATAGGGTTAGGGCGGCGATATGGGCGATCATGCTGGCGCGCCTTCCACATTTACGAAATAGTAACCACCGTCGCCCTTAGCGTTGCCGCCTTGTGCGTAGGTGCCAGTCCAGCCTAACTTAGCGATTAGGGCGTCAGCGGCGGCCCTGTGGGCGTCCTGTGCGTCCAGCTCATAGGGATAGCCGATCGTGACGCTACCGCCCCATGCGCTTGCCTTGATACGCGCGCCCTTGACGTTAGTTGCGCGCAAATATTTGGTTTCGATTGCTTGTGTTGTAATAGCCATAGTTTCTCACTCCTATAATTGGCACTAGCGCCATGAATGCCGCGCGACGGTGAGCCGCGCGGCTAACATGGCGTTAGGCGACGACGGCATCCTTCCATGCTGTGTCAGGCGATGTGTGGCTTGTGCGTATCGGCATCAGGACAGCAAATGCGCTTGGATAGAGCGGGAAGGTAACACCGGCAGGCGATTGTCCGTTATGGTGCAAGTGCGCTTCTAATGAACTCTTGCCGCCTAGCAGCTTGCCGATCTTGCCCATGTCGGCAACATATGCGGGATTGAATTGCGCGACTTCGCCGGACAAGTCGCCGGTCGGGATAACGCGACGCCAGTCGGGGAAAGTCCCGTCAACTGACAGGCAGGACATATCGCCGCAGCGATTTGGGCTTATGTCGATAGTTTCGTTTTTGTATCCTGTCAGCGCGCGCTTCAAGGCATCGCTAGGGATAATCCAGCCTTTAAATTCGGGAAGGTTGCTAACGTCGATTTTGCCACAGAACAGCCGGTGTCCGTCGGTTGAGACGATATAGCCTAGTGGATCCACATAAACGCCATTCAGATAATAGCGGACTTTCTCCGTTGACGCGCAGATAAGCGCAGCGCGCAACAGATCGGCGGAAACGGTGATCGTGATATTTTCGTTTGTCATTTTACTGTCCTTTATTTTACGGTGTAGGCACTAGCGCCATAAATGCCGCGCGACCGTTAGCCGCGCGGCTAATATGGCGTTAGACTATTCGTATCCGTCGCCATCCTCTAACGCGCAGACAAGCCCGTCAAAGTCCTCTGTTGGCCCTAATACGCTTGCCATAGCGCGAACCGTCGAAAGCGGGACGTCATATTCATCCGCTAACATTGCCAGATATTCGGTGCGCGTTTCGGCGCCATACTCTAAATAGCCTTCAAGATTAGCGGCAACTTGTTGCGCTCGAACGGCGCGAAAGTTTGTGATTGTCTGTGTCATTTCGTTTGCTCCTTCACTGATTGAGATATGACAGTCGCATAGTTTGAGGGCATATACAAGCCACAAAATTTGTTGCGGTAAATAAAGTTATCCACAAGTTTGTTGAGGGAAAAAGTTAGGCACTTTGCCGAAAAACATAGCCTAACTTTTGCCTAACTTTTGACTATTTTTGCCTAGCGCGATCGGACGGAAAAATTGTTCGGCAAAAAGTTAGGCAAGTTAGGCTATTTGTTGGGCTATGGTTTCGGCCTAAATTGCCCAGTGAAAAGTGACGGATTTCTGCGTGTCAGCGAGGAAACTGGGCGTTCTGGGTAATGGATTGTTAAGTCAGTAACAAAAAAGTATATAATTAACCTATATGGTTAGAATGTATACTTTCTAAGGATGACTTGTAATCCGATGACCCAGAACGCCTAGTTTTGTTAACAATTGTAAACTGGCTAGTTTGGCTAGTCACCACTCGCCCACGCAAATTGGCCACGCAATCGACCGTCGATTGCATAGCCTAGATTGCCCATGTTGCAGTGCAGCATAGCCAGCCGATGTGTTTTTCTTTACGTTGACGTAAACGTAAAGCAGAAAGGCCAACCGAAAATCTAGCGACTAGTTTGGATTGCTTTTTGCTGCTGGCTGGAGGGGGTAGGGGTGGGGCCTTGGGCCGCGTGACTGTCACGGGCACCTATCGCTAACAATTTTATTTTTTTTGCAATCCGGTTTGCAACACACTATAGTACGCCCAATGACTTTCTACTCACTGCCATTCACACCAGAACGGACGCAAGCCACCGAGGCGCGGCTAGAGGCAATCTATGAAGCTGCCCGCTACGGCCTCAAGGGTGACAGTCTTGCGATGGCCGCTGGATTAACCCCGCGGCAGTTTCGCGTGTTGGCCGACGCAGACCCGCTGGTGGAGATGGCTGAGATCAAAGGCCGCAGCGACGGCGAGTACACCGCGGCTAAGACCATGTATGAAGCGGCGCGCGATGGCGACAGCAAAGCTGCGCTGGAGATACTCAAGCATCAGCACGGCTGGGTAGCGAAGCAGCAGATCGACGTGAACATCGACCAGCAGATTAGCATTACAGGCGCGCTCGAAAAGGCACAGCAGCGCGTCATCGAAGGGACGTATCTTGAGATACCCCAGCTAGAGGATAACACACCAAATGCAGCAGCCGATTTACAGCGCATCGGAAGAAATGGAATTGATGTCGAGGCTGTGGTCACCGTCGATCAAGGATGACCCACTAGCTTTTGTATTGCTGACATTCCCGTGGGGCGAAAAGGGTACGCCGCTAGAGCATTTTCAAGGCCCGCGTAAATGGCAACGCGAAGTGCTAGGGACGCTACGCGACCACATCAAGCAGAACAACGGCAAGATAGACTATGACACCATGCGGCTGGCGATTGCGTCAGGACGCGGGATCGGCAAGTCGGCCTTGGTGTCATGGCTCACGATATGGATGCTGTCCACACGCATCGGCTCGACGACCATCGTGTCGGCAAACTCTGAGGCGCAGTTGCGGTCGGTAACATGGGCAGAGATTACCAAGTGGCTGGCGATGTCACTCAACAGTCACTGGTTCGAGATAGCCGCCACACGCATCATGCCAGCCAAGTGGCTGACGGAACTGGTCGAGCGCGACCTGAAGAAAGGAACACGTTACTGGTCCGTTGAAGGCCGGCTGTGGTCGGAAGAGAACCCTGACGCCTACGCAGGGGTGCATAACTTCGATGGTGTGCTGCTGATCTTCGATGAAGCCAGCGGTATTCCAGACTCAATATGGTCGGTTAGCGACGGTTTCTTCACGGAGAACACGCCACATCGCTTTCATGTCGCCTTTTCCAACCCGCGCCGCAACACGGGCTATTTCTACGAGACGTTCCATAGCAAGCGGGCGTTCTGGCAGACACGCAACATCGACGCGCGTGAAGTCGAGGGTACAGACAAAAACCTGTACCAGCGCATTATCGACGAATATGGGCCAGACAGCTACCAAGCGCACGTCGAAGTCTTCGGTAAATTCCCCAGTGAAGGTGACGACCAGTTCATCGGCGTCAATCTGGTGGACGACGCAATGGCACGGCCCAAGCACAAGGACGAAACGGCACCAATCGCCATCGGTGTGGACCCTGCACGCTTCGGCGCTGACGCTACCGTCATCGCTGTGCGACAGGGCCGTGACATCATCGCCATCAAGCGGCTGAAAGGCGCTGACACGATGGAAGTGGTCGGGCACGTCATCGACGCCATAGAGGAATACAAGCCCGCGCTGGTCGTGATCGACGAAGGCGGGCTAGGTGCGGGCATTGTAGACCGGCTGAAAGAGCAACGGTACAAGATACGCGGCGTGAACTTCGGCAATAAGGCCATGAAGCAGATGATGTACGGCAACAAGCGCGCTGAGATGTGGGGCGCCATGCGGGATTGGCTGAAAACAGCGCACATACCAGCAGATCGGTTCCTGAAAACGGACCTGATAAGCCCGAAGATAAAGCCTGACAGCAAGGGGACGATCTTCCTCGAAAGCAAGAAGGACATGAAGTCGCGCGGGCTGGCCTCACCAGACGCTGCGGACGCTATTGCGGTCACGTTTGCATTTCCTATCGCACACCGCGAAGCACGCGTTGACAAGAGGCGCACGAGCAGTTATTCTCCACAGGGAATATCTACATCATGGATGGGTTCTTGAGCATGGCGGACGCTAAAAAAGGTCTGTACGCAAACATTCACGCCAAAAAGGCGCGTATTGCTGCCGGATCAGGCGAAAAAATGCGTAAACCCGGCGCTAAAGGCGCACCAACAGCCAAAGCGTTCAAAGAGAGCGCCAAAACCGCTAAGAAAGGTAAGTAAATGCCATCAGGTAAAAAAAATATTTACGGCGCTAAAAGCAAAGCTCTCTACAAAGCAGGCGATATGGCAGGCGAAATAGGCGCTATGAAAAACGCCGCTGCTGCTGCCAAGTATGTGAAGCCTAAGCCTGACATGCGCGAAGGCACGACAAATCCTAGCGGCGGTCGCCCAGCAGCCGCATCTAAAATGATGGCTCCAAAGGCTGCTCCAAAGCCCAAGCCAATGCCAAAAGCGCCACAAGTCATCCGTACAACGACGATGATGAAGCCAACGCCAACGGGCAAGAAACGCTAAAATGCCGTTGGTTAAATCGACAGGTAAAGCCGCGTTTCGTAAGAACATCAAGGCGGAAGTAAATGCTGGCAAGCCTGTCAAGCAAGCGGTAGCTATTGCCTACAGCGTCAAGCGCGAAGCTGCCAAAAAGGGTAAGAAATAATGGCTAAACTGCCTACCAAAACCCGCAACAAACTGCCTAAGAGCGAGTTTGGCCTGCCGGGCACACGCAAATATCCGATGCCTGACAAGGCTCACGCAGCAAACGCCAAGGCCCGCGCTACCCAGATGGAAAAAGCTGGAAAACTAAGCGCGTCATCCAAAGCTAAAATTGACGCCAAGGCCAACAAAATCCTTGGCAAAAAAGGCAAGAAATAGCACATGGCCGACCCTACAGGCATCAACACAGCAGGCAAAGTCGCCAACGTAGGCTCTAACCCGCCGAAAACGACCGGCGACGACCATGACAAGATGGCAACCATGCGGTCGCGCCTGCAAATGGCGCAGGCTGCGTACTCTGACAGCCGTGAAGACG
>Ga0315909_10005569_pt1 | contig 14407 bp, 10 predicted proteins | sample LakEriMetagenome_11_FD_203527 | JGI IMG/M metagenome (GOLD analysis project Ga0315909, IMG submission 203527) | Freshwater fungal communities from buoy surface, Lake Erie, Ohio, United States - Buoy 2 MA125 | ecosystem: Environmental > Aquatic > Freshwater > Lake | place: USA: Lake Erie, Ohio...
CCAAAACCCATGTAGTTAGACTGGATGTAGCTCACCATCATGCCGTTCTCGTCGGCAGCGGTGAGATAGATGGTGCCGCCAGCAGGGGGTGTGCCGTGCTTGAAGTCGGTGGCGCGCGTGGGGCTGATCAGGCGCGCCCGCTCAGCCAGATAGCTGGGGTCCAGCAATTGCGCAGGCGAATGCTTCATGAAGCGGATGTCGGCGACATGCGTGTACACGTCGGCAAAGGCGCACTTCATGGCCTCGATCTGCAGATGGCGGCTTTGCGCCGAATCAGGGTGCAGCGAGGCGATATCGAAATTTTTCAGGATGCCCAGAGCGATGAGCGCCGCAATGCCCTGGCCGTTCGGGGGGATCTCATGCAGGCGATGCCCCAGATAATCCATGCCGATCGTCTCGACCCACTCAGGCCGGTATTCGGCGAGATCGTCGGCGGCCATCACCGCGCCCTGGGCCTTGGCGTAGGCCACGATTTTCGCGGCGGTTTCGCCCTCATAGAAGTCGCGCCCGCGCGTGGCTGCAATGCGCTTGAGCGTGCCGGCGGCACTGGGGTGAATGAAACGCTCGCCGGTTTCGGGTACACGCCCGCGCGGCAGGAAGTGCTCGGCAAACCCTGGCTGATCCTTCAGCAGATCGGCCTGCGCCTGCCATTTGCGCTGCACGATGGTCGAGACGATATAACCGCGCTCGGCGTACTCAATAGCCGGCTGCAGGCACTGCTCAAAAGGCAGCTTGCCGAATTTCTCGTGCAGTGCACCCCAGGCTGACACAGCGCCTGGCACAGTCACAGAATCCCAGCCGCGCATGGGCATCTGCCCGCCATGTTTGCGGGCGAAATAGGCTGGGTCCCATGCCTTAGGCGACCATCCTGAGGCATTGAGGCCATGCAGTTTCGTGCCGTCCCAGAGGATGGCAAACGCATCGGATCCTAAGCCATTGGACACAGGCTCGGTGAGCGTGATGGTCGATGCGGCAGCCACGATCGCGTCGATTGCATTGCCGCCTGCTGCCAGCATGCGCAACCCGGCCTGGGCCGCCAGCGGCTGCGAAGTGGCCACCACATTGCGGGCAAAGACCGGCGTGCGCACGGTGGGATACGGATTGATCCAGTCGAAGTCAGTGATGCGGGCGCTCATGTGAAGGCGAGTCCTGGATAAATGGGCAAGAAGGAAGGGCAGGATAAAGGGGGGCCGAATGAAGGGCCGAAAACAAGGAGGCCTAACAATCGACCTGAAAAAAAGGTCTCAGCAGAATCGCTGTGACAGTACGTGCTTACGTGTGCGGGTCAGCATCCCAACTGTCGGGCCAGGTCAGGGATGTCTGTGGCCAGTACATCAAACCGGTCGCTCTCATTGGGAATATCGCCTCGCACATCGGGGCCCCATTCCTGCGGACGGTCGATGTAGGCGGTGCGCAGTCCCTGGGCTGCTGCAGCACGCAGGTCCTCAGCATGCGCAGCACACAGCATGACTTGCTGCGGCCGGAGTGCAAACAGTTGGGCCACGCCCAGGTAGGTACGCGGATCAGGTTTGTAAGCCTTGAACACCTCGGCCGACAGGATGCAGTCCCAGGGCAAGCCCGCACGCTTGGATAGGTGTGTCAGCAGTCCCAGATTGCCATTGGACAGCGTGGTGACCACATAGTTTGATTTCAGCCGCGTCAGGCCAGCGACCGAATCGGCCCAGGCGTCCAGCCGATGCCAGGCCCGATTGAGATGGGTCTTGGCGGCATCGTCGAGTCGTCCGGCTGCACCAAATTTTTCGAGCACGGCATCGAGGTTCTCGCGGTGCAGCGTGTCCAGGTTGACCCACTCGCGTTTGCCCTCTCGCACTTGCTTCATCGAGGGGAGATAACGCCGTCGCCAGGCATCTGCGAACTCGGTCCCGCGGATGCCCAGACCCAGACCCTCGACTTCGCGGGCCACCGACCCGCGCCAATCGACCACGGTGCCGAAAACGTCGAAGGCCAGCACCTGCACGTCCTTGAGAGCTTCCATGGGTGTCGAATAAATGTATGTTCGGATGGGCCGCGCCCGCAGGGCCGGCGAAATCAGCGCATCAGGTCTGCTGGGGATCGTGATGTCCGAGCGTACGCCAAGCTGCGCGGGAAAGCTTCAGGCAAGAGCGCGGAGTCTAGCAGAGCGTACCGAGGCGCAGGAGGCAATGAAAAGGGCCGCCCGAAGGCGGCCCTGATTCAGACCAGACTGCGCAGCACGAGCGATCAGTCGTCGCCGGCGAAGGCTTCTTCGCGCTTCTTGGAAATCGCCGGCAGGAACACGATGATCAGCAGGAGGAAGGCCAGGCCCAGCAGGGTGGCTGAGAGCGGGCGGGTGAAGAAGACCATCGGGTCGCCTCGAGAGATGGTCATGGCACGCCTCAGGTATTCCTCCATCAACTTACCGAGCACAAAGCCCAGCAGCATCGGCGCAGGCTCGCAGTCAAGCTTTTTGAAGATGTAGCCCAGGATCGCAAACGGGATCGTCATGAACACATCGAAGACGTTGTTGTTGATCGAGTAGCAGCCAATGCAGCAGAACAGCAAGATGGCCGGGTACATGATGCGGTAGGGCACCGACAGCAGCTTCACCCAGAGGCCAATCAGCGGCAGGTTCAGAATCACCAGCATCAGGTTGCCGATCCACATCGACACGATCAGGCCCCAGAACAGCTTGGGGTTGCTGGTCATCACCTGTGGGCCAGGCTGAATGTTGTGGATCATCATGGCAGCCACCATCAAGGCCATGACAGGATTGGTCGGGATGCCCAGCGTGAGCATTGGGATGAACGACATCTGCGCGCCGGCATTGTTGGCCGACTCGGGACCCGCCACACCTTGGATCGCGCCCTTGCCAAATTCCTCAGGCGTCTTGGAGATTTTCTTCTCAATGGCGTAGGACGCAAACGATGACAGGACTGCTCCGCCGCCAGGCAGGATACCCAAGAGAGAGCCAATACCTGTGCCGCGCAGAATCGCGGGCAAGGCCACTTTGAAATCGTCCCAGCGGGGGAAGAGGTTGGTCACCTTGCTGGTAAAGACCTCGCGTTTTTCCTTTTGCTCGAGATTCAGGATGATCTCGGCAAAGCCGAACATCCCCATGGCGACTGCCACGAACTCGATGCCGTCGGAGAGCTCGGGCACATCGAACGAAAAGCGGGCTACGCCCGAATTGACGTCGGTTCCCACCATGCCGAGCAGCAGGCCGAAGACCACCATGGCCAGGGCCTTGAGCACGGAGCCATGGGCCAGCACCACCGCACCAATGAGACCCAGCACCATCAGCGAGAAGTATTCGGCCGGACCGAACTTGAAGGCTACTTCGGCAAGAGGCGGCGCGAACGCCGCCAGCATGAGGGTACCCACCGTGCCTGCTATGAAGGAGCCGATGGCGGCGATGGCTAAGGCAGCACCGGCACGCCCCTTGCGTGCCATCTGGTAGCCATCGAGCGTGGTCACTACCGAGGAGGACTCGCCTGGCAGGTTCACCAGAATAGCTGTGGTGGAGCCGCCATACTGCGCGCCGTAATAGATACCGGCCAGCATGATCAAGGCTGTGGTCGGGTCGGTCATCTTGTACGTTGCAGGCAGCAGCATGGCGATGGTCGCCAGCGGCCCGATGCCAGGCAGCACGCCGATCAGCGTGCCCAGCACTACCCCGATGAAGCAGTACATCAGATTGACCAGGGTCCCTGCGGTGCTCAGTCCGAGGGCGAGATTGTTAATCAGTTCCATGTCGCGGTCCTGTAAGTACTCTAGTGCAGCGTCGCTCGTATTGCCTGACGCGGGTTCAGCGCGTCAGGAAGGTCGGGAGGAAGGGGAACTGAAGCTCCAGCCCCTTCACGAAGACGAGCCAGGAAAAAATCAGCAAGACGACCGAAGAGATGGCGGTGGTCTTGAGTGTGAACTCATGACTGGCCATTGATGAGATGAAAATTAGCAGGAACAGCGAAACGATGAATCCCAGCGTGGGGAGCGTCGCTGCATAGACTCCAACTGCCAAAAGGATGACGCCGATGACCTTGAAATCGATTCGATCGACCTTGATCTCTGGTGACTTGGCACTCATCGCTGGCACGACCAGCATCACGCCAAGAAACGTCATGATGCCGCCCAGCACCGTCGGAAAGAAGCCAGGCCCCATTTTGGCGGCTGTGCCGAACTGGTACTGCCGCGACAGGATCATGAACAGCACGCCGGTGATCACGAAGAGCACACCGGACCAGAAGTCGCGTTGATTGCGGATTTTCATGAATACGTCTCCAGAAGTTTCCCGGGATGCTTGCCCCCGGGAATTTCGCCCCGAATGTCATCAATCGTTGGGCGTTTAGCAGCGCGAAGTCTACCCGAGCCGAGCCGGCTGGCAAGCCTCCTTGCCCTCTTCGCACGAAATTTTCTGATACTGAGCTGCTGCGAGAGCCGCTCGGCCTGAGTTTATTCGGTCGACCTTCAGATCGAGCCAGCCGATCGCGCTGCTGCAATCTGCTGGGCACTCCATCCCAGCACCCTGCTCAGGACCTGTTCGGTATGTTCTCCGAGCCTGGGCGGCGCGCTGCGATAGGCCGGCGGCGTGCGCGAGGCCTTGATCGGATTGGCCACGAGTCTGACTGCGCCAGCGTCCTCACGTGGCAATTCGATGCACATGTTGCGCGCTTGAACCTGCGGATTTTCATACACCTGACGAAAATCGTTGATCGGTCCGCAAGGCACCCCGTGGCGTTCCATTTCGTCAATCCATTCATTCTGCGTTTTGCCTGCCACCATTGCTTCCAGCAGCGGAACTAACACCTCACGATTGCGGATGCGGTCCTGCACGCGGGCGAATCGCGGATCGTCGGGCAGGTCGGGGCGCCCCCCGATGGTGCAGAAGCGACGCCATTGACCATCGTTGCCACAGGCCACAATGATCCAGCCGTCTGATGCCTTGAATGTCTGGTACGGCACCAGATTAGGGTGGGCATTGCCCCAGCGCTTGGGCGGTTGCCCACTGTGCAGATAGTTGGAACTCATGTTCGCGGTCATGGCTACCTGCACATCCAGCAGCGCCATGTCGATGTACTGCCCCTCTCCGGTGCGTTCACGATAAAAGAGCGCCGCCAGCACGGCCTGCGTGGCATAGAGACCTGTCGACAGGTCAGCCACAGCAACCCCAGCCTTCTGGGGGCCACCGCCCGGACGGTCGTCTGCTTCGCCCGTGACTGACATCAGGCCAGCCAGGCCCTGAATAATGAAGTCATAGCCCGCACGGTGAGACCAGGGTCCTGTTTGTCCGAACCCCGTGACCGAGCAGTAAATGAGGCGCGGATTGATGGCCGAGAGCTTCGCGTAGTCCAGGCCGTACTTGGCAAGATCGCCCACCTTGTAATTCTCGAGGACCACATCGCATACCGCAGCCAACTCGCGGATGATCCGTTGGCCTTCGGCGCAGGCCAGGTCCACGGTGATTGACTGTTTGCCCCGATTGGCGGCCAAAAAGTACGCCGAGTCTTCGGTGTCACTGCCATCAGCGCGCTTCAGGAAAGGGGGGCCCCATCCGCGGGTGTCATCGCCTACCCCGGGGCGCTCTACCTTGATGACTTCTGCACCAAGATCGGCCAGATTCTGTCCGCACCACGGACCCGCCAAGACGCGTGACATGTCGAGGACACGGATTCCTTCAAGGGCTTGGGGCATGGAAGTGCTCGGAGGTGAGAGGAAGGCAGTGATGGTAGCGGGTTTGATCCGCGCTTCGGGCGGACGCATCGCCTGCGTGGAATGGGTCGGCGCGCATGCAGCGCACACTGATTCCGGCCCGTTTTGCTGTGATACCCTCAAATCCGATCTGAATTTCCCGTTGAATCAAAGAGATGAACTCGGCCGACATTCGCCGCAAGTTCCTGGAGTACTTCGAGTCCCAGGGCCACACGATCGTTCGTTCCTCCTCGCTGGTGCCGGCCAACGACCCCACGCTGCTATTCACGAACAGCGGCATGGTGCAGTTCAAGGACGTGTTCCTGGGCAAGGACCCGCGGCCCTACAAGCGCGCGACCACCTCGCAGCGCAGCGTGCGTGCTGGTGGCAAGCACAACGACCTCGAAAACGTGGGCTACACCGCCCGTCATCACACGTTCTTCGAGATGCTGGGCAACTTTTCGTTTGGGGACTATTTCAAGCGCGACGCGATCCGGTACGCGTGGGAGCTGCTCACGGGTGTCTACAAGCTGCCCGCGGAAAAACTCTGGATCACGGTCTACCAGGAAGACGACGAGGCCTTCGACATCTGGTCCAAGGAAATCGGCGTGCCCGCTTCGCGGATCGTGCGCATTGGCGACAACAAGGGCGCGCGTTATGCGTCCGACAATTTCTGGCAGATGGCCGACACCGGGCCGTGCGGTCCGTGCTCCGAGATTTTCTTCGATCACGGGCCTGAGGTGCAGGGCGGCCCGCCTGGCAGCCCCGATGAAGACGGTGACCGCTACATCGAGATCTGGAACCTGGTTTTCATGCAATTCGACAGGGATGAGGCGGGCACGCTCAATCCGCTGCCTAAGCCCTGCGTTGATACCGGTATGGGCCTTGAACGCATTGCGGCCGTGCTGCAGGGCGTGCACAGCAATTACGAGATCGACCTCTTCCAGCGGCTGATCGCAGCCGCGGCGCGTGAGACCGGGGTCAGCGATCTGCACGTGCCTTCCTTGCGGGTCATCGCTGACCACATTCGCGCGTGCTCATTCTTGATTGTCGATGGCGTCATTCCTGGCAGCGAAGGTCGGGGCTATGTGCTGCGCCGCATCGCTCGTCGCGCGCTGCGGCACGGCCACAAGCTTGGGCAGAGCAAGCCTTTCTTTCATCGCATCGTGCCCGATCTGGTTGCAGCCATGGGCGAGGCCTACCCTGAGTTGCGCGAGGCGCAAACCCGGGTGATGGACGTGTTGCGTCAGGAAGAAGAGCGCTTTGGCGAAACGCTCGAGCACGGCATGCAGATCCTGAATGCAGCGCTTGCAGGTGGTGCTCAGGTCCTCGATGGCGAGACCGCCTTCAAGCTCTACGACACCTACGGATTCCCGCTGGATTTGACAGCCGATGTCTGCAGGGAGCGTCGAGTCGAGGTCGATTCTGCCGGGTTCGATGCGGCCATGACCCGTCAGCGCGACACCGCGCGTGCAGCCGGCAAGTTCCGTATGGGCGGCTCGCTCGACTACAGCGGCGTCGCCACGCGGTTTCACGGCTATGAGCAGATCACCCTGGACGACGCACGGGTCAGTGCGTTGTATGTCGATGGCGTGTCGGTGAACCGCGTGCAAGCCGGTCAGGATGCAGTCGTCGTGCTTGAGGCTACGCCGTTCTATGCCGAATCTGGCGGGCAGGCGGGCGATCAGGGGCAACTGGAATCAGCCGGCGTGCGCTTTGAAGTATCGGATACGCTGAAAATTCAGGCAGATGTGTTCGGCCATCACGGCAGGTTGCTGAGTGGCCAACTGTCGGTCGGCGATACAGTGATAGCGCGTGTGGATGCGGCGCGGCGCGCCCGTACCGTGCGCCATCACTCTGCCACCCATCTGATGCACGCTGCGCTGCGCGAGGTGCTGGGCACCCATGTGCAACAGAAGGGTTCGCTGGTCGATGCCGACAAGACGCGCTTCGACTTCTCGCACAACGCGCCCATGACACCCGAGCAGATCCGTGCTGTCGAGCAGCGGGTGAACGATGAAATCCTGGCCAACGCCGCCACGAAGGCGCAGGTGCTGGCCTTTGATGATGCCGTAGCCCATGGTGCCATGGCCCTGTTCGGCGAGAAGTACGGCGATTCAGTGCGGGTGCTCGATATCGGCAGCAGCCGCGAATTGTGCGGCGGCACCCATGTCGGACGCACCGGCGACATCGGTCTGTTCAAGATCGTGACGGAGGGCGGCGTGGCCGCTGGCATCCGGCGCGTCGAGGCGGTGACCGGAGATGTGGCCCTGGGCTGGGTACAAGGCATTGAGCACACCTTGCAGGGCGCTGCAGCCGCGTTCAAGGCACCGGTCAACGAGTTGTCCGGCAAGATCGAACACCTCATTGAAGCGAATCGCGCGGCTGAAAAGGAAATTGCCCGTCTGAAGTCCAAGCTGGCGTCCAGTCAGGGTGACGAGTTGATCGCGGCGGCGGTGAAGGTCAAGGACGTGAACCTGCTGACTGCAGTGCTGGACGGCGCCGATGCGCGGGCCCTGCGCGAGACTCTGGACAAGCTCAAGGACAAGCTGCGTCCGGCAGTCATCGTGCTTGCGTCAGTCGCCGATGGCAAAGTGCAGCTCGCAGCAGGGGTGTCGCCGGAAGCGGTTGGGCGCGTCAAGGCAGGTGAACTGGTCAACTTCGTTGCGCAACAGGTCGGTGGCAAAGGCGGCGGAAAGCCCGATCTGGCGATGGCTGGAGGGACAGACCCCAAGGCTGTGCCCGGTGCGCTGGCATCCGTTCAGGGGTGGGTGGCCGAGCGCGCGTGACGCGCGATTCAACACCCGGCACAGGCCCTTCCGGTTCGGATGAGGCCGAGCGCTCGGTCGGGGTGCATCCGCTCATTGCGTTGTCGGTGCTTAATCACGTCGCCTTCAGCGGTGCACGCGTTTGCCTGACCCTCTCCGCGCTACATCTGCAGGCATCCACCTTCGTTGTCGGAGCACTTCTGGCGTTGCTGGGTGCCTTGCCCATGCTGCTTGCGGTGGCGGGCGGTCGCTGGGTTGATCGGATTGGGGCCCGCGTACCCATGATCCTGGGGACCGGCCTGCTGATCGCAGGCACCCTCGCTCCGGTCGTCTGGCTCTCCATGCCCATGCTCGCCCTCGCTTGCATGGTGATCGGGGTGGGTTATCTGCCGTTTCATCTGGCGATCCAGAAGCTGATCTCTCAAGTGGGGCCGATCGAGCGGCGGCGCCACAACCTGAGTCTGATGGCTATCGGTTTTTCGGTGTCGGCATTTCTGGGGCCCACGATCACGGGCTTTCTGATTGACGGCCTTGGGTATCGGGCGGCATTCGGGGTGCTTGCGCTGCTGCCACTGATCTCGATCATCTGGATGCGCATGATGGGCAAGCGGTTGCAGCACCGGCCCCTCGCATCGGCGCCCTCGACGGCTCAAACAGCCCGCCTGCGCGATCTGCTGAGCACCCCGGAATTGCGCCGTCTCTACATGGTGGTGGCGCTCATTTCATCGGCCTGGGAGGTGCATCAGTTTCTGGTGCCGATCTATGGCGCGAGCAAGGGCCTGTCAGCGTCGACCATCGGACTCATTCTGGGGGCCTACGCCATCGCATCACTGGTTGTACGGGTGATCGTGCCGATCTTTCTGATGAATGTGCGCGAATGGACGGCCATCGCCGTGGCACTGATCGTCGCGGTGGCGGTTTACGTGGCGTATCCGTTTTTCGATCGACTTGAAGCCCTGTTCGTGCTGTCATTTATTCTGGGCCTGGGGCTCGGCGTTTCGCAGCCGATGACCCTGTCGATTCTCGCTCGGGTGGCGCCACCCGAGCGGCTCGGCGAGGCGACAGGCTTGCGTCTGACCCTGGTGTTCGGCACGCAGACCGCACTGCCGCTCGCATTCGGTGCGCTGGGCGGCGTCTTCGGGGTTGGCATCCTGTTCTGGGGCATGGCCATGCTGGTAGCAGGCGGACTGATTGGTGTACTGCGCGCCAACCGGAACACGCCGCCGACCTGAAGAAGCCTGGCTGCAGAGGTATCATCGCGCCAAAATTTTTTACAGAGGCATTTCTTTATGAATGACTTGAAACTGCAGGACACGCTCATCCTGGCGCAGCAAATCATCGTCAACTTTGGCCTGAAACTCGTCGGCGCCTTTGTGCTGTGGTTTGTGGGCCGTTGGCTGATCGGCAAGGTGGTGATGGCTGTTGGGCGGGCCCTGACTGCCAAACAACTCGATTCGACGCTGCAACGCTACCTCGCCTCCATTCTGGAAGTGGTGCTGAACATTGTCCTGGTGATCGGCATCCTCGGGTTTTTCGGCTTCGAGACCACGTCATTTGCAGCCCTGATTGCCGCAGCCGGCGTAGCCATTGGCGCAGCCTGGGCCGGTCTGCTGTCAAACTTTGCTGCCGGTGCTTTTCTGATGGTGCTGCGTCCGTTCAAAGTCGGCGATTCCATTGAAGTCGGTTCAGTGGGCGGCACCGTTCAGGAGATCGGACTGTTTTCCACGACACTGCTGACGGCCGACAACGTCCCCACCTATGTGAACAACAGCCGGATCTTGAGCGACACGCTGCGCAACTTTTCTGATTCGCCACATCGGCGAGTTGACCGGACAGCTCAGGTCGATCACGGTGTCGATCCCAAGCAGGTCATGGCCTTGCTGCGTGAGCGCATTGCCGCGATTCCGAATGTGCTGGCCCAACCCGCCCCACAGATTGAAATCCTTAACCTCAACGATTCGGGTGTGGAACTGGCCGTCAGGCCGTACTGCAAGCCGGAGCATTACGGTGGCGTGTATTTCGCCACTAATGCCGCCATTCTGGATGTGCTGGTCTCGACCGGGGCCGTGGTGCCGACCGCATCATGACCAGTGCGAGCTCATTTGATCTGGAAGTCGATGCATCAGGCCTGAACTGCCCCTTGCCCATCCTCAAGGCCAAGAAGGCACTGGCCGGTCTGAGCAGTGGGCAAGTGCTCAGGCTGGTGTCGACCGATCCAGGTGCGCAGCGCGACTTCGAAGCCTTTGCCAAGCAGACCGGCAATGAGCTGATTGCTCAGGAAGAGACTGGTGGTGCGCAGGCGTTTTATTTGCGGCGTCGATGAGGCGTGCTTCACGCACGCTCATGCATGCCAGGATTGAGTAATGTGGCAGCCGCAGCCGCAAGCGCAGCCTGCAATCGCTCGCGCTCTAGTGGTTTCGTGAGATAGCCGTCGAGCCCTGCTCGCAGTCCGGCGTTCACCTGATCGTCGAGTGCTTCTGCGGTCAGGGCATAGATGGGCGTACGTCGCCGATCGAAATGCGACGTTTCCAGCGATCGGATCCTGCGCGTGGCTTCGAGTCCGCCCATCCCCGGCATCTGGATGTCCATGAGGATCAGGTCAAAGCGTTTGCCCTCGACTGCCGCGATCGCCTGCTCCCCGTCGCCCGCGATCGTGACCCGATGGCCCCATTTTCCGAGCAGGGTATCCATCAGCTTCTGATTGACGATGTTGTCATCAACAACCAGAACATCGAGCGGACTGATCTGTATTTCTTGCGCAGGCGCGCCGCCGTGGGCAGCTGGCGCGTCTGATTGGAAAGGCATGTGCTGAGCGGTTTCATCAACCGGCGACAGTGGCAGGCTGACGGTGAATACACTCCCCAGACCCGGGGTGCTTTGAACGGCAATGCGCCCGCCCATCAGATCGACCAATCGCTTGCAGATCGTCAAACCCAAGCCCGTCCCTCCGAAACGTCGTGTGGTCGAGGCGTCGGCTTGAGTGAAGGCTTCGAAGATCAGCTGCTGCTGTTCAGCCGCAATGCCGATCCCGGTATCGGTCACTGAAAACGACAGATCAGTGGCTTCGGTGGTGTCGGGGATGCGCTCCACGGCCAAGCGCACGCTGCCTGTGTGCGTGAATTTGATCGCGTTGTTGATCAGGTTGATCAGCACTTGCCGAATGCGGCCGGCATCACCGGCCACCCATAACGGGACATCGCTCGCCACGTCGTATCCCAGGGTCAATCCCTTCTCCTGCGCGCGCAGCTGCAGGGGTTGCATCAAAGAGGCAAGCTCGCTGCGCAAATCGAAGGGGCGCGCCTCGACTCTGAGTTTGCCGGCATCGATCTTCGAGAAGTCCAGAATGTCATCGATGATGCTGAGCAGACCGTCCGCCGAGCTGCGCACGATCTCGAGGTATTCGTGCTGCTCCGCTGTCAGCCGCGTGGCCAGCGCCAGATCGGTCATGCCGATGATGCCGTTCATGGGCGTGCGGATCTCATGGCTCACGGTGGCCACGAAATCGGATTTGATGCGGCTCGCCTCTTCAGCACGCAGCACACTCGCCTTGAGCTCGCTGGTCATCGTTTCGAGTCGCAACGTGTTTTCGCGCAACTCGCGTTCAAGCTGAGTGCGTCGTTCGATTTCGCCGGCCAGCGCTGTGTTGTCGGATTGCAGGCGCATAGCCCGTCTGCGCTGACGATCGAGTGCGAAGGCGCTGGCCAGCAGCAGGAACGGGAACAGGCTCAAGAAATTCAACAACCGCGGTGGCGAGCTGTTGACATAGGCATCATCGCGGTCGATCAAGGTAATCAGAGAGAGCGGTGTACCTGTGACCGGCGTGCGAAGCGCCAGCGTATTGTCGAATTCGGCACTACCCCCGGGCAGCCGATCGGCGGCCGTCAGTGCGTTGGGGGTGAGCCCTGCCATGGCCTTGGCCAATGACTCATCCGGGCGGCCAACACTGCCTCCCGCACTGATCGCCAGTCCGTCTGCCGAGACCAGAAATTCCCGGTAGCTGCCGCGCCCGCTCAGGGGGCCGGTGGCGATCAGCAGCTTGGAGAGTTGGTCCAGATCCCCAACGGTCACCACGGTCCCGCTTCGCACATCCTTGTGCATGACCGGAGCGCTTGCGATAACCGTTCGTTGAACCGGATCAATGTGCAGCGCGCTGTTCAACGCGCGGGCGTCTGGAAGCAGGGTCTGTGCATCGGCAGCGCCCACATCCGCCAGCACTGCACCCGCTTCATCCAGCATGACGATACGGCGATACGAGAGCGATCCGTGTTGCGCGCTTTGGCTGACCTTGCGTACGAATCGCTGGCTGATTCCATCAAGCGATGTTCCCAGGCCATATTGCATCGACAGGCCGAGCGCCCGGTTGACCAGATAGGCCTCAACTTCGGGACTTTCGGCCAGCTCGCGCGCTTCAATGCGACGCTCCACTGCGGTCTCGGCCAACGCTTCCGCACGTCGCGTACTGTCGGCCAGTAATCTGGCTTCGATCGTGTTGCGCAGCAGGGATTGCGATTCGAAGACGTTCCACAGCAGCACGACGCTGTAAAGACAGAACAGCGCCGCCAGCACCACCGGCCAATGGCGGGTGAGGAATCCTGAGCGAATCATCGGCAGGTCAGTGGCCCTGATGGGTAGGGGTGATCAGAACTTGCGTTTGAAGAAATCCGGGAAATAGCGACGAATTCCGGGGTAGTACTTGTCAACGAGGCGGTCATACGATCCGTCGGCACGGATTTTCGCGAGGTATTGATCGAACGCCTTGCGCATTTCAGGGGCGTCCTTCGGAAACGCAGCGGCCAGGTCCTGATGTTCGGAAATAGGGCCCAGAACCTTGATGCGACCCGCCCAGCGCTTGAGGTCGAGAATGGCATCTGGCACATCAAGCAAGGTCAATTCGGCCTGGCGGTTAATCAGGGCTGGCACCATTTCGTTCAGATTGGTGCTGGCGGTGTAAGTCTTGAGATCAAGCCCAATGCCCTTGAGTCCGTAATTGGCAGGGTCCAGGCAGGTGCGCTCCATGACCAGCAGGCTGTTGCGCCCGATCATGGCCTTTGTCTGCGAAATGTCGGCTGCCAGATCGTTTGAACCCTTGATGGGCTTGAACGCTGAATTGGCCCGGGCCACCAGCAGTACCTGTGAGGGAAAGGTGGGCTTGGAAAACAGGACCACCTGTTCGCGCCACGGCAGCACCGTGAAGCCGGTTGCGATCATGTCGCCGCGCACCGGGAATTCACCCTCCAGTATCACGTCGGAACCTTTGCGCACCACATCCTTGCCGAGCAGGTCGCGCAGCACGTTGTAGAAGTCCGAGTACACCAGCGTGTATTTCACGCCAATGTGTTTGGCGAAGCCTTGAACCAGTTCAACATCAAAGCCGTCACCCGAGCCGGTGACGAAATTCGCATATCGAATACCGAGATGGCGCAACTCGCCGCGTTGCTGGATGTCTTTCAGATCGTGCGCGTGCGCCTGTCCGACCCACAGGAACATGGACAGTACGATCCACAGCAGCGCCAGCGTGCGGTGCCCTGCAACGCGATGCTGAGCCAGCATGTTCATGGTTCGGTCACTCCCTTTAGCGCTCAGCCGAGCTTGGCGCGCTGTTCGCGCAGGCGTTCGAGGGTAGCCGAGAACCCTGTCAGACGCTCACGCTCCTGTTCCACGACTGCAGCCGGCGCGCGCTGAACGAATGAGGCGTTGTCGAGCTTGGCGCGGGCTTTGTCCGACTCGTTTTGCAAGCGGGCAATCTCCCGCTCAACGCGCTCGCGCTCGGCCGTTACGTCGATCTCGATCTTCAGCATGAGCCTGAAGTCACCCACGATCTGTACCGGCGCCAGCGAGTCTGCGGGCAACGCACTGACCACCTGCACTTCGGATAACTTGGCAAGCGACTGCAGGAAAGGCGCATGCAGCGCTGCCCGCTCGGCAGGGCCCGCGATCAGCAATGGCATGCGCTGTGCAGGCGACAGATTCATCTC
>Ga0315909_10005571_pt1 | contig 14405 bp, 17 predicted proteins | sample LakEriMetagenome_11_FD_203527 | JGI IMG/M metagenome (GOLD analysis project Ga0315909, IMG submission 203527) | Freshwater fungal communities from buoy surface, Lake Erie, Ohio, United States - Buoy 2 MA125 | ecosystem: Environmental > Aquatic > Freshwater > Lake | place: USA: Lake Erie, Ohio...
TTGCACTTGTTGATGCGCCCCTACTTGTTTGGAATAAATGCCCATAAGTGGTATTGTCATAAACCAATACCATCTCATAATAACTTGCGCCACTTGTCTTATATCCAAAAGCATTCACACCACTACTTGTACTTACGCCTACTTGTGCATTTGGCGATGTGCCACCTACTCCAAGCCTATTTAGAGTATTATCCCAAAATAAAGCCGTATCGCTATAAACCGTAGTGCCATTGCTAAATATAGCAATCTCTCCACTATTAATTGTTCCAGTGCTACTTAAAGGAGAAGGCAAGTTGCCTACGTTCCAAATCTTATTGCCATTGATAGTAACATTGTCATTATAAGTGCTTCCACCTGCCGCAACCGCAAAGTTAATTGTGTCTAGGCTATCATTGCCAGCGTAAAGCTCAAGGATGATATTTTCACCTCCTGCGTTATGCAACCTAAGCCCTGCAATATCTCCAGCACCTCCATAGCTATTGTCAGGGAATTTTAAACCTCTTGTATATGCACTCGCACCGCTTTCGCTTTTAATTACCAATTGACCGTCAACAGTCAAAGTATTATTGACATAACCATTGGTCATGCTCAATTTGTCAGTGACAGTATCGTAGGTAAAAGTTGTATATCCAACGATATTTGTAGTCGCATCAAATACGCCAACTTGACCAGCAGCCGTTGCTCCACCACTTAAAAATCCTCCTGCGCTATTGACCCAATTCGTTCCATTGTATTTTAGGAATTGGCCGTTGCTAGGGCTGCTTACAACCACATCCGTCAAGCTATCCAAATTATGCGTCTCAAGTGACCCATCACCCCTTAAATATTGAGATGTAGTACCACTAGCTATATATTTTTGATAGCGTTGATTTGTACCATCGCCCTTACCTATGTAAAGCTCGTAAGTATCGGTAGTGAACAAAGGTTCGCCTTGCGCTCCGTTCGGAAGTGTTGCAGCTAAACCTCTTTTGACTCTTAATGTGTTTGGCATATATATTTAAAATTACCAGGTTCCTAAATCTATTGTGTTTGTTTTTGTCCAAAGGCTAGTGCTTGCTACATAACTTATTATCATTCCATCATCTGGGTTTTGCGCCGCCACATTATGCAACTCATCTAGCTCATATCCGTTTTGTATCTTAACCTCAATCACACCCATAGTTGGATGCGATCTTACCACTACACCTATATACACAATATGCTGAGGAGCATAAGGTTTTGTGCTTGTATATGCGCCAGCCGTAGTAGGTGATAAATATAAAGCAGTGCCAACTGCAAATGCTTGTGTGTCTAGGCTATTTATACCTCCTGCCACTACTACAAAGCCATTGTTTTGATTTGTAATATTACTTTGCACTACACCAAATGTTTGTGCGCTAGTGATATCACCAAGGGCCAGTGCTTTTGTCACGGTAGGTAAGTTGCCTTGACCGCCGTTTATATAGACAACCGTACCTTTTGTTAAGGTTGCACCCGTGCTATTATAAACTTCACGAATAAGCGTAAGAGCTTGATTAATTGTTGTAGGGAAGGTACCAAGCGTGCCGTCACCCTTTATGTATTGCGCTCCAGTGCCAGCCGCAGTAACTGCTATCGTACCACTCACGGTTAGTGGCGAATTTGCTACATTAAACGCTTCTGGCATTGTGAGCCCTACGGATGTAATATTTGTAGCTGCTCCACTTGCACTATAATCTAAATTTACATATACGGGACTAGACTCGCCACCGCTTATGTAAACATCAGTTACATCATAAGTTACCTTAATTGTAGGTGTAGTATTGCTATATGTAACCTTAATTAATATCACGATGTTATTTGATTTTGTACTTCAATAAAACCTTGCATCCAAGTGTATTTGTTGCCAGAGATGGTAACCTCAAGCTCATAGGAATATTCTCCAGCCGTGTATGCCGCCGTTGTGGTAGGGGTCAATGATACCTTTCTTGTAAAGTTATCCATAGCCACAAAGTCAGCATTTAGCCACTCGATCATTACAGTGCCAGCCGTGTTTTTGGCTTGTAGCTTAAAGCTATACGTGCTGACATTGAGCGGATCGCTCTCGCATTCATCATTATAAAAAGAATAAGTAATCACGTATGTGTCACCTTTCTTTATTGGCTTCATGTTTAATTCCCCTATCATGCTTTATCGGCTTTATCTTTTAATTGTAATTTTATTTCATTAAGAGCTTGCATAATTTCTTTAAATTGCACGACAGTTTCATCTTCTTTTTTCTCAAGTGTTTTAAGCCTCAAATCATGCTCTCTTAGTCTGATCTTAAAATCGGTGTAAACACGAATACCACCGAGAGCAAGTGCTACCGTTTGTATTCCTAAAACTAACCAGAAATTCATTTCCATTTTATCTCTTCATTAATATGTAAAATAAACCATATTTGCGGTTTGCCCATTAAATGCGCTACCGATATTAATAACAAAGTTAGGTGAAGTTCCAGTCACTGTATAATTAAAGTACCACTTGCCTCCTATGCCTACTCCTACAAGCCTATAAACATCTGGATTAAGGGCAGTCACTTGGCCGCCAGTCACGGTTTGCGTGCTATATTGGCTAACCGCAGTAAAGGCCCCCGTTCCTTGAATAGTGTAATTATAAGTTGCGAATTGCGTTCCGCTTGAGCTTTCGAGGCTTACATCTTGGAATATGCAGTTGAACTTATAAACGTAGAAGTTATTTTGATTGTCAATAATCTCCAAATAGGCAGTGTAAGTAGTGTCATTAGTTTGGAATAAATCAAATAGGGTAAAGCCATGCATAAAGCTCTCAGATAGCTTTAAAAGTCCATTTCCGCTTATCGTAAAGGTCCTACGGCCTGGCAAGAACTCTTTAAATTTGCCAGATGTCTTAGCAGCCAAAGTATAGAAATCCCTACTAACACTTAATGTAGCATTTCTGCTACAAGCTATCGGGTATACTTGACCGCTCTTGCTATATGTTATTACTAGGCCTTCCGCCTTAACTACGTCTGCCATAATTATTTGTATAAGAAATCTCTAGTATAAGTTGGATAAGTAGTTGCAGTTTCTGGGTCTCTATCGCCATCCCAAACTTCTACCAAGGTAGCTGCCCAAGTTCCTTGAGAGAAGTTAATCTCTTTCATATTTGCAATATAATAAATTTTGTTAGGATCATCGTCAACGAATCTGACAGTATTTATTAGACCAATTGGTTGACTAGATTGTTTCAAGCCATAAAAATTGGCATCAATCTTATTCCTATTAAACTTATTAAAATTATATTTAGCTGTTAAATTCTCTCGAATAAAACTAAAAGCCTCTGTATTATATCTGTACCTATACCAATCTTGTGTAGTAAGTAGTGGTAGTGATGTTCCTGGAGTACCTGGGTCATACACAATTCCACCATATACATTTGTGTTTGTCTCTATATCAGACATATAAATTTGATCTATGTCATTAAATTTAATGTCCTCAGATTTTGTATAATATTCTTTGTGTCCAGCAATATTTTGAGCTGTGACATTTGAGAATGCTGACTGGTATTTAATCTCTAATTGACTAAATTTATAACCTGATGGGTTATATAAAACAATGATTAAATTACCTTGGGCTGGAACTGGTTTTGACAATACAGATTTAGAAATATATCTATCAGCAGTCAATTTATTATCATCATCAAATTTTATTGATAGAGAGCTATTGCCAGTACTTAAAGTATTAAATAATTTCCAATCTCCATTATCATCTAAAAAATATCCACTTGTTGCACCAGTTTTAACATACACATATGCAACTGTTAATTTTATAGAAGATGTTAATAATGATAAAACACCAATCAAAAATGATATATCTAAAATATCATTTCTGTAAATAGGAACTGGTTCACTTTGCCACCAATTGACGCCAGTTGATTCTGGCACCATGTATATATATGAATCAGTAACAACTCCATATGAATTTAATGTGTCTTGCCTATATTTTGCATTTGTAGTTGCTGTTGGACTGGCAAAAGTACCTTTGTATGTAGTCCAATTATTTACATTATATCTTTTATATGTAGATGTACTAGATTGTAAAGAACCTCTTTTAAAATTCTGATTTGGAACAAATTCAGTAGGATAATTATAAAAGAAATCTAATTCCGTTTTCTTAATTTGTCTATTTATGGTCCTAAGCATTAAAGGCTCTATTGGCTTAATGCTTTGTGTATTTCCAACACTAATATCATATCTTCCTGTAGTTCCAGTCCATTGATCTGGAAATCCTGCTGCATACCATCTTTTAATTCTAAGATTTGTAGATGTAGGACAATACAAATCCTCTAATCTTAAAACATACCATCTACCTTTCCATTGAAAGAGTGTCTGATTCCAAGCCTTATTGATTTTTTCAAGGACTGTATATTTATCTTCATACTCACCATCACCGATGCTAAAGGTCCTTGGATCAACGTATGTTTGTGCTATTGCAGGATCATTTATTGTATCATCAATTGCATCATTATACAATGAATTGATTACATAATAATAAGCATTTAACACAGATGCTTCTTTCGTCAATTCGTTCAAATAGTAAAAAAATGTTTTGTATCCAGTAATTTCATTACCAGAGTTATCTAACATTTCTTTACTCTTTAATAGTCCTAATCCTTCAGTAGCTCTTAATGTAATAGTTCTATTTGTATCTATCCATTCCTCTTGCAAATCATCTTGTAATGTATACCCAGTCCAATAAACACCAGGTGAACTTGTAAAATTATATGTAAATTCTACATAGCAATAATTGTCATTATTTCCTATAAAATCTGAAATGCTAATAGAACTATTAGCCACAAATGATATTTCTGCTTGTTGCCCTCTTATTGGTTTAAATATATCATCGTCTGTGTTGAACTCTCTTAATATAAAAGCGTTCTCTGCTGGATTCAATATTGTAGGATCTCCAGTATATCCATCTATATAAAAGTCAACAGTACACAGCTCCTCTTCTGGAGTGTAAAAAGACATTGTATATTTTTTGCCCCAAGCCATTATCCTACTCTTGAAATTTGAGCGTTAGTACGATTGATTGAACCCACAAGATCTGAACCACGGAGAACAAGACTTACGCCTCCAGTCATTGCTAGAGAGCCGCCTGATAAGCCACCTATATTTGGTGCTGCAATGCTACTTGCTTCAAATCCGCTTCTATTCATTGATCCTCCTATATTACCTGATAATAAATTACCTATAAATGATCCAGTACCACCTGGTGTGAACCCAGATAATACTGAAGCCAAAGTATTTAAAATTTGCGTAGCAGCTAATTGTGCCACCATTTTTTTAATATTTTGTACAACTACTTTTCTAAACTCTTCAAAAGTAAAAGTTCCATCTTCTAAGAACTTTTCAAAAATGTCAGATAATGGATTAAAAAATACACTTTGAAGGTTTGATCTTATATCTTCAAATTGTTTTTTCAATTTATTTTGTTGTTTTTCAAAATCACGCAATTCCTTTTCGTCATATTTTTGATTGATCTTCAACCGATCTAACCTATAACCTTCCTCAATTAATGTAAAATCTGTTGTGCCTGCTTTTTTTACAGCAGCCAAATCTTGATAAAATTTAATCTCTCTTTTAAACAATTCAGCATCCCTATCTGACAATGTTGATAGATAAGCATCTAATTCAGCTTTGCCTGCTTCTTTAATTATTTTATCCCTTCTTTTCGCTTCTTCCGCATCATATTTAGCATTAATTTCTAGTCTTTGTTTATTATATGCTTCAGTAACATTTGTACTATCAGTAAATCCTGCTAGTTGTAACGCTTTTAAATCGTCTTGATATTTTGTAAATAACTGAAGTAATTCTTTATTTCTATCTGTTTGCAAAGCCAATGTAGCATCATATTCTGCTCTATTGGCGGCATCTTGTAGTTTACTTGATGATTTATAAAATTCTATAAATCCATCAGTTAATTCTTTATTTCTTTTATCTAATGCCTTTTGTGCTGATTTATCTGTTTTTGGTATAAAACCTTGTGTTATTGTACTTAAAACTGTTTTATATTCTTCTCCTAATTTCTGTAAACTTGGAAATAATTGATTTTTTACAAGTTTATCTTGCGCAGTTAAAGTTGTATTTATTGAATTAAATCTTTGTACTAATGGAGGGGCTGTTTTTGATAATACAGCCATTACTTTTTCTACAGCATCTGCATTCATGCCAGCTGTAATTAATGCAGTTGCTTGTTTAGCTAATTCTGTATTAAATTTTGCTGCCTTATCAGCAAGGTCTGGATATTGTGAATTTAGATTATCAAATTCTTTTTGTATATCAAATAGAACATCTCTTTGTTTATTATAATTGACTGTAGCTGCTCCAATCTCTTGTTCATATTGCTTTGCAACAGCATTTGCAATTAATGATTCAGTATAAGCATCTGTAGCTTCTTGTAATCCTTTTAATGCTCCTTTTTCTAAATCAAAGTTTTGAAATCTTTCTTTATCTAATTCTTTTAATTGCTCAAGAGCATTTTTTCTTTCTCTATCAGATTTATTTGCATCTAAAACTGTATCTGTTAATGATTGTAATTTAATTGCAGATGCAGAATAAGATCCAGCGGCATCATTTTCTATATCTCTTGTTTGCCTTGCTTCATCACTATATTCTTTCTGTGATTTTTGCGCTTCTTTTAATGCAGCTGTGTAACTATATGTTTTCCCAAGTAGTGCCTCAATACCAGCTTCTAGGCTACCATATTCTTTTATTAAATATGTAGCTCCAGCGGTAACTGCACTAAATGCTAAAAAAATACCAGACGGCCCAATTAAAGCACTCCCTATTCCTTTTAAAGCTCCTATTAATCCACCTGATTTGGTGGTCAATTCTCCAAATGCTTGAATAACATTCGGTAAGTTGTTCTGTATAGCTATAAATCCAAAAGGTAAATCTTGAGCAACTAAACTCAAGCTAGTCAATGCAGTCCTGGATCTTTTCGAAAAATTATCGATATCCTTTTGTGCTTGTTGTAAATCAGTATCGACTTTTATTCCAAGACTCATTTCTTATACCTTTTAAAGATTTCCCTATATTCCTCTTCGTCAACTTTTGTAGTAAGCTCATCGCCTGGCAATTCCCATAGCTGTTCAGGAGTTTTTGGAGCGGTTTTAGGGTCCCCCATCAACCGCACCATTGTAAACATCAAAAGTCTTGTTTGTTTATATTGATCAATCCTCTTATCTTCAAATCCTTTTATCATTAAAGATAAATGTCGAGGACTCATCTCATAAAACTCACGAGGCTTCACAAACAATTGACCGAATGCGAATGCTTCTATTTCTTCCCACGAGTACTCTTTTTTTTTGTAGTATCATCTGATTTTTGTTTTATAAAATCAGAATTAGACCACACATTTATTATATTCTTTATTTCATCCATTATTTTTTCATTCTTAATATTGGACTCAACAAAGTCTACAAAAAATTCAAAAGAATACTGTTCGTCTATTTCTTTTACTAAACAATTGTTCATATAACCACTATATATTATATGAGCAATTCCAATTTCAGTTATTATATTATTTTGAAAAGATTTACCTTCTACAAACTTACCTTCAGACAAATATCTAAAAGAAGCCATTCCAAATTTTAACCCAATCTTTTCATTATTTATAGTTAAAGTAGTATAGTTCATTATTTAGTATTAAGCTGCTGGATCGATATCAATTGTACCAGTTGATTGAATTGTTCCAGAGAAGTTAATGAATTCAGTTGTTGCTTGGTTCAAAGTCAAAGAGGTAATATACCCAGAAAATCTGTGGTAATACGCAGCACCTGCTGAAGAACCAGTTACAACTGGATTTTGTACTCTTACCATTACCATTGTTTTGTTGTTAAATGCTGTCAACAAAGCATTGTAAGATACTTGTGCGCTTGTAGGAGCTGTTTCACAAATAGCATCAAAATCCAAGCTCATTTGTGGAAAGCCTACTGCTGTCAATACTCCGCAATTTGTTTGATCAGTAGTTGCGTCTACTGTTGAATTAACTGAAGATGTACGAAGACATACCAGGCTATCGTACTCTGTGCCAACGTTGGTAACATCGATTTCGATGCTCTGTGCTGCTCCTAAAATTTGTGCCATTGTTTGTTTATTTTTGGTTTACTAAATTGTTGATAGTTATTATTTTACGTGCTGTATAATTATCTCCTTTATACAAAGGTAAATATAATGAATTTGTTCTAGCTACTGGATATACTACAAAATCATTGTCTTGAAATACATTAATAGATGGATTTGTAATCAAAATATTAAGTATTTGACTAGCTATATTATCTACTACTGACAAATCATTTACTCTATATTGTTCGCTAAATATATCAATATCTACACTTACAATATTCTGAAATTTATGATTGTTATTATTAGCAACTTCAGTTATAGAACTAATTATAACATAATTCTGTGGCATAGTCCTAAAAGGATCTTGCCCATATACCGGAACGCTTTTACTGTTATATGTAATATTACCATTTAAGGCATTTACATATATTGTTCTTACATTATTACTACAATCTTTCATCTTTTTCTACTATATTTTTTATTGTAGCAAATAATTTTTGATATCCTTCAGTTACTGAAGGGTAAAAATACGGAGCAGGCGTCATCCAGCCATTCCCAGATTTTTTATATTGTATTGCAAGATTTTGCCATTCTGCTTCCTTACCAGGATATTGTGAAAATTTTGGTCCAGTTCCAAATTCAATATATGCAGCTAATGCATCATTTGGGTTCTGTGGGTCATCCCCGTATCCAGCTATAAGCATATAGCTTAAATCTTGAATTTTTTTAACTCTAATAGATGTCTTTATTCTGCTATATTCGTCTGCTTCTTCTTGATTAGGAGCTGATGGAAATTTCTGCTTTGCGCTCGTAGCCATCATTTCCATAGCAGCAGCCATTTCATTGTCTATCTCGGCTTTTATCTCATTAACCTTTGATTTTAATCTTGCAAAGGTTGCTTCGATACCAGTGATCTTTATGGTCATTGGTGCTGCCACTAGATATTCACCTTTTTATATTGATGATAGTTTAACCCATCCCAGTTAGGATATTGGCTGATAAGGGCTTGTCTGTCTGCATTCATCTTCTTGCCTCTGTTCTCGTACTGCCATGCAGTCAAAGCCATAATATCGTCTGCCAAATCCTCTGGAAGTGTCCCAAATCCGCCTTGATAAAGAGCTGTATAAATACCTGGCTCATAGATCCATACTTTGCCTGCAATAATCTCAAAGTCCTCGTTCTTGGTCAAAGTGTTGTATAGTCCTATGCCAGTTTTTATTTTAAGTTCATCCACACATACCAGCGGTCCGTAAGGTAGGTCTACCATCCATAGCGGAGGCTGGGTTCCGGTTAGTTCAAAATTCGTTCTAATTAGTTTATTAACAAAAGAAAGGCCAGTCAATTTCTCAAGATGCACTCTTGACGCATTCAGAAGCCCTTGTATTAAAGAATCATCTGATGTGTAATCTATTCGCATCCAATTCTTTGCATCGGTGAGACTGACTGGCTCTACTACTGCATCAGCTACAATCGTCACTCCGTTTATATATATCGCCATTTTTACTAATATTTATATACCATTTCTCGAAACCATCCTTCAAACTCATCGAGTGCTTTGCTCGGATCATGTTCTCTAGATCTCGCTTTTGCTTTTCTTGAGGCTTCCTCGTAGGCTTTTTTGTCATCCAGCCTATTAATCGCGTTAACCCAGCTTTTAATCTCATTACGATTTTTTATATATATTCCAGCCGTTCCGCAGTTCTCTTTCAGCCCTTCTGCCTCGCTGCATATGACCGGAATGCCACTGCACATTGCCTCGGTTGCCGTTCTGCCCCAGCTCTCGTATTCACTTGGCATGAGCAGGATGCGAGTCTGCCTATAATACTGGTTTATATTGCTCGTATTTGGCACTAATTTGAGATTTGGTAGCTTACTATCCAATTGCTCATCATAGCTGCCCAAAACGCCTAAAAACCGCTTATTTGGCATTTGCCTAGCTATCTCTTCAAATATCTTACCGCCCTTGTTCTCGTTTGTGTTAATGAGAGTAATATACTCGTTCTTCCACGGGTCAATCTTCAAGTCATATATCCGATAGTCAACTGGCGGCGTCATTATAAAGTTAGGCCATTGGTAATTTAATAGGTTTTTTAGCCATAAAGAGTTATACACAATATGTTGATTGTGCCTTGCATTGATGATTTCAGGGTATGGATGGCTATTATGAATTAGATGAAAGACTGGTTTTTTATAAAGTCCTCCACTTGCAATTGTCCATCTTGTATAATCCAAGTGCGTAAAAACTGCATGGCTCCAGCGCATCAAACTATCGATCACATTTTCATTTGGAGGAAAAACATCAATGCCGTCAAAGACATAATTATTTCTTATGCGGTATTTGTTTGCTTGATGCAATAAGACTTTTATATGATGCCCTTTGCTTTGCAAATCTTTAAGCATCCAATGAATCATATATTCCGCGCCGCAATTATGTTCTGGTGGGTAGAGATGAATCGAAGCAAGTATATTCATATAAGTTTATTTGCAGAACCATCAAAGATATTTGTATAATCTGCATAATGATTCCATAGTGGAGAGTAATGTGGTTTTTGCCAAGCCATCATTGGAGAAATGATAAAACTTTTACCTCTTGGCTGTATATGTTTTAAAAGCCAATCATCATATTGATAAGTCATATCAAGAAATGGCTCACTAAATCTTTTAGGGTTATTATATAAAACCGCATGAGTTGTCCAACCGCCGTTGAGCCAAAATAAATTTTGACTATATCTTGTTACTTCGCCAATTATATTAGCACCTAAATAACAAAGCTCCCAATCACTTGGAAGTTGACTTAATGCGCTTTCGTAATGCGCATATTCTTTTATCTGTACATCATCTTCAAATAATGCAAGAACACCATCGTGTTCGCTCATTATTTGTTTCATGCTCTTATTAAAGCTAACTTTTGCATCTGCATCCTTGATAGCATAATAAGGCTCTGGTTCGTATCCTAATTTGGAAACTTCTCGCATTGCACTAGCGAGTCTGTCAATTGCATTATCAGTGGTTAGTATGTATCCTTTCATAGTATTAAAAAAAAGGAGGCTTACGGGCCTCCCTTTTAGATTTATGTATGGGCAATATTAGATACTTCCGTACAAGCAAGCAGTAGGCTGGAAACTCATCAAATCGCAACGAGCTTCGCAACGGAAAGTAATCAAGTTCTTCACGAAGTCATCTTGATCAAATTCTGTGCTTCTTACTGCAAGACCGCTTTGTTGAGCGATTGCAAACTTAGTTGTATCGAGAACATAAGCCTTAGATGCAGTTACCAAGCTATGAGGAATAACTGGGATACCCATGATTCTCACGTTACCTTGAGGATCGATAGTGATACCACCAGGTACAGAGTAAGAACCGTTAGCTGGCAATGTTTTCAATACGTTAGCCCAACCAGTGTGTGTGGTCAAGATAAGGTTTGCATTCCAGTTAAGACCGCCAAGTTGAGCTACATAGTCTACGAACTTCTCAGCTGTGTTAGCACCACTAGATGAACCAGCAGTTGCAGATGCAGCGAGGTCGTTCAAGTAATATGTATCTTCAGCTCTTTGGAAATCTTCGATCAAAGATTGCTGCAAATATGCGTTCAAGAAAGGAAGATCATCAACCATTTGACGAGATACCTTTACATAACCAGCGATGAATTGCAACACTTTGTTTACAACTGTTACATCGTAATCAATTTGTGCTTTAGCAGAACCTTCGGTTTGCTTACCGAAAGAACCTTCACCAACTGGGATGTTACCTTTAGGGAAAGAAACAGAACCAGTTGATACTGGGATGATGTTGAATACGCTTCTGAGGTGTGGGTTCACGAAAGAACGCAACGCAGGAGAATTGATGTAAGAAGTGTAAGGATTACCGGTCAAGTTAACTGCTTCAGTCATAACACCAACAGCTTTAAGATCCAATTCGAAATTGAAACCTTTACCGTTTGTTCTAGCAGCTTCTTTGATTGAATCGTAACCTTTTACGATTGCATCACCAATTGCTGATTTAATTTCAGAAATGTGGTCAGCATAAGATTGTGCAACTTTCTTCTCTTCTTTTGCAGAGAGTTTACCGAAAGCAGCTTTAGCAGCGAGAACTTCTTCTCTTGCTTCAGCGATTGTCTTGTTGTTCTTAGCAATTTGCTCGTTGATTGACTCAACTTTGCTTTCGAACGCCTTAGCGGCTTTCTCAGTAGCAGCAGCTACTTCAGCCTTTTGTTCAGCGAGTTTAGCTTCCAAAGCTGACTCGAATGATTTAATGTCGCTCATTTTAAAATTTGTTTATTATGTTTATTAATGTATCAACACTCACCTCTTCTTCTTTTGGCTGCAAAGGTGTTTCATCAACTGCCTTTGTGCTACTCATCTGTTCTACGGCTTGTGCTAATTGTTTTACTTTTAAAAGACACAAATCAATTGTTTCATCTGTTACATCGCTATTGCGAATAAATTTCTCAAACGATTTGATTTGATCTTGTATTTTCTCTAAGTTATTATAATTTTTCATACCAAGGAGCGGTGTGGCTTCGTTTGCACCCCATGCAGTCAGGCTAGATCCTTCGAAAAGCATTACCTCATGGATTTGATTACCATTATCGGCTTTTTGCTCTCTCAGCGTTCTGAACCCAATTGAATGCTCGGTGATAAGGCCACTCTCTACCATTTTCACAAAATCCTTGCCAAGCTGATGGCTGCCAACTTTTGATCTGTAATATAGACCATAGTCATCTTCTTTCAGCTCAAGTATTTTACCCAAAGGTTGTGATGGATCGTGGTTCATTAGATGCTTAATTCTATTCTTTCCTTCTGGTCCCCAGTCTTGGATTGAACGCTTGAATGCGCCTGGCATCATAATGTCACCATCGCTGTCAACATTACCAAAAGCAGAGAAGTAACCAATGACCTCACCATTTTTAGTATCAACGTCTTTAACCTCTAGGTCAAAGGATTTGTAATTGTATATCATTCCACCTTGTTTTTTGTCTATTTGTTTTAGTTTTCTTATTGCCCACTCTACGCCTGCTGTGCCTCCCCATGCGTCCCACATAAGGCCGCCGCATCCTTCGCTATATGGCACGTCTGCGTGCTGCTGGTGCCTTTTGAATGAAGCCATGCGAGCGATTGTATCTCTGCTTATGCGCTCACGATTTGCGAGCTGATTTGCACGAGTCCAGCCTACGGGTGTGCCACAAGAACTACCGTTCTCCTCTTTCCACTTCAAAGCACGCTTTGCGTTGTTGCTAGCAGCCTCTGGATAATCATTGTAGGTCTCCTCTTTCAGCTCTAGGCTCTTGCCTTCTTCAGCAAGATACGCTTGATAGGCACGAAGTGCAGTCTCTCTATTCTCATACACGCACTCGCCCTCTCCTATCCTATACTTGCCATTTGAACACGAATATATTGGCATATTTATCTTTTCATTATTAGTCTTCCATTAGCATCACGCTTAGGCACAAAGCCTATTGCGCATCGACAGTTGATAGTAAAGCCTGCTGGGCTATTTGGGTCTCCAGGTGCAGTGGCTAGCACTGTGTCACCTTTCTTACCAGTAGAAGTAAATGGTTGGTCATACGGTACTTGTTGGCCATCCATATTTAAGTGATCATAAGTATTGCGAGGTATTCTCCTCGTCCTGCTGTCTCTCGCCGCTATCCAAACTTTATCTACTTCAAAGTTATGGGAATTTGCGCCTTGTAGAGCAGCATAGTTTGAAGCCCTCATTACTTCCGTTCTCGCTATCCTTCTTGCACGCATTGCGCTGTATCCTAGATCGTCATCACTTGTAATGATGCGGACCATCTCATCAATGCTCAGCCCCTCTTGCACAGCTTGCGTGATAATATCCGTCAGCTTCTTTTTTGATGTCTGCGTCATCTCTGCCACGAGCTGAAAGCCATACAGACTCAAAAATTGTATGATTTGACTGATGAAGTCAGTATTGAGTCCAAATGGGTCTGCGGCTTTGCGAGATTGGTTTCTGACTGCTCTATATGATGCATTGCCGAACACCACTGCCGTCTCACGGTATAGCTCGGTCATTATCTTCATCAGCTCATCACTCCATGCGTAGCTACCCATCATAGACAGCGTTGCACTCGGACCCATGAGCTGCAAGTCTCTCGCAACTTTGCGCATCTCTTTACTGATCGCCTTTTGAAACAAAGAACTATATTTATTATCAAGACCTCTACGAAGTCTTTCAAACTTGGTCCAATAAGCCTCTCTTTGACTCGCGTTCATCGATTAGCTTTTTTTTATATGCTGTCCTCAATGACATCATCATTGCTTTCTCTACTGCGCAGTTCTGCTCGCTCTTCAGCTTGGGA
>Ga0315909_10005572_pt1 | contig 14400 bp, 27 predicted proteins | sample LakEriMetagenome_11_FD_203527 | JGI IMG/M metagenome (GOLD analysis project Ga0315909, IMG submission 203527) | Freshwater fungal communities from buoy surface, Lake Erie, Ohio, United States - Buoy 2 MA125 | ecosystem: Environmental > Aquatic > Freshwater > Lake | place: USA: Lake Erie, Ohio...
GCTTTAGCCCACTGCAACAGCAAGCCTTCCAAATGGTGCCTGATTTGGCATTTTCTGGCGCTGGCTCGATGGGCGCGGCATCCCAATTGATGGGTCAGGCTGGCGCAACCACCATGCCTGATGTGGTAGCAGACTACATGAACCCCTACACAATGGGTGTGGTGGATGAGATGGGTCGCCTGCAACAGCGAAGCATTCAAGAAAACATCTTGCCAAACCTTGGCGCGGCGGCGACTGGTTCTGGTCAGTTTGGTTCGCGCCGTCAAGCGCAGATCACTGGCAACTCTTTGCGTGACCTTCAGGCTGATTTGCTAGGCAAGCAGATGCAGGCGCTTCAGCAAGGCTACACAGAGGCTGGCAAGTTTGCACAGGGAGACTTGTCACGCGCCCTACAGGCTGGTCAGGGTTTTGAAAACTTAGGACAAGCCCAGCAAAATTTGGGTTTGGGTGGCCTTAAGGCTATGAGCGAGTTTGGTGGTCAGCAACAGGCTCTCGGCCAGAAGATGCTGGACTACCCGATGGCGCAGGCGCAAGCGTTTTCTCAGTTGCTGAAGCAGTACCAAGTCCCCGGCGGCTCGATCCAACAAAAGACAGGCCCAGAGTCTGGCGCATACTCCAACAGCCCACTGTCTCAGATCGCTGGTCTGCTCACTGGCCTTGGTGCTTTCTCACGAGGCGTGGGTCAAAAAGATGGCGGTGCAGTGATGATGAAGAACGGTGGCAAGGCTCACCGCTCAAAAGCCCATGCCTATTTGGCACGCGGCGGTACAGTAAAAATGGCGAGGTAAGAAATGGCAACACCACAAGCACAAGGTGGATTGGGAGCGATGGCTCCCGTAAGACCTCCAGCACCTAATGCACAGCCTGCCCAGCCACCTAATCCTGCGCAGGCCGCACAACGCATCTCTGGCTTAGAACAAGAAGTCCCTATGGAAGAGGACTTTTTGGAGCGTGCTATGCGCAACAAGCGTGCGCAAGAGGCCGCACTCAATTCACAAATTGAAGCGTTGAAGAACAGCCTTGACTCGCGCATGAGACCGCCGTTTGATCCCACTTTGATGGCGGCGGCTTCTGGTTTTTTAAGGCCAACAAAAACGGGTGGCTTTGGTGAGTCGTTAGGTTATGCCGCTGAAGCGTATGCCGCAGAGACAGATAAAGACTTAGCGCGTAAACAGGCGGTTGACAAAGCCAAACTTGAGTTGGCCCAAAAACAAGCCGCTATGCAAAGCCAGAATTTGATGTTTGAGCATCAGATGCAGATGTCTGGCTACGATCCTAAAGAGTTGACCACCTTGGTTACTGGCCCTGCTGGTGGCTCTCCTCTTGCTGGCGCTCCTGCCGCTGGTGGCGCACCTACTGAAGGTGCCCCTGCGGCCAAACGCGAACCGCGTGAACCACGCATGATTACACAGCGCGACATTGATATTGCCTTTGCCATCAGCCCTGAGTATGGCAAGCAAACTATGGAAAGAGCCAAGTTCCAGCAAGATGATTTGATGAGTACACCGCAAGGCGTTATTAGTAAGAGAACTCGTCAGGCTGTTGATACTGGTCTTGATACAACTATTGAAACATCTATTCCTTTTGTTGGCGTTGAGAAAGTTACGCAAAGACAATTGAATGAGATTAAGCAGTTGAACGCGAAGTACCCCCCGGGGAACCCAGAACGCGCAGATCAATTTGCACGCTACTACTCCGCCAACGGTATTGCTGGGACTACCTATACGCCTCCTGCGGATGGCAAGCCCTCGTCTGCTGAGTCCAGCATGAAGACTGCCAGCCAAAGAGAGATTGAAAAGACCGCTGAAACTGAAACGCAAAAAGCGCGAATCAAGACATCAGAAGAGCGTGCATCTACATTGATTGATCGCGGCATGGCCGCAGACAACACCAAGCAAATTGCGCTGGATATGTCGGCCTACGCTGATAGCAACCCTCGCGCATTCCAGTTGATGCAGACAGCAACCCTCAAGGACGCTGTGTTGCGTTCTATTGAGAAGGGTGGCGCTCCGCTGAACATCAGCCCACGAACAATCTTGGAATACAAACTGCAAGACAAAGACATTGAGGCACTGCAAATGTTTGCCCAGAAGTCTGCTCAGTTGACTGTTGAGTTGCGCAAGGCGTCAAGGGCACCGGGCGAGGGCGCGACAACCGAGAGCGAAGGTCGCTTGTACTCACAAGTCGAGGCATTGCCTTCAGATACTGCACGCGTCATTGGCCTCAAGTCAGAGTTGCTTGCACTGCGCACTGACTACGATAAAGCCGCCGCTACGCTGTGGGTTGAGTGGCGTGACCAGAACCCCGGGAAGTCTTTCGACAAATTCCGCCTCAGTTCTGATGAGTTCAAGTCACTGCGCAAGAGTTACGACTCCACGCTGGAGGCTGTGCGCAAGGCCAACACTGACTTGCTCAGTACCAAAGCGCCCAAGCCTGAAACAACTCCAAACGCAAAGCCGCCAAGTGGACAGCCCGCTGGTGGCCGAAGTAACGAGCGTGTAATTGATGGCTACATTTGGGAACGACAGCCTGATGACTCTTGGAAAAACAGCGGAAGGAAAGCCAAATGACATCGGTTGCTGACTACAACAACAACCCCGGGAACCTGCGGCCCAAGGGCTTTACCTACAAAGGTCAGATTGGTGTTGACGACCGAGGCTTTGCCATTTTTGAAAACAAAGACGCTGGCCGCAGTGCGTTGATGCAAGACATCCGCGCCAAGCAACGGCAGGGTCTCAACAACCCCAGCGCGTTCATTGACAAATACGCGCCAGCGATGGCTGAAAATCCAGAAGAGGGGCGAGAAAATTACAAGATTAGGCTGGCGCAACACCTTGGTCTTCAAAGCACCACCGACCCTTTCCCAAAAGGTTCAGAAGAAAAAATTGCTGATTTGATTGCGTCGTTCGAGTCAGGAACGCCTGCCGCCCCAGCAGAAAAAAAAGAGCCGTCAGTCAAAGACCCCTTTGAGGGCTACGAGCCAAAAGCCAGAACAGACAGCGGCGAGGCTTTGCCTGCGCTTGTGCCAGAGCAGTCTAATACCGAAAAGGTCATGGGCGCACTCGTTGACTCTGGTGAGTACATTGCGACCAAGGCGCTGGAGAACCCAGAGATTCCAGCCGCCGCAGGTGTGGGTCTTGGCAAGGGTGTACTTGAGAAAATATTGCAAGACCCTCAAAAGCATTTGGTTGGCGAAGGCGAGAAAACGCCCCAACAAGTGCAGGCGGCAAAAGATGCGGCCAAAGCGGCTCAGACTAGGGTTGGAGAAGTTCAGCGCGTCGTTTCAGGCCGAGAGCCAATTGATGTTGACTCCCTACAGCGCGAGTTTGATATGCGCAAGATGGGTAAAGAGATAATGGAAGATGAGTTGCGTGAAGCCCAAAAAAACTTGAAGGGTTTGCCTAAGACTTATGTTCCACCAACAGAAGCCGTTAACTTGCCCCCATTCATAACGGTTGATAACACAACTTCTGGACGCGCCTCTGGGCCAAAAATTGAAGGTGATTCAGGCACAAGAAATTGGATGATTCAAGAGGCTGGTCAAAAACATCAATTGCCAGAAGCCATTTTGGATTTGGCTACCGATAAAACAAAAGACAGCCCTACAGGTGGTAAACGCTTAATTGTCGAAGACCTTGCCAATCTAGAAAAAATTAAACAACTTGGCATGGGAGATACCAAGTTGGCAACCACCCCCGGTGGGGTTCAGTTGCAATTACCAACTAGCGTAGCGGCTGACTACGAAGGCCAACTTGCCGCAAAGCAAGCGCAAGAGGCCGCAGAGCAGGCCGCACGCGCCCAGCAAGTTGAAGCACAGCGTTTGGCCGCAGAGGCCGATCTTGCCCGCCAGCGTCAAATGGCAGAACTACGGGTTGAGCAAGCCCGCAAGTCTAAGATTTCTGCTGGTGAGCGTGCCGCTGAAGCCAAAAGAAAAGCAAACACTGCCAGACAGCAGGCCGCATCTCAAGCAAAGTCTGATGCTGGCAAATTAGAGACCGCCCAGATCAGCGCCAGAACTGCACAGCAGACAGCCAAAGAAGCGGCGGCGGCTCAACCAAGTGGCCTGACAATGGCCGCTCGTGAGGCTGGCCGCAGGTTCTCTGAGAAGTTGCCAGTCATTGGCAATGTGTTGGGTGCCGCTGGTGCAACCTTGTCAACCGATGAGGCAATTGAGCGGTACAAGAAGGGCGACTACTCTGGAGCCGTTTTAGGCACCATAGAAGCCGCTCTGAACACCGCGTCGATGGCTCCGCCTACTAGCCCTGCCGCGCTGGCTATAAAGGGCGTAGGGGCCGTGGGAAGCATTGGCATGATCCCTGTCTGGATTGCTCACGATTATTTTGGCAACAAAGGCCCGTGGGCACCAAAAAAAGAACCACAGAAGGCCCGTGGTGGGTTAACATTGATGCGGTAGTTGCAGTTGCCACTCTCCTACCCTTCGCCCCCGTAACTGGGGGCTTTTTTATTGCTCAAGGAAATCAGGCTGGCCGATCTTCAGCGCACCGCTTTTGACGCGCCACTGAAGGTTGGCTTGGTTGTCGATGGTGTACATGATCAACCACGACAGCATCTCTGAGGTCAGGGTCTCTCCGCACTCCGAGACATCCCAATACTTGATGCCCTCGACCTCGCGCTCGGTGACGATGGCTCCAGACCTGTCTGGCCGCATCCACAGGGGGAGTGTGTCCTCTTTTAGCCAAACGCATTTGTAAGTCTGGCAAGGGTCTTCTGGACGGGTTTCGTAGATGCCGCAACCCTTGTCAAGATAGAAGCAGGGGCGACCCGGCTGGAAGGTGTGGCCGTGAGCCTCTCCACTTAACCACCCCTCACAGCAGGCCGTGCATTCCCCGCAGGCGCGTTCTGGCAATATAGGTATCACTTTGTCGGTCATGCGTTTCCTGCTGGAGTCATCAAAAGAATTTGTGTCTGGATGAACTGCCTCTGGGCCTCTTCAACGCCAGCGTCAAAGCCTGCCAAGTACGCCTCCATCAGCGCCTCGTCTATTTCGGTCTCTGATTTGCCAACGAGCGGGAGACCTCTGGGTTCATATGGCTCACGATCTGTACGCATCTTTGATGTTCCTTTGCGGCAATGATAGGCTCAACAAACGCGGCAATCTTATGCGCAAATTGAACGATGTCTACATCGTCGGCAACCACCGCATTAGGCTCGTGCAGATCGCAGTAGAAAAAAATTTGTTTGACTGTTTCTTCACTCAGCATTTTTGTTCTTCCAAAGTTCCCAGTTGATGATGGTGGTTCTTGCGATTGATCGTTGCGCCAGCGCCTTGTAGGGATTGATGTCGTTGTCGAGAAACTCTTCAACAATCATGTCTTTTTGCAGGAACAGTTCTTGGCGCTCGGCCTTTTCCTTGCTCTCCCACAAAGAGCCATCGCTGGCTTTGAATGCTTCTATTTTTTCCATGATTACTTATGGTCGTTTTTGAGTTGCCAGAATGCCAGAAGGTGCATGAACATCTCCCAGCCTGTGTTCAGGTCTTCGAGGGGCCACTCCTTGACCACCACGAGGCCGGGGACATTGCGAGACACAAACACATTGGCACACCGTGCGGTGGGCACGCCAAGGCCCACACGGTACGCGGCCAACTGCATCAGATGCTCATCGTATCCACCAATCTTGTCTGGGTCGGTGAACTCTTTGGTTTTGATGTCAGCCACAAAGCCGCCGTCCGATTCAGAATAGAGGTCGCATTTGCCCCCAAAGCCCGCCTCGTGCGCAAAGGCTCGTTCGCTGATCCATGTGCGTGGGCCAGCCCAGTTGTCAATTGCTTGCGTGCAGGCGGCAACCATCTCGGCGTGCTTGCCTGTTGTCTTTCCTTCATAGTGTCCTTGTATCGATGCATGGATGTCTGTTCCAGCATCCGCCGCAGAACGACCCTGTTCTTTGGAATCGTTGATGATTCGGTCGATGTATTCCTTTTCAGGTTCGTCTGGGCGGCGTGGAAGCGTTAACGCCGCATACAACACTTGCTGTTGCATCCAAGCCAGCAAGGCTGGTTTCGCGGCGATGTTAAGGATTGTAGTGACACTGGGCACCAAGTTCATCGTGCGGGCGTCGCGCAGGGTCGTGTTACGCTGACCCCCCTTCTTGGCCTCTACGGTGTACATAGGCACCCCGTCACGGGTGTACCAGTGATTGCTCTCGCTTGCGCGAGGCTCTTTGGCTATTATCGACATATATTAAAAACCTTTAATTTAAATTCTTCAGGTTGTTGTTCGTAAACGGCGTCCCAAAGAAAACCAAGTTCGTTGTACAACTCGCCCAAAACAGAACTTTGAAAAACATGGTCTTGTTTAGAAAACTCTTCGTCAAATGTGAATGAAACCTCGTCTGTCTCATCATTTATTTCAACGGTCATTATTTTCATAACTGTGCCTTTTAAATTTAAAACGGGATGTCATCATCCATGTCATCAAAACCTGAACCTTTAGAGGAACTTGCGGTTTTGATGGGCTGTTCGCCTTTACGGGCCTGCCACTCTGGTGACTGCTCGATTTTGGCGCGAAGGTTGTCACTGAAGGACTCAAACATATCCATGTCTGGGCTTTCAATGTAGAACGCGGCGCACTTGTTGTGACCTTCAGGCAGGCTTGCTTTCATGGCTTTGGGCACCGAGTTGATGTTGGCAATGTTGGTGTACTCTTTGCCGTTATTGCCCACCGCTTTGGTGATTGCAATCATGGCCCAAGCGCCAAGCACATTGTCAATTTGGAATCCGCGCAACTCGTCGGCAGTGAACTCGCGGCCACGCCATGTTTGTAAGTCTTTTCGCAGGGTGGCTTTCTCAGCCAGTGACAGCGTGAAGTTCTTGCTGATCGACATCGGTTCACCCTTGGCCGTGACCAGTGGTTTGCCTGCGTCGTCTTCGCCATGCACCTCAAACTGCAACATGACCTTTGGCAGGTTTTTAATCTGTCCAAGGTATTCGCTCTTTTGTGTTCCAAGGTCAACGATGCGGTAGCACCGTGCCAAGTACATCCCCGGGGGCACTGGGGTAAAGGTTCCGCCGCCACCACTCTCTCTCGCTATTAAAGCCATGATTCGCTCCTAGTTTCAGTTGATTTTGGCCGTCTGGTAACCCCGCATTCAAAGCGGATGGTGTTCCAGTCGTCCTCGGTTGCAACGCCTGTCTCAGCCCGTTCTAGAGCCTCCTCAAGCATTTGTTGCCTCTCCAGCATTACTTGGTTGTATTCCTCTTCGCTGTGCATACACTCCTCCTTCGCTGTTGATGTTGGTATCATACACACATTAACTTATTTTGCAACAACCCTTGCACAATTGTTTTTTTGGTGTATGATCAAGTTTCACTAACACATGGAGTCGAGATGACGCTAGAGGAATTTTTTGAAGATAAACCAAGGGGTGCGAAGATTGCGTTGGCGCGACACTTAGGCATCACTAAGCAGTGGATGGCCGCACTCATCACGGGCCGAGGGCTGGCAAGCGCAGAGGTTTGCGTTGCCATTGAACGATACACAAAGGGCAAGGTGTTGCGTGCAACATTACGGCCTGACATCTTTGGAGACATCAAGTGATCTGGTACAAATTCTATTTGGGCGACTACATCACACACACCAACCACTTGTCGGATGCTGAAGACTTGGCATACCGCCGCCTGCTTGATTTGTACTACATCAGCGAGAAGCCAATCCCACTCGAAACCGAATCGGTTGCACGCAAAATCCGCCTTGATTTGGACATAACCGAATCGGTTTTGGGGGAATTTTTTGACAAGGGTGTTGATGGGTATCGCAACAGTCGTTGTGACATGGAAATCGCGAAGTATCAACATCAAGTCGAAAATAATCGACAACTCGGAAAGCGAGGCGGCAGGCCGAAGAAAACCGAATCGATAACCGAAACGAAACCGAAGGTTAACCCTAAACAGATACAGAAACAGAATAAGAATATATCGTCGGTGACACCGACAACATCGCGATTTGACGACTTCTGGTCTGCTTGGCCTTCGTCAAAAAGGAAGGTTGCCCGCGCCGAGTGCGAGAAGAAATGGTTCAAGCAAGACCTCGATATGGTGGCTGACACCATTATTGCCAGCGTCACTCGCCTGAAGAAAACCGAGCAGTGGACTGGCGGCTTTGATCCTGCGCCATTGACATACATCAACCAGCGCCGCTGGGAAGACGATGCAGGCGAAGCGCCAGCAGGGCGGAGGGTGATATGACCCCAGCCGAGCGTTTTGTTTCGCGTCTAGGCAAGGTCAGGGGCCGTAATGGTTCATGGACTGCACAGTGCCCAGCACACGAGGACAAGTCACCATCCCTATCAGTTCGGGAAACCGAAGATGGCCGCGTGTTGGTGCATTGTTTTGGTGGATGCGCGGTGCATGATGTGGTCGGCGCTGTCGGCATGGATATGAACGACTTGTTTCCACCAGACAACAAAAAGCGCGATTGGAACGACACAGGAAAGCCCAAGGTCAAGCCAGCGTTCTACGCCAGCGACCTCTTACGCATTGCGTCGTTTGAGTGCTTAGTGGTGATGATTGCGGCATACGACTTGAGCAAGGGCAAACAACTCAGCAATGAGGACATGGAGCGATTAAAAGTGGCACAACAGCGAATTGAGGAGGTAGTGGTTTATGCAGGTGTCTGAGATACAAAAACGGGCCAAGGAATTGGACGAGGCGCGTCGCATTCGGATTGTCAAACCTGATGAGGTTGACTTCGAAAAGTACATCAAGGCCAACGATGTCGGCCAAAAGGTGCGCGGCGCGATGGAATTTTTAGAAGAGGTGCGCGAAGACTTCATCAACCCGAAGGAGGAACCGCATCAAACAATGCCGTGGCCGAAGACGCATCAAGGCTTTGGGTTTCGTGCAGGCGAAGTCACGCTGTACGCTGGCGGCAACGGTGGTGGTAAGTCAATGGTCACAGGCCAGATTGCATTGCATCTGATCAAGCAAGGCCAGCGCGTGATGATTGCGTCGTTTGAAATGAAGCCCAAGCGCACACTGACTCGTATGCTTCGACAGTTTGCAGGCGAGAACATTTACAACCCGATGTATGTAAACAAGCAACAGCACTTGATGGACTTGGTCACAAGGTTGCAGGACTTCTCGCACGGCAAGTTGTGGCTGTATGACCAGCAGGGCACGGTGACATCCCAGCAGGTCATCGCGGTGGCCCGATACAGCGCCGTCGAGTTGGGTGTGCAACACATCTTCATTGACTCGCTGATGAAGTGTGTGTCTGGTGAAGACGACTACAACGCACAGAAGATGTTTGTTGACGAGTTGACCGCGCTGGCGCGTGATCACAATGTTCACATCCATTTGATCCATCACATTCGCAAGTTGGCAAGTGAAGAGATTCAGCCCAACAAAAACGACATCAAGGGATCGGGCGCAATCAGCGACCAAGTTGACAATGTGTTGATGGTCTGGCGCAATAAAAAGAAGGAGCATCAAGCGCAGAACGGGCCAGTCGATCCGATGATCCCAGATGCCATGTTGATGTGCGAGAAGCAACGCAACGGCGAAGCAGAGGACTGGTACTCGCTTTGGTATCACAAAGAGAGCCAACAGTTTGTCGAGTACGACAACAGCGTGCCAATGTCTTTTGACAATGGAGGAAGATTTTGAATGACAAGGAGGAGCAAAGAGCAAGAGACCGTGAGCATATGCACCGCTGTCTCGTTCGGGAGGTCATCAAGATGCGCATTAAAGATCGTGATGGTGCATACCGTTGGCTCAATGGCTACAGTGACCACACTGGGCGCTGGAAGAAAGGGTGGAACGAACTTCACCCCGAATCAACGCTTGAAGAAGATGTTAGAGACCAATGGTCTAAAGGTAACCGAGGTAACGAAGGAGAATGGAAATGAATATATTTGATCAGGGCAAAACCCTGTACACGCAGAACGAATTCAATGAAGCATTGGCCGAAGCGAAAGCAGAGATCATGGCAATTGCAATTCAAACCAGCAAGCAGGCAATCTTGATTGAGCGCAACGCTTGCGCTGACCTTGCACTTGAATGGAGTCAAGAGGAATTGTCTGAGGCTATCCGCCACCGCATGAGGCCGCAATGATTGAGATCACACTGCCTTGGCCTCCATCGGTCAACACTTATTGGCGAAACTTTGATGGCCGCATGATCATCAGCGCGAGAGGGCGCGAGTACCGCGAGACTGTCGGTGACCAGATGACGCTACAAAAACAGATCAGGCATTTCAAGGGGCCACTGCGTGTGGTGATCGAGGCATGGAGGCCAGACAAAAGACGCAGGGATTTGGACAACCTGCTGAAAGCGACCCTCGATGGATTGGCGCACGCTGGTGTGTACGAAGACGACTCACAGATCGTTGACCTGCGCATCTACTGGGCACCAGACATCGGTGGAATGTTAAAAATAAAAATTGAGGAGATCGAATGAAACAAGAACCCGAATGGATTGACATCCTTGCGTTGATTGCTATGCACTCGCTGTTGCAGACTGCGCCAAAGAATGCAAGGAACGAAGACATTGCACACGAGGCATACAGGCAAGCGGAGGCAATGATGGAGGCAAAAGAAAATTATGGTGAGTGACCTCTTTAATATTTTGATGATCATGTTGATGTTGACTGGCGCGTTGTGTTGGATTGCAACGATTCTTTTGTGTTGGTATTACTGGTCTTGTAACAAAAAAAAGGAGAAGTAAATGTTTGAATCATTCGGAGATTTTTTTTGGACATTCATGGCAATGAGTGGCTTTATGTTTTGGATTTGCTTGGCAATTTTTGTTGGCATGGTGATCAAGCGCAATCGCAACAAGAAGAGAGGCTTTTATGAGCAATGAAGAGCGCGACCCGCACAAGGCGGTGGACTACATCCTGAAGAACGCCGCGCTGTTTGCAAAGGCAAAGGCAGAGCGCACATACATCGAGCATTACCGCAAGTCGCTCAAGGGGATACTGATGAAGCGAAGCATGGAGACCGCCATCGGTGCGCAGGAGCGCGAGGCATATGCACACCCAGAGATGATTCAATTGCTTGAAGGATTGAGGGAGGCTGTGGCTATTGAGGAGCGCCTGAAATGGGACATCACGGCGGCTGAATTGCGCGTGGAAATATGGCGCACTGAGCAAGCGAACAACAGGGCCGAAGGAAAGGCCACGATGTGAACAACTACCAAGCAACTGTGATGCACGCGGCTGGCTGGTTCCTCGTGTTGTTAGATGGGTGGGTGATGCACACACACTGGGTGGCCGCACTTGGTTTTATTTTTTTAATTTATTCAATGTGGAGCATATGCATGAAAACACCAGAATTGGACAAGGCGTTTGACGAGGAGTACATCAAGTATCGCGATGCATTTCCAAAAGAAAAATTTATCGTGCCCGTTGATCGCAATGAAGTGTTGGAAGAAGTTGCTAAAGAATTTGACAAGATGCGTTCATTGGGCGACACCGCCGCCTCCTTCGCGGCATATGTGCGGGGTATGAAGCAATGACCGACAAACCAAAGACCTGTCAGGTATGCCGCCTACGGCCAGCAGACAAACAGGTGAGAACAAGCAAGGGCGCTCCGCAGTGGCGATGCCAGACCTGCCACGACCTCAAGAATCGTGGCGGCTTTACCAAGGGCAAGCAATGAATCCAAGAGTTGCAGACCTTGCATCGAAGGTGGCGTTTGACGCCGCAGACTACACATGGTTCGACTTCACAGAACTTGGTGATCACGCCGATGAAGAACTTAAAAGCGTTGGGCGTCAACACGGGTGGGATAAGCAGATGATGCACCTCGACCAGTTTTTGACCCCATCTGATCACATGGCGGTCATACAACCAGCATGGCCCGACATTGCATTCACCTATGACAAATACATCAAGTTTGGTGGGTACGAGGGAGCCGCCGCAATGATGTGGACAAACGATGGATTCAACAGCCCGCTGGTGATCGTCACCGAGAAGCGGGTGAGGGTGGCTGGCAGTGAGGATGATGCATCAGAGGGCACCAATGTGGTCGTCCACCAAAAACTGATGGAGGCTTCAAAAAAAAGCGGCATGGCCGAGCGCGATGCTATGAAACTTTACGAGGATGCTTGCATCAGCGCGGTTAACTACGCTTGTTTGATTAACTTGAGAGCGCATACCACTGAGCAGGTGGTTACCGCGCATATGGCAAAGGGGATGGAGTTCATCAACCGCAAGCGCAGGGCCAAGCACCAGCCACTGGTTTACTCGTGGAACACGATTGAGTTAAAACCAGACCCGCAGGTCAAGCAACCGTATAAGGGTGGTACCCACGCAAGCCCTGCCCGCCACAAACGACGCGCCCACATGAGGCGTTTAAGCGCGGGTGGCTTCACATGGATACCTGAGATGTGGGTAGGTAGCATTGAGAATGGTTTTATTGTTCACGACTATGTGCCCGACCGAGAACTTACTAAGGACAAGCAATGACTGAGAAACTAAAAATTGTTTTTGCCGAGGGTTGCTTTGACAACTTCGACGGCACAGAGGAGGAGTTGGCCGCAATGCTGGCTGACATCCACCAGATGGTCGAGGACGGCACACTGATGGACAACGCCGTGCCCATCGACCCAGAAGAGGAAGCCAAGTTCATTGAGTTGATGCAGAACAGGACGCCGCGCCAATGACAACACTCAAAGAGAAAAAGCACATGAGCGCGGTGGCCGAGTTGGGTTGCGCCGTATGCAGGCGAATGGGGTACGAGGGTACGCCAGCAGAATTACACCATCCAAGGCGATTGGCGGGGGGCTGGGGCCGTTCTAGCCACATGGCCGTCATTCCGCTATGCCCAGAGCATCATCGCGGCTCTACGGGCCTCCACGGCCTTGGCACGCGGGGTTTCGAGAAGCATTACGGTTATGACGAGGCTGATCTGCTTAAAGACACCATGTTGTTGCTTGGACGCAACACTGGGGAAAGTACCTAGAAAATAAATTAAAAAAGTCTTGCACAGGTGAAATATGGTGTTACACTTACCTCACTGACCAAGCAATAGTGCAAGGCAGAACCAGCGAAGGAAAAGCGACATGAACAACGATCTCAACATCAACAGCGTAGACACACTCGGTGCTTTGTTAGCACAAATTGCCGACCTCACCAAACAAGCCGACGCAATCAAAGACTCCATCAAAGAGTCTGCCAGCGCAGGCGGTGCCAAGGTTGTAGAGGGTGCGCTCTTCAAGGCCACTTACATCGAATCCAACCGCTCTGTGTTCGACAAGGACGCGTTCATCAAGGTACACGGCGCAGAGGCATACGCCGCGTTTACCAAGGTGTCTGCCGTGTTCTCTGTCAAGGTCACCAGCAAGTAAGCCCAACGCCCCTTCGGGGGCTTAACCAAAACGAAAGCGAATCGGATATGGACAACTACACAGCAACAGGTTTAGCAGAGGGCTTCATCGAGGCCGAGAGCGAAGAGCAGGTATTGGAGGCGTGGCAACACCTTGTCGATACTGGCCTCGCATGGCAACTGCAAGGCTTCTTTGGCCGCACCGCCGCCTCGCTCATCGAGCAGGGTTACATCAACGCACCAGAGAGGGCTTAATCATGTCAGCATTTCATGTCTCTGATGACCACATCAACATTCTTTTGTCATGGGCACGCAAGCACAACCCCATCGTGCGCGTGGATCACACCCGCTTTGACTTGACGCAATCCGAAGACTATTGGCGCGTGGGCGCAGTTTTGCGCGACGCCAACAACGCCAGCATGGACGCCCGTTACGGTGACAGGCCAGAGGATTTTCTGCCTAAGACCGTATCAGTGGCGCACCTTGAGGCCATCGACATTGTGTCTGGGTGCGACTGCTTTGACTATCAGGCTTGCGAGTACGACGGCTGGGAAAGTTCTGGCGCTAAGAATGCCGTTGACCAGATTCGCAATGCGGCCTCACGCAAGGTGCCGGGTTACGGGCGATGCTGGGAATTGCGTCTGCCACAGGTCGAGGTGGCCGCATGAGCAAACGCACAATGGGCCGCGTGCTGGCCGAACTCAAGTCCATTCAATCCGAGGACATTTTTGTGGCCGACAGCATCAAGACTTGCATTGCCTTGCTGGAGGCCGATTTAGGCCGTCGCAAGGGCAATGGCACCCTACCCCCTCACCAGTGGCATAGCGACACTTCTAGGGCCGCCGCAGAGGCCATCGCGCCCAAGTTTGGCACCATCACGCGCAAGGTGCTGGCGCATCTGTGTTCGTACCCTCTTGGCCTAACCGATGAAGAGGCACAGCAAACGATGGGCATGGAAGGCAACTCGTATCGGCCATGCCGCGTGACTTTGATGGATCGCGGGTTTGTGGTGGACAGCGGCACCCGCAGGAAAACGCACCAGCGCAAAGACGCGGTGGTGTGGTCTGTAACCCCAGAAGGTTTTCTGGCATTGAACGAACTATGAGCGAGACCACT
>Ga0315909_10005573_pt1 | contig 14399 bp, 14 predicted proteins | sample LakEriMetagenome_11_FD_203527 | JGI IMG/M metagenome (GOLD analysis project Ga0315909, IMG submission 203527) | Freshwater fungal communities from buoy surface, Lake Erie, Ohio, United States - Buoy 2 MA125 | ecosystem: Environmental > Aquatic > Freshwater > Lake | place: USA: Lake Erie, Ohio...
GACCTTTGTTATTAAATATGGAGCCGGAACTCCTAAAGATAAACTTGAAATATTTTATATGAAGTATCACCGGGCAGGATTCTTGTTGATGTTGGTCATAGACCTTGTTCTTTTTGGCCTGCCTGGTATTCTTATTTGGGGTGTTCAAATGATCTGGATTCCGTTCTGGGCCGCTGGCTTTATTAACGGTATTGGTCATTGGTGGGGATATCGTAACGGAGACACTAACGACTATAGTCGTAATGTTAGTCCTATTGGTATTTTAATCGGCGGAGAAGAACTACATAACAATCATCATTTAGATCCTGCTAATCCTAAATTCAGACGTCGTTGGTTTGAATTAGATATCGGTTGGATCTATATTAAAATACTAGAAGCTTTAAGACTTGCTACCGTTAGGAGTGCATAGCAAGATAAACTGCCTCCGGAACACGGGTTTTAGTATTTTTACTATTCAATAGGACAACAATGCGTTGTCCTATTTTTGTATTCACTAGCATGACGATGCAACCACCGCTGGCTCGAATCCATCCTGTTTTGCTCACAACAAAATCATGTGTTGCAATCATTGGGTTTGTATTTCTAAATACTAAAACTTTCTTTTTCTTATGAATCTTAATTTCACTCATCTTGCTAGCTTCGACAATTTCTGTATAATGTTCTGCGGCCCGTACTAACTTTATCAGATCGTACGCTGTGCTAGAATTCATTACACCTAAACCAGTTGGATCAATAAAACGACTATCTATCATACCCAAACTTTTTGCTTTATTATTCATAGCTGTAATACAACTTTGCCGACCGCCTGGATAATGTTTGCACAACTCTTCTGATGCACGATTATCGGAATGAACGATAGCCAATTGAATTAGCTCTTTTCTTGTGTATGGTTTTAAAAATTCATCTAAGTCTTGTCTAGCATCTAACACAACCATGACCGTCATTAGTTTGGTTATACTGGCAATGCTACGTTGTTGATACATGTTCTCACTTTGAATGACATGCCCGTCGGCATCTGCTACTAACCAACTAGTAGCAGTTATTTTCTCAGCCGATGCAGAAAAAGACAGGGATGCTAACAGTAAAAAAAATATATGTTTAATCATTATCTACAGATGCTAAAAGATTTAATGCCGTTGAGACTAAATTGACTTAGAAACTTTTCCATATCGTCGTTAACGCTAATCATTTTTGCTGGATACATAAACTTGTATTGTAGCATAAGCCATACATAATAGTCAAACCACCAGTCAACCGGAGTATAAATCATTTTTCGTGTGCGACAAATTCGCCATTCCAATTATCTGGAAGGTCTTGCTGTTTCATAAATTCGCAACGCTCAATCCAGATTTTGTAGTACTTGTCCATTTGTCCGCCAAATGTGCCTTTCATTTTCTTACACATTTCTGCGGCTTCGTCAAACTTCTTAGCCTTGTATAGAGATTGCATTTCGTTATACTTGACTAGGTCTTTACTCCAATCTTCACCGTTAGGTCTTAAGGCTGTATAGATTAAGTCTGCTACACTTTTGCCTTTTGGTTGTAAATTATCGATACACAAGTAAAAGAAATCGTCCTTGGTTCTATTGTAGGTTTCAGCACCAATAATACATAACACACCATAAGCCTTGCAACGTGCTTCTAAACGTGCGGCTGTTGAAACCATGTCACCTAAGATGTCATAACTATGTCTATCTGTGCTACCCATCTCACCAATAAAGCCTATACCTGTGTTACAACCCCAACCCATAGCCGCAGGTGGTAATCCCTGTGCTTCCATTTCTTTTGTATAAGCATCAACAGCGTCTAACATTTCAAGTCCAACAGCAACGATTGTACGAGCATGATTAGGATCTTCAATCGGAGCACCGTGTATGTGCATTGACGCATCTCCTACATACTTAATGACCATACCTTTGTTGTCCATGATTGGGCGGCTGATAGCGTCCATGTATCCATTCATATACTTGCCTAGGCCAGCAACGTCATCACCATAGTGTTCACCAATAGGAGTAAAGCCGCGCAAGTCACTGAACATAACACTTACGTCTTTGCGCACACCACGCTTGATCAAGTCTGGATCTTTCTGTAACATCTCTACTACTTCTTTTGAGCAGTAGCCAGCAAATTGTTTTTTGATTGCCTGCTTCTGTAAGAATTCACTTACAAACTTAACCCCATAAGTATGCAGAGCGACGAGAATAAGACCAGCCGTGCTTGCCGTCGCGTCTCCCAAGATTCTGAATTCACTGAAACCGTACCGACTAGCAACAACACAGGCAACGATCCCACTAACAGTTGTAAAAATACCGACATAGGTCCACCTCGATAATCCAATAATAATTAAACCTAATACTAACAAGGTTAGTATTTCCGCTCCATCGGCCCAATCAGGACGTTGGATTACTACACCGTTGGCCATTGTACCGATTACAGCCGCTTGCACTTCATGTGGCCATACTGCTCCTTTTGCTGTAGGTAATGGATTTCCTATACCTGCGGCGGTTGGTCCTACAATGACTATAGCACCTTCTAAATCTTTAGGCAATTTTAGTAAACTAAAACTGCGCGACTGCTGACTCCAGTCGATCCACACACGACCTAGTTGATCTGTTGTAATAGGACCAAATTTAGGAATACGCATTTTCTCAATGCCACCCTCAAACATTTTAACTTGTACTGTTGAATCACCTGCGGCAACACGTAGAGTTTCTAGACTTAGTGATGGATAAAGTTTGCCATCTACTGTAACCAGTAACGGCATACGACGATTGACACCGTCAACCTCTGGGAGTGTATTTGTAATACCGACACCAGCGGCATTATTTTCTAATACTGGAATATTAGCAATAAGTCCAGGATACTGGACTATTTGATCTGCGAATTCTGAATTAATTACTGCTGATCCCGGAACACGTGGAGTATTCTTTGTTTTTTGTGCAGGAGTAGAACTTAAAACTACTGGTGCTTCTTTTAGAGCTTGACCCAGCGCACTGTCGCCACCTGTACGGTCTGCTTCTGGCATGAGTACATTAAGTACAACAAGGCCAGCTCCCCTCTGATATAAATCTCGTACAATTTTAGCATATTCTGCTCTTGGTAGGGGCCACTGTCCATATTTATTTAAACTCTCTTCGTCAATATTTACAGTTACAATATTGTTAAAGGTAGGTTCTTTGGCTGTAATCAGTGTGTCAAAATAACGTAGTCTAACGCTTTCGACAAATGTAGGATCTGCAACACGTATGCCCACTACTAACGCTAAGGTTAATAGTGCAGTCCATGGGCTTAAAAGTATTTTTTTTACCATATAATATTTAATTAAATTGAATCACTTAAAAATTTAGAATCTTGGCCCACTCCGATAATACAGGCTATTTTTGAAGTCATTTGTAATAATGTCCAGAATCCAGTCTTCTCGTTAACAAATAAAGCAAATCTAGTATCGTCTACAGGATTACGTGCAGTCCATACAGGCTTTTCATTGTAGTTTTCAGTAAGGCTTTTAATAAGAGTTTGTGTATCATCGCAAAGCACGGGTTTACGGCTTTCAAATGGTTCGGCATTTGCTAAAGAAACAGTCAAGCTAAGTAGTAACGCTGATAGTAAAGTACGCATAGCATACTCCTTAAAACTATATTTATTGCCTTACTACTGTGGTGCAACCTGCAGGATTTGTACAGCTCTGTATAATATTAAATGATTTGCCGCCAGTCTGTTGTAAATCGACATTAGCGGCGCCGCCGGAGTTTGTAAGATTAATGCTGGCGTTATTAGCAGTAGATCCGCTTTGAGTAACTGTAACTGTATGCCCATTACCTGTTAGCATATTTTCTAAATAATGATTGCCTGTACCTTCTTGTACTGCTGTTACAGAATTGTTGCTACCATTTACTGTAGTAAACATAATTTTATTTGCATTATCTTTTTGGTTAGTATTGACAATATTATTGCTACCGGTTATAGTAGTCTCTTTAAAATTACTGCTGGTACTATTATTTGATTGTTGTGTAGTAATATTATTATAGGCACCGTTAACATCTAATTTATGATAGTTAGTTCCAGTCTGTGTTAAATTAATATTATTACTGCCGGACCCCGCGATAGTAGCTTCGGTTGTATTTTTGCCAGCTGATGTAGTCTGTGTCACAGTTACATTGTTAGCATTTCCGCTGACCTGATCAATGTACAAATAATTGTTTGAATTTTGACTAGAACCGTTGTTCCAGTTATTAATTCTTCCTTGCTGTTGCGGTGTTGGCATAACACTGCCTGCACCACTGTTAATAACTTCTTGGCCAGTACCGTTGGTCATTGTGATTGTTCCGCCCTCAACGACTGGTCCTAGGTTAACAGTAGATCCAGTAATGTTAACCACAGAGGAATTAGAATACACAACTCCTGTTGTATCCACAGTATAGGTAGGAATAGTACCTGTAGTAAATGCACTATTAGATATAGTTCTTAGGCCGTCGCCGTAATCCCAATAAAATGTGTTACCAAATCCGCCTTCTGTATTCCAATACCATGCTTCAATATTATATGTTTGTCCTGCTACAACATCCATCCAACCACTGCTAGTATAACCAAATATAGCCTGATATCGAACAGTTTCATTTTGATTGATGACAGTATTTCCATTTATACGTAAAACAAATCCGTCATCGGTGTTGTTGTAAAAATACAATCTGTAAACAGTTCCTGCAGGCTTTGATGAAGTTATTGGTGCTGTTATAGTTCCCGAGTATCTAATAACTGTACCATCGTTAGATCCAAACCAACTGTTGTCGTTGTTTGGTAAATCAGAATTGGTTGCAATAAAAATGCCGTTACTAGTAACCCCACTGTTTACTGTGTTGCCATAGTCCGATATATTAGTAGACGGTGTTCTGTAAGTGAAGTTCCAAGTACATATTCCGAGGAAACAATTATAATTTTTGGGATCATATCTCCATACTTGAAAATTAAGACCTCGCTGTATGGTTTGAGAGGATGTTACAGCAGTACCGTTTGATTCAATAGTTGTTCCAGATACGCCTGTTGTTGTAACAGTATTAATAGGTGTGTTAATAGTTGTTAGTGTATTTCCAACAATAGTATTAGTTGTCACTGTGCTAGATACCTTTGTCTGATATAGTGATTCTGTACCATTACTGCTTGTACTAGTTCCGTCGCTATAAGTTGTAGTAGTTACAGGTGTACGATAAACATAAGTTGTATTACCACTTGTTACTGTTCTTGTTGTATAGGTTGTAGTTGTACCTGTTACAGTAACTACTGGAGCACTAGGTTGTGCTGTTTGACCGGACGTTAAAGGTGTTGTACTTGCCCACGTATAATTAGACAAGTCGGTTGATGATACAGAAGTATCCATATTTGGAAAGGACGCACTAGCTCCGTAACTATAACCTTGCGCTGTACTAATGACATTACCAAAAAAACCTGAACCTATATAAAATATAGCGCCATTTCCCAAAGCAGTAATATCGCCATAGTCATGAACAACTTTTGCCAAGGTTCCGTTGCTGTTATATAAACCTAATCCATATTGACCGGGATTAGTTGTACTAGGAAAGAATTGAAAATATTGTCCGCTAGATACTGTAACAGTTTGAAAGTTTTTATCATACGGTGCTATAAAATTACTGGCATATAATGTTGTTCCACTCCAATAATACTGCACATCAAAAATTTGGTTGACGCCAAATTTACCGTCGGTGATGGCTGCAAAAGCATTTGAACACATCAGCGTGAGAAGAAATAAAATTCGTTTTATCATTTTTGTATTAAGGTAATAATAGTATTACCTCCCTGATTAACACGATTTTTAAATTCTAAACTACCCTGTTGTTGATAGATTGTTGAGTTTTGTGTTAATGGAGTGGTTACGCATTGTACATCTGCACCATTATCTCTACACAAAGTTATGTTAGGGTCCTCTTTAACAACAACTATACCGGACGATTTTTTATAGTCCGGTAATACCGGATCAACTGGTTCTAGAAATTTTTCATCTAGTGCATTTCCTATTATGTCAAATAGGCTAGCAAGGAACGCACTATCTAAAAAGTTTTGTTGTAATTTATTTTCATAGAAAGTATTGGCCTGCATGTCTAAGAAATTCTCAAGGCCTTTTTCTTTTAAAAAATCAAAATCTAACGGATTAAACATCTTTTGTTGTTCTTGTACAGCACGTTTGATCTCTGCCGGAGGACTAACAATCAACAGATTACTGATAGCCATCTCACTTAGATTTAAAACTTTAGGTGGTGTAGGTGGGTGACTTCTACTAGTTACTTTAGTGACTTGGAACGGCTGATTTAATATTACTGTACCCATTTCGTTACTGACTTCAATTGTTCCAGTTTTACAACTGGCTTCTATATCTTTCACTGTACGAGTCGGGCGATCATTTGGACAACTTGGCAATAAAACAATAGTACTAGCACCAAGTTCGTCAACTGTAGCTGTAAAGTCTGTACCTCGAACTGCTACTGTAGCAGTGGGCGTATTAAGGGCAACATTCTGTGGACTGTTTTTGGCTATTTGTCCGCTGGCATAACGAACAGTACCGAGTGCAATTTTAGCACCTAGCTTTCCACTTTTACTCTTGGGGTCATACACAAAATCGTCAATTACAAGTTTACTATTTTCGTTTACCTGTACTTTTGTATCATCTTCAAAGGTTATTCCGACTTTTCCCTGTAGAGTCTTGATAGCATCGTTCATCTCTACGCCAGTCCCTTTGGATCCCGTTAGTGTCGAATTCTGCCTGGTTATACTGGGAGGAGTATTTACTAGTTCCGTTACCTTTCCTATCGCGGCGTCGGCTTTCCACGATATACTCAGCAACGGAACGCATAGTATTACCATCCATAGTTTCATGCAACCCTCTTAGTTTTTCTGTAAAATTGTATATGTATTTCCTGATCCACTAATTGCAAGATTTGTTAAATTACTAACAGTACCTTGCTGTGTTACACCGATAGTATTTGAACTTCCAGTTACTGCCATAGTTGTATGATGCCCTGTACCAGCACCACCTGTTTGTGATAGTGTGATACCGTTACTACTGCCGGTTACTGTTATACTAGCATAATGATCAAACAATCCAGTCTGTGTTACATCTGTAGTGTTGCCTGACCCGTTAACATTAACTATTACTTGTGCGCCGGTAGAACCGTATGCGCTCTGTGTTATGTTAGTAGTATTTGTTGCGCCAGTTGTAGTTACACTAACTTGACCCTTATTGCCAGTCATGTTAAGTGTTGTTGAATTGCCGCCACCTAGTGTATTGCTTACTGTTGCTACAGTTTCGTCTGCATTGATAGTTCCTGTGAAGCTATTGTTTGCGCCGCCTGACTGTGTAACTGATAGATTGTTACTTGTGCCTGTCATGTTTAATGTAGTAGTTGCTCCACCACCTGCTTGTGTAATACCTACTACATTTCCGCTTGCTGTGCCCAAGCCGTTGTTATTAATATTGATATAACCTGTATTTCCGCCGCCACTAACTACATAGTTTAAGTTAACACCGACATTAGCATAGCCAGAAACTGTTCCGCCTTGTGTACTATTAACACCTAAAGATAATACGTTTGTCGCACCAGTTTGCTCAATATTGATTGTCTGTGCGTTTCCTGTTAACTTTGCTGGATCTGTAGTGCCGCCAGCATTACCGTTTGTTAAAATACCTTTTACTTTGTTTCCAGATCCGTCCTGTGTCATAGTAATAGTACTGTTATCACCCGACTGTTCTATGTAAATGCTGTTGTCAGCCGCGTGACCCAGTGTTGCCATTGCAGACAACACCAGAATAGTGAGTACTTTTCTCGACAACCCACCAGCGCCTGTTCTACTTGTTTCCATTTTTTTCTGCTCCTTGGTACTTTATTATTTTTATAAGTGTACCATATTATTTTACTGCGTCTTTCGCTATCCACCCTTTCTTGCCGTTCTCTAATTCAATGTATAAAAGAACACCTTCTTCTTTTACTACTTTTACTACTTGACCGGATTCAAGAACGGCAATAATTGTTGAACCCGATTTACTACTTTCTCTTACGTTACTCTTACCCTTTGAAGTTACTGTTTTTTCTTTTGTATCTTCGACGGGCTTGTTCTCAACTTTGTTTCCTTCAGGGCCTTTTCCGTCATTGGACTGCTGTAGTGCGGTTGCAGGCCCGGAGGTTCCTTGGGATGGCGTAACGGTTTGTGATTGAACCAACTCATCTCGTTTCTCCTCAGGTTTTTTGATTTCTGATGAAATCACAGGTTGCTTAGATTCTTCTTTTGCCGGAACAGCTGGTGGCAATGGTGCTTGTGCTTCTTGTTGAAGTTTAAAACCCCAGATACCTTTACGCTGTCCTTCTTTGATTAATTCAACAACTGCCATTTCTGTAGCAGCCTTAACTGCGTATGTTCCTGGCTCATTGATATTCATACCTGCTTCTGCTTCAAAAGCCTTTGTTCCAGCATCATAAAATTTTAATGCTGTTACACTATCTGCAGAACTTAAAATAGTTTTTTGTACTGTAACGCTGGCCAACACTTTGCCGGTATTTACGCTAACTGCTCGTAAACTGACAGTAACTGTGTCTGTACTCCACTGTGTTTGTTTTCCGATACCGAAAATTCGTTGTCCGATACCGCCGCTGGTCGTGCTTTGATCGTAACCAACTATGCCACCTTCAAGAATGATGCCTGCAAACTGCATCGGTAATAAAGGTCTAGCATCTTTACCCTCATATGCTTCTCTCATCTGGCGAATAATTAATCGCTCTTTAGTTAAATTATCAATACCAACACGTTCGACAACTTCAAACCATTCTCCACGTCCAACATTTTGTAGAGCTTGGATTAAGAATGTTTCTGCACCTTGCGTAACTGCGGTTGATAGGCTAGCGATATTACTCTGTGGTCTACGTTGACCTGTTTTATCTGTAAAACTGTAAACTGCTACACTTAATGGTTTTCCGGCTTGTGGTCCGGGAATAGTGTCAAACTCTTTCTTGACTCCTTTCATTTGTGTAGTGACTTCAGGTTCTCTATCCAATACTCCGGTTGCCTGCATCATAGCACAACCAGAAAGCATACTCAATACTGCTAGGGATAATATCGTTTTTTTCATGATTTAGTTCCCTGGCATTTGGAATGACTGTAATGGCACATAGACACAACTCATTCCAGTGTCTGTACATGCGGCCGTACTTGGATTAGTAGCAGTAGGATCTGCAATTTTCATCATTATGCAATATCCGTACGCAGTGGAACAGTTTGCATCATCTGCACTACTAACTCTATTCCAACTAATGAAGTTTCCTTGGAAGTCAATACTTCCAGTGCAATTTGTGTTTGTACTTGCGGTACAATTATTATTAGCAAACATAGCAGTTGCTACGTTTTGGCTAATCTGTGCATAGATACGTGATTCTAAATTACTGACAAATTTAGCTAAGTTTGTATTTTTCTTATCGGCGGCTGCTTTGTCGATTTCTGCTTGTAATTTGTCTGCACGTTCTTTTTGTCGTGTTCTTTCTTGATTTTCAATCGTTAATACGTGACTACTATAACCAACACCATTGAAGGAAGGACTCTTAAACTGAAAGTCACCCAATGGAGCGGCTACTGCCACAACTGGCAATATGAATAACGCTATTATTTTTGGTAGTTTGGACATTGGTTCGCTCCCGGTATCCTGTATTATATTTACTACCGGGGAGGAACTTATTAAGCGACAATATTATGTTGCTATACCTGCATTCTTTTTTACTGTATCAAGTTCGTCTGGTTCTGCAGGTTCTTGTGGAATAATTTGTGGTTGATCTTGTTGTGGTTGAACTGCTGTAGGTGTTGTATTGCTAGGTGGTAAACTTGGAGTAAGTTTAGTCTTGGCCTGCATAACTGTTAATTCTGATAATAACGGTTCCATAGTAATGGAATTCCAAATCTTTTTATTATCACCAGTAGCATGATATCCCATCTTAACTAAACTTTTACCTGAGTTTTTATCGAAGATGTTTATTTCAGGTCTTGGCTCTCCGTTGTTACTTACACCTTCTCTATAGGAAACAGTTAGGTCAATATTACCTGCAACTAATTTTTGCATTAGACCCTTAAAATTGTGTACTGTACTGATGCCTTTTTTTCCTAGTTGCACAAGACGAACTGTGTCATCACCTTTTGTAGCATGATGTACAATTACTGATGCTATTCGAGATATAACTCCAGCTTCGTCTCTAGCGTCAAATCCTGCTAATTGTTCTTTTAGTTGACGAGTTGCTTCTTTATAGGCCTTAGTCCAAAAGGCTACTTTAGTGGTTGGAGTCCTTTTTGGTGTATCGATAGTAACACCAAGAGGTCCGAAAAAGTTTACAGTACTTTGCCATATCCCCTTACTGCTTTTAACATCAGATGTTATTGATCCTGCGCCTTGTTGTCCAAATTGACTACTACCTGCTTTTAAACTAATCTTGAGATTTTTCAAAGGTCTAACTTCACCGTTGGCTGTTCTCACAAACGCTTCGATGTCTGTCTTTTTGCCTTTTTGATCACTCATTCCGTCGCTTTGGACCCAGATAGCATCAACCTTTCCATTCTTATAAAAGTAGTCTGCGTATTTGTCTATCTGTCCGCTATTAGCATAATGAACAGCACTAGGTAACAAGGGACTATATGTTTCCCAGAAACTAGGAGACTGCATAAACACTTTTGTAGGTTCACGGACTGCTACTGTAAATTTAATAATGTCAGCAATTTTACTATTCTTATCAGCTACTGTATATGTACTATTTCCTTGGCTGATTGCTTTATTAAGACAATCAATCACGTCTTTATCTGTAATGTCTTCTATACTATTGCTACCGCGCTTGATTAGTTTAGCCACGACAGCCGCACTTAAAACAGGCTCTGAGAGATCTCCTACATTCCCTTCTGTACTGCCTTTTTGTCCTGGGGCATGTACTAGACCGCTTTGTATGCTATTATCGGTTCCAACAATATCTATGTATGTTTTATTTGGACGTTTGAAACTTCTAACAACGCTGCCAGTCCCAAATTGTATTTTAGGAGTTCTTGCAGGAGAACTTTTAATCCATTCTAAATCTTCGCTGGGATCAAAATCAGGTACTATCTTTTTAATAGCAGTTAATAGGGACTTGCCCTTCGCTGACGATGCTCCTACACGAACTTTGTGTCCGTAGGAATACTTGTCTTTTCTGGTAAAAATGCTGGCTTCGCCGATAATTTCAAAGGTCTTCATACGAATATTTATCGTATTTCTGGGAACAGACAATCCTGGATAAAAACACGTACATCTTCCTCGTCTAAACCTAAACTTGTCATAACACGGGGTGTATGGGGGTTTTGTTTTTGATTTTGTGCGTAATAGTTCTGTTCAAAAGTAGTGTCTGCAACCATATTATTAGTTTGACCCACAGTTTCTAGGTAGTGTTCAATACCCTTTTCAGCCATAGCAAATATCTGATCTAGTTCTGTTTCATCTTGCACATTGCCTGCGGCAACCATGCTAGGACTAAAAATACGTTTTGCCCAATCAGGAAGCTCACGTTCTCTGCGCCATTCTAGTTTCGATGCTTCATTAGCGAACCAATCACACATAGGATGTTCTTTATCAGAGGTAGGACTATAATCGTAAAAACAGCCAGTGATCTTACGAGCACCGGCAATAACATCAAAACCAAATATAGGAGCAGGATTGTGTATATGTGGGAAGATGCAACAGTGCATCATCCACAGTCCTTTTGTTTCTCGGGCATCTACTACATCAACGTGGGCTCTTCGATAATTACCTGATGACCATACACGATTAACCCATCCTGGTTGATTAAATCGATTCATTCCAGGTTCGAATACTTCTATTCCAGTATCGTTAAATGATTTTTCTAAGAGATGCTGGATACTGATCAATGTATCCCAAACTTTACTCTGCTGGTTGTTCAACATCAACGATTTCCATCATCTGTTCGAAGGTCTTAGCGGCAAAGTCAAAGCATACCTTTGCTTCTTCTGCTAGACTGTCATCAAGTTTGGTACGGATTATTTCTTTAATTTTTTCAGGTTCGTCGCCAAACTGATAATACTTACCTTGGCCCGGAACACGTTTAGCAATCATCTGTCCGCCGCTAAGGTCTCCCATATGGCGAACATAGATATGAGCCATTAGTTTGTTAGGATCGTTTTTGATGCTTAGAATATACTTTAAGTATTCGTCAACTACGGGAAAGATTTTAGGTTGACCATAGTCTTCTTTCCATAGCTCTAGAAAATCTTCTAGGATAGCCGGTGCTCTACGAATCTCAGGAATATCTTGGAATAGACCGTGCGGCATAGCACACACTTCTAACACTTCGTACATAAGATGTTGATTCTTGAGATATGTTGCGTAGATCTTAGGATCAACGTGTCCGGAAAATAAGACTTTAACAAAAGGCCTAGTTTCTGCTCTTCGATGTTGTTCCCAAGTTAGTTCTTTTAAACTCATTCTTCCTCCAACTTAATTTGTAAAGGAAACCCGTTACTTCTAGCTTGGTTAGTTGCTTCAACTGCTTTCGCTTCGGCAATCTCAAAACTGTAAACTCCGGCGATACCGCTACCTGTTTCGTGTACAGTTAGCATAATCTCTTGAGCACTATCTATTGAGTGTCTAAATATTTCCATTAATATGGAAATAACAAACTCCATAGGAGTCGAGTCATCATTAAGAAGTATAACCTTCCAACGCTTAGGTTCGCTTACAGTAACCTTAATCTTTTCATCTAGTTGGATATCTGTGCTAGGCATGTCTTTCTCTTTTTTTTAAGTAATGGGGGAGTTTCCTCCCCCGGGTTTCAAAACTTATTTAATCTCGATAGTACGAGGCTTTAGTGCTTCTGGAATAATACGCTCTATTTGTATCTTGAGCATACCGTCCTTAACTTCTGCACCCTTAACTTCCATATACTCTGCAAGAGTAAATGTTTGTTCAAAATCACGAGCCGCTAATCCACGATGCAAGTATTCTTTAGTTTCGTCTACATCGATAGACTTAGTGCCTGAGATCATTAGTTGATCTTGGTCAACTTCGACTGTAATTTCCTCTTTGGTAAATCCTGCAACAGCAACCTCAATGCCATATTCATTTTCAGTATACTTTACAATGTTGTATGGGGGGTAGTTGCCGTTTGCGTGTGCATTGAAGAATCGATCATTGAAAATACGATCAAATCCAACAAGTGCTTTGTTTAATTGTGCTAGTGCTTGTGTGTCAATAGTTCTTAATTGTGTCATTTTATATCTCCTTTAATTAAGCAAGATTAGTGTAGGGCCCGACCATCGGCACCCTACATTTTTATTATAAGACTGTTAGTCTTTTTTATCAACCTCTTTGAACTCCGCATCTACGGTTTGTTCGCCTTGGGTTGTTTGGCTTTGAGCGGCAGACTCAGAGGCTTGCTTTTTGGCAAACACTGGACTAGCCGATTCAAATAGTTTTTGTACTGCGGTGTCGATCGCAGACTTATCTTCGCCTTTGATAGCATCCTCGACTGCTGTTTTTGCAGTTTCAAATAAAGACTTTTCTTCGTCTGACAATTGATCCTTGTAAGTATCAAAATCTTTGTTAATCGAATGAACAGCACCTTCTGCTTGGTTGCGAGCTTCAATAAGTTCCTTAGCCTTCTTATCAGCTTCGGCATTTTCTTCTGCCTCTCGAACCATACGTTGTATTTCTGCTTCTGAAAGTCCTGAATCCGATTTAATAGTAATTTTATTTTCTTTACCAGTCGACTTGTCCTTAGCACTGATGTTCATGATACCGTTCGCGTCAATGTCAAAAGTAACTTCGATCTGGGGCATGCCGCGTGGAGCAGGATTAATACCGTCTAATTTAAATTCGCCAAGTGTTTTATTGTATTTGAATAACTCACGTTCGCCTTGTGCTACTTTAATATCAACAGCTGGTTGATTATCTTCTGCTGTTGAGAATGTTTGACTGGCCTTAGTTGGGATTGTTGTGTTCTTTTGAATCAACTTAGTAAACACACCTCCCATTGTTTCGATGCCTAGAGATAATGGAGTAACGTCTAGCAATAGAACGTCTGTCTTATCTCCTCCCAACACCGCACCTTGGATGGCAGCACCGGCAGCAACGGCCTCGTCTGGATTGACGTCTTTACGTGGAGCCTTACTAAACAGTTTCTCAACTGCTTCCTGTACTTTAGGCATACGTGTTTGACCACCGACAAGGATAACTTCATCAATGTCGCTTGCGCCTACACCCGCATCTTTTAGTGCTTGTTTACAAGGATCGATAGACCGCTGGATTAGATCTTCGACCATTGATTCAAACTTAGCACGGGTAATAGTAACATTCATGTGCTTAGGCCCAGATGAGTCGGCTGT